>Ga0224497_10001646_pt1 | contig 14019 bp, 9 predicted proteins | sample SF_Jul11_sed_USG_4_FD_167970 | JGI IMG/M metagenome (GOLD analysis project Ga0224497, IMG submission 167970) | Sediment microbial communities from San Francisco Bay, California, United States - SF_Jul11_sed_USGS_13 | ecosystem: Environmental > Aquatic > Marine > Sediment | place: USA: California... | reverse complement strand
GAGTCGAGGCTGCCCGCTATCATAAACGGCAGAATCTGGGTGCCAACGTCCTGAGCATCTGGGCAAGTGTTATTGGGTTCGACCTCCTGGCCTAAGGTTATCGACGGCAATGCGAATATGACGGCCAGGAGCGAACTCGCAAAGCATCTTTTTAACGTAAGCATTATCCACCTCCGGGAAAAGAGGAAAACTTTGGCTGCCGGTGGACACCGATAGACGTCTCACTTTCGCACCCGTGTGTGTGCGAGATCCACCGCAAAATGACAGTAGCGCCGATAAAATCCGGGTCGAAATAGGTATTAACCACACGCGCGAGCTTTAGTATTTAGCGCGTCGTCCTGTCGAAACATGTTCTATCGAGTTAGCGTGGCCATTTGCTTGTTTGCATGGCTGCGAATGCCTGCTTACGGTCACTAGCGGCCCCTGGCTCTCTTTCTAGCTCAATGACTGGCTTGGCGTGTAAGCGGTCGTTCGCCAGGAATATTCCGCAAGCCGGATCATGGAACGTCTGTTTTCACCAATAACGGTCATTCAAGCCGCTCGGATCGAACTATTCTCAAGGGCAGCTAACGGCCGGAAGCAGTCAGTGACGTCTCACTGGTTCTCACAGCATCAAGCGGCATCTGCGGGCTGCTGGACTTCCTCTCTTGTCTTCTACTCAGCTAAGCAAGCCCACGCTTGCTTGGCGTGGAGAAAGTATTCTTGAGCAAAGAAGCAGCACCGGACGGGCGCGAGTTTCTCGACGAAGTGCAAGGGGGCGCAGGGCAACTTCTGAATTGCCAACTTTTCGAGCGACGCCAATTTTATTAAAGGTGCGTTAAGTATGACGGTTGCGAATTGCCGTGGACTAAACGAGGCTCAGTAGATCGCGTGTTCCAAATTAGACGACTGCTTTCACTGAAAGCAGTCCTTCGTTCAGTTTTCTGACCTATTTCCGCCTCGTGCCACAAGCGGACGCAGAAAAACCCCGCCACGACGGCGGGGTTTAGTGCGATCGCATTGCGCGCAGCTCAACGAGCAATGCGTTGAAACATGATATCCTGACGATTGTTGTTATCGACACTTAATTCTGCGTTGTTCGGTATATCGACGGGGAGACCCAAGTTGTTCGCCACGGTGTAAGCGGCGACAAAGTCATTGCCGGCGGTGTCCAAACCGACATAGTCCCCTGGGAAGTAGCCGCCAGCAATCACCATCTGGCGCATGTCGAAGGACGTGCCTGTGAGTCTCTCCTCCTGGACGCCGGTGCCATCGGGATTAGCCGTCAGCAACCACACATCCGTCGACAATTCCGCGTCGCCGAAGACATCATTGCGAAAGTCGTAGTACAACACGCCGATGGTTCCGTTGTCGGCCACGGCGACCGCGGGCAGAAACGCCTGATTAGTGGGACTGTCGGTAATCGGAATTGGCCCCTGCCAGGTGCTGCCACCATCAGCCGACAGCGACAGCAGAATGTTCGACGCGCCGAACGGACTCAGGCGCCCGTCCTGCCATACGACATACAGTGTCCCGCTATTTTGATCAACGGCGATGTCCGGCAGTCCGCCTGCATCCCGAACGAAAATGCCGAGCTCGACATCAAGGCCACCGCTTGGAAGAAACTGGGCTATGGTGGTGTCGAGCCGCTCCCAGTGCTGACCCTGATCAGTCGACCGAAAAATGGCCTGCTCGACCGCCACGGTCGCTCCGCCACCGCGCGGGTCAACAATCGATCGGAAGAACGCGTTCATGAGCGTGCCGTCGGGCAGCACCACGATCTGCACACCCTGACGAAACCTGGCCTGCGCGGGCGGATCCACTACCTCGAACCCGTTAACAGGACGAGCCGGGCCCCACGTGAGGCCGCCGTCCTTGGAGCGCGCGACTACAATTGTCGTCTTGTTGTTCCTGAAAATTGTCCAGGTCGCGTACACGAGATCAGGATTGAACGGGTCCGCGGTCAGACTGTTCTTGTCGTGCACGGCCGCTCTAGCCTTCGCGCCTTGGGCATTGGTTTGCTTGATGACGACGGGCTCCGACCAGGTGACACCGCCATCGGTCGACTTCGCCACAGCCATCCCGTTTTCGGCGCTGCTCCTGTTAAAGACCAGCGCCATGTAGTAGGCGGCACCGTCGGGCCCAAATGAGATCCATGGGTCAGAAGCACGCTCGAAGTCGCCCGTCGACCCCGGCGCGCCTCCAGCGCAGCGACTGAACGGGATACTTACGGGTGTCCACGTCGCTCCGCCGTCGAGGCTGTAGGCGGTCAGGTCTCCCTGAGCGCCACCATTGCTCCACCGGTCCTGGTGCCAACCCGCAATAATATTGGCTGGATTCGTCGGGTTAACTGCCAGGTACGGCTCAGTTTCGCTGTTCCGGTAGACGCGCCCCAATTGCGGAGCGCCATTACAGGCGCTGACCGCGGCAGGATCGCCCGGATCGCCGCCGTCCGGATAAGGGCTCAGGCCGCTAATTAAGGTTGCGCCGAAGCCGGTTGCAGGTGCAATCAACAGTACTCCAGCCAGCGTCAGCAGAATTAACTTCGGTACGACATGACGGTTCACTTTCTCTCTCCTTTGCCATCCAATCGGAAATGACTCCAAGCAGATGGAGACAAAAGTAAATGGACACCAAATATGACACGGCAATCGCGCGAATTGCCTGTGGTTGTTGCAACTGATGGTTATGCGCCGAGGGGGGATGTACGTCAATTCTGGGATGTACGTAGCGTCCGCCCAGTGGTCAGTTAGGAGTCGTTCTACGGCAAACAAGGCGAACTTCCGGCCAATAGCGGTCGTTCGCGATTCCAACAAGCGACAGACTGCTTGCAGCCAGAAGTGGACCTCACAACGCATTCAAATGTGGCTGCTGGCGCAGCTCCGCGTTAACCGTGCTGCCCATCCTCAGCTATGATCCTGCGGCCTTCGGTCCAATCGGCGTAGACTTGCCAGAATTTGATTTTCCCATTCTCTACGATGGCTCTCCAAGCGGCCGGCATCTCGATTCTGTTCGCTGGCACGAGTCCGCGCCGGCCGTTGTAAGTCCCGGAAGCCGATCCGAAGGCAGCCACCAGATTGCCGTCATGAAGCATACATTGGACTTCCACCCTGAAGTCGGGAAACATCCGGAAGTACTCGTTCCACCCGTTGGTCATATTGCTACGACCGGACTCGACTGTGCCGCCAGAGTCCACGAAAGTGTGATCCTCCGTCATCAACTCGGCTAGTTGAACGGCATCGCCCTCATTGATTGCGGCAATAAAGGCTTCCACAGCGGCCGTTGCCTTCGATTCCAATGAATTTCTCCCTTGGCCTGACTAACGCCCGTGCGAGAAATCGGAACAAAGCATCGCGAACAGGCCCGTGATGTTGTGGATGACCGCTTCGGGTCGGTCGCGGAAATTGTACCTGAAACCAGGCGACTGGCTGCTTCCGGCCAGACGCAGCCATTCGGACGGCAACCGGGCCACACGCCTACTTGAGAAAATCTGCCTCCGCTTGATTCAAAGCGAGGCGGGCCAACACAATTCGTTCATAAAGCGACCGTATCTTGTCTGCGTCGCGCGCCTTGGCCGCCTTCAAAAGGTCACCTTCAAGCTCAGCAACAGCAATTCGCTTGTAGTAAAGGAGCGATTCCTTCAGATGTGCCAGAACAATCTGTCCGGTGAGGATGGGGTGATTGTTAGTGATATTGGCGTCCGGAAATCGCGTACCGTGCTCGAGCTCAACCTGAAGGCCCTGGCGAAAATCTTCTATACCAACCTCAAGAGCTTCGCCACCAACTTTCTTGAGGATCGCACGTGCTTCATCATCAGATATTTCAATTTCTGTGAGAGTACTCCAGTCCCTGATGCCAGCGCTCATACACGCTTTGCTAACGACCTCCTTGGTCACCAAATTTGTGGATGTCATGGGACAGACTCCTTCAGGCTGCCGAATTCTTAAATAGTCGCCGCACGCGCCAGATAATACCAACAATGAGTTGCATCGATTGGTTGAAACCGCAGTGAATAGCAGCCTGTCAAAAACCTGTCACGCGACTGGACGCAGCGGCCGTTTGCCAGGAGCGGACATGCCGACGGTAGCCTCGGCCCGCTATCAGGAATGTCCCCATTTTCTATACTCTTTCGATTATCGTTGCGGTACCGATGCCGGCCGCGCCCGACACTGCGACAAGCCCAACATTCAAATCACGCCGCTCCAGCTCGTCGAGCACCGTGCCGACCAGGCTGGTACCGGTCGCGCCCATCGCGTGGCCCAGCGAAATCGCACCACCGTTGACGTTGACCTGATCCTCGCCCCAACCCGTATCGCGTGTGAACTTGATCGACACTGCAGCAAACGCCTCATTGAACTCGACAAGATCGACATCACTCGCCGCCATGCCGGCTCTACGAAGCACGTCGGTCGCCGCATCGATACCACCGGTCAGCGCGAGCAGTTTGTCCGAGCACACGTTGGCCATTGTCTTGATTCTTGCACGTGCGCGGAGTCCGTGCTTCTTGCCGGCTTCTTCCGAGCCGATCAGGGCGAGTGATGCGCCGTCGACAATGCCGGGAGAATTGCCGGAATGATGTACGTAGCGGAGCTCATCGAGATCAGGAAACGCCGCCTTGAATGTCGCTTCGTAGCCTTTCCTACCGAGCTCGGTAAACAACGGTTCGAACGTTGCAAGTTTCGCGACGGTTACCGAACCCCGCACGCTCTCATCCTGCTCCGTGCCATTAATCGCAATCAACGACCGTGAAAATGCACCGCATTGTTGCGCCATGGCAGCGCGTTGCTGGGACTGAACGGCGTACACGTCACATTCTTCGCGGCTGATGCCGTCGAGGCTGGCGATGAGATCCGCAGCAAGGCCCATCGGCACGAATCCGGCTTTCATGACGACGGCGGGATCCGTATAGAAACTGGCGTTGTCCGAGAGCATCGCGACCCGCGACATGGATTCGACGCCGCCGGCGAGCACGAGGTCATCGACGCCGGTCATCACTTTCATTGCGGCGAAATTGCACGCGTCGAGTCCGGACGTGCAGTAACGATTGATCGTGATTCCCGAAACACTATCGGGCAGGCCACTGTAGAGTGCAGCGACCTTGGCGATATTGCCGCCCTGTTCACCGACCTGGGTGACACAGCCAAGGATCACGTCGTCAATCGCAGTCGCGGCGAACTCGTTGCGCTCCAAAACGGCCGCAATAAGCTGCTGCTGTAATTCAAGCGGTGTCGTGCTGTTCAGCGCGCCGCCATCGCGGCCCTTGCCACGGGGCGTACGAACGGCATCGTAAATATACGCGGTCGCCATCAGGCGGAATCCGCGTCGAACAGATCCTTGACCTCGCGGCGAACGACCTTGCCTGTAGCATTATGCGGCAACTCATCGACACAAAGCAGTTTCTCAGGGAGCTTGAACACAGCGAGACCTTGTTCCTTTAGAAAACCGGTGAGTTCTTCGAGTGCCACAGTTTCGCCGGGCTTCGGGACCACGGCCGCGCCGATTCGTTCTCCCATGATCTCGTCGTCAATACCGACAACGCAGACCTCGGCCACTTTCGGGTGCGCGGCCAGTTCGCTATCGATCTCGTCGGGCGAGATGTTGACGCCACCGCGGACGATGATGTCTTTGCAGCGCCCAACGAACTTGTAAAATTTCGGCGCGTCACCGCCGCCCGTAATCTCGAACACGTCGCCAGTGCGAAAATAGCCATCCTCGGTGAACACTTCGGCATTAGCTTCGGGCGACTTGTAGTAGCCGTCGAAAACCGTCGAGCCCCAGATCTCGAGTTCACCCTGCTGGCCCGGCTCGGTAACCACGTCGCGCGTGCCGAGGTCGGCGAGGCGTGTTCGGATGCGATTGCCGGCCCGATTGCTCCACTCGAACCCGTCGACGCCGAAGCGCGGAAAGAACTGCGCGCGTTCTGCGTATTCGGGCAGGTCGCCGGGCCCCGAGGCAAGGCAAATACCCTCGTTGGAACCAAAGATGTTCAGAATCTCGATGCCGTAATCGGCGCCGAAGCCGGCAACCATAAATTCAGATAACGGTGCGCTGCCCGAACCGATGCATCTGAGACTCGAGATGTCCACCGAATCGAGGATCTCACGCTGCTTGAGCAGCATCGTCAGGACGGCAGGCGGCGCGATGGTGTAGGCGATCTTCTCGTCCTGGATCTGTTTCAGGAACACCTGCATGTCGAAAGGCTGATGCAGGACCAGCGTGTTCGATCGCATAAGCCAGCAATAGAGGAAACCACCGATCGCGGCCATGTTGACCATCGGGAACGGGTTCAGGACCGGCTCGAGGTCCTGCAGCTCGGCCACGTCGTTAGCGCCTCGCGACGACGACAGCCACATGTTGTGGCTGCGCGGTACGCCTTTCGGCTGCCCGGTCGTGCCCGAGGTCCAGCAGATTGTGAATATGTCGTTCGCAGATGTCTCGATATCGCTGACATAGGCGGCGTAGCCGGCATTGTCGACCGACGTCTCGGTGGACAGCGCCAGCGGGACGGCGCCTTGGGGCGCATCGTCGCCGAAACTGAATACCGTGCAGTCTTCGGCAAACGCGGCGCCGTGCTCGGCCGCGAAATTCTTGCCCTTGAAATTTGCAAGTGTGATGAGTGCTTTCGGTTCGAGCAGCTGTTTCGCCTTTTGCAGTTCGAACGGGCCGTACTGCACCGGTACCGGACTGATGATCACGCCCAGTTTTCCAAGCGCTAGGTAGATGAGTGCGAGCTCCGCAATATTCGGCAGCTGCACGACGACAATGTCTTCCTGGCGCAGTCCGTTATCGAAAAACGTCGCGGCCAGATTCTCGGCAGCTCGCCCCAATTCGGCGAAAGTCAGCCGTTGCGCAGGGCCGTCGCACATCTCGCTGCGATTGAACTGATCGACGAGCGCCAGGTGATGTGGATTGGCCTCGACGGCCGCCTGTAATAACGTGTCGAGCGTCTGCTCGCCCCACCAACCTCGTCGTGTCAAGTCTTCGATTCGTTCATTCGGTGTCGTACGCATGATGCCCCCGATAATGCCGCGGCCCACGGGCTGTAATTGATAATCGCTGCGGAGCCGAGTATCCTCTTTTGCTACAGTCTATTTATGAAAGTGACTCAAATCAACCGGGATTGAATCATGTCGGCAACGATCGATTTTTACTTTGATTTTTCATCATCGTACTCCTATCTCGCCTTGCCCGGGATCGCGAAACTGGCGGATGATCTCGACGCAACGTTCAACTGGAAACCGATCGTCCTCGGCGCGATTTTCCAGTCTATGGGCCACGCGCCGCCCGATCCCGACACGGCCAAGGGACGGTATGTCTGGCATGATGTGGAACGCACAGCCGACCTTGCCGGGCTGCCTTACCGCTGGCCGAAGCCGTTTCCGTTCAACGGCATAACCGCTTCGCGCATATTCTGGTACCTCGCCGACAGCGATCTGGATAGAGCGGCCGAATGGGCCAGGGCCGTATTTCATGCGAGCTTCGGCGAAGGGCGTGATTGTTCGAATCCCGCGGTGCTCGGCGAAGTCGCTGCAGCAATGGGACAGAATGCTGACACACTGCTCGCGGCGGCGGCTGACGGTGCCGTCAAAGCAAAGCTCAAGGACGTGACGAGCGAGGCGATGCGGCGCGGCGTCTTCGGCGCACCAACGTTTTTTGTTGGTGACGAGATGTTCTGGGGCGGCGACCGGCTTGGTCAGCTCGAACAATTCGTTCGCGGCGAGTAAGTTATTACGCTATCAGGAATGAGCATGGCAGAACGCGTCTACATCCTCGGCGGTTACCAAACCGATTTTGCACAAAACTGGGCGAGGAACGGAGTCGAGATTTTCGACATGTTCCGCGACACGGTGCAGGCAGCGTTCGAAACAATCGACCTCGAGCCCGAAGCGGTCGAGGTGGCGCACGTCGGCAACTTCGCAGCCGAGCTATTCTGCAACCAGGGGCATTTGGGCGGATTTTTCGCGGCATTGCACCCCGCGTTTTCGGGCTTGCCGGCATCCCGGCACGAAGCGGCGTGTGCGTCCGGCAGCATTGCGGCCCTGGCGGCCGGGGCGGATATCGAGGCTGGGCGATACGGGCTCGCCGCGGTCATCGGCGTGGAACAGATGCGCAATGTGCCGGGCCAGGAAGCCGCGGAGAATATCGGGCCGACGGCGATGTGGGCAGGGCATGAGTGCCTGGATGCAACCTACCCATGGCCGTACATGTTCAGCGAACTCGCGGTGGAGTACGACAATCGCTATGGGCTCAAGCAGGAACACCTGGCGGCTATCGCGAAGGTGAACTTCGCGAACGCCAAACGCAATCCGAATGCGCAGACGCGCAAGTGGGTTTTCACCGAGGAGAGCTTTGCGCAGGACGACGAAGCCAATCCGGTAATCGAAGGTCGGATACGCAAACAGGACTGCGGTCAGATCACCGACGGGGCCGCGTGCATTTTCCTCGCGAGTGCCGCAAAGGCCGGCGAATACGCAAAGCGCCGCGGCATTTCAATCGATGACCTTCCTTATATCAAAGGCTGGGGGCATCGCACCGCGCCGATCAGCTATGCGCAGAAGATAGCCGAAGGACGTGGCACCGATTACGTTTTCCCGCACGTGCGGGGCACGATTACCGACGCCTTCGCTCGCGCGGGCATAAACGGTGTCGACGATCTCGACGGTATCGAGACGCACGACTGTTTTACGAGCACCGAGTACATGGCAATCGACCATTTCGGCATCACGGCGCCCGGTGAAAGCTGGAAAGCCGTCGAGGCGGGCGATATCGAAATGAGTGGCCGCATTCCGATCAACGCGAGCGGCGGCCTGATCGGACTCGGTCATCCGGTTGGCGCGACCGGCGTGCGCATGCTCCTCGACAGCTACAAACAAGTCACAGGTACCGCGGGCGATTATCAGATCGAGGGTGCCGCAAACGTCGCGACGCTCAATATTGGCGGCAGCGCAACGACAACGGTCAGCTTCGTTATCGGACACTGAGGAACAGTTTATGGCGTTCCATCGCCGCGGCACGATTGGCGCAGCATGTCTATTGCTTATTAGCCTGACGGCGTGCGAACAGAACGTCGATTTGCAGGCGCAGTGTCTGGCGATGTCATCCGCAGATATCGCGGGCACGACTATCAATGCGACGGCAGTCGTAAGCGATCGCGACGACCTGCCGGGATTTTGTCAGCTCCAGGGCGTCGTCGACCCCAATATCGGTTTCGAAGCGCGGTTTCCGCTGGTCGGCTGGAACGACAAATACTACCAATCCGGTTGTGGTGGATATTGCGGCACGATCATGCCGGACAAACCCGGCTTCTCGAACACGATCAACGAAGCGTTGCAACGTGGTTACGCGACGATCACGACGGACAACGGTCACAAAGGCGGCATGGGCGAAGCGTCCTGGGCGCAGGGCAATCCCGAGGCCGTCGACGTGTATGCGCAACGCGGCATTTACCTGACGCATGCGGCGGGCACGGCAATGGCGCGGGCGTTTTACGGCACTGAACCCGAGAGAGAGTATTTTGGCGGATGCTCCAACGGCGGTCGCATGGCGGCGATAGCTGCGCAACGTTACCCGACTCTGTTTGACGGCATCCTCGGCGGCGGTGGTGTACTGAATTTGTCGTACTCCGGTGGCGTCTACGGTTCCTGGGTTGTGCGATCGAACACGACTGATGACGGGCGCAGAATCCTGACGCAGCGGAACTTCGCACCGAAGCTTCCGGCGCTCGAACAGGCGGTCATCAAACAGTGCGATGCAACAGACGGCAAAACAGACGGCGTCATCAGTCTGCCGCGACAGTGCAAGGTGGATGTGGCGGCACTGCCCGGATGTGACAAGGACGCTTCCGGTCAGTGTTTTACGGACGCCGAAAAAGCCGTGCTCGAGAAGTGGTACCAGGGACCCAGGACCTCGGCCGGCGAACAGCTGTTTCCGGGCATGCCGGCCGGCAGTGAACGCTTCTGGGCGGTCTGGTTTCTCGACACAGAGGACCAGATTGGCGGCGGCAACCAGCTAGGCGGGCGCTATGCGAAATACCTGGGCTTTGAAGGGGGCACGCCCGACGACTACACGTCGCTCGATTTTGACTTCGACACGGACCCGGCGCGGCTTGCGGTAACCGGCAAACTGCTGGACGCCCTCGATCCGGATCTGCGCGAGTTTCGCGATGCCGGCGGCAAATACCTGATGTGGCACGGCTGGGCAGACCCGCTCGTATTGCCGGACCAGAGCGTTGACTACTACGAGAGTGTTGCGAGATTCATGGGCGGCATCGATCGTATCAAGTCATTCTATCGCCTGTTTATGATTCCGGGTCAGGGTCACTGCTGGGAGCTGCCATCGGACTACCCGGAGATGTTCGATCCGATCACTACGCTCGATAACTGGGTTGAGACCGGCGCGGCGCCCGAGAAAATACACGCGCGTGCGCGAAATCCGAAGACCGCCGTTTTCACTGACGCGGTGCTGTGCCCGTACCCTGCAACCGCCGTCAATCTGGGGGCGGGAGACAACATCGACGATACGCATTGCGCCGGCGATTGATCCGTCGCATTTGCAGCGCTAAGTGCCCGGCGAGGTTACTTGCATAAAAGTACTTACAGGTAATAAAATATTGCTCCATAAGAAGGGTATGCCTACTCCCAGGGGGGGATCGCCATGAAATCCAGCATCTCAGTAATTGGACTCGTTCCGGCGTTGACGCTTTTTGCAGCGGTCGATTTGGCGGCGCAAGACGAGCTTGCGCTCGAAGAGATCATCGTTACGGCGCAAAAGCGCGAACAGAGCCTGCAGGAAGTGCCTGTTTCGGTCACGGCGATCAGCGGTGACGACATTAATGAAGGCGGAATTACCGGCATGCAGGATGTCGCGATGGCAACGCCGAACTTCACGATGACACAGTTCAACATTGGTGAGCCGCAATACTTCATTCGTGGCATTGGTACCACACTCGATTCTGCGGGTGCGGATCCGGCGGTTGCGACTTTCATCGATGAGGTCTACATCGGGCGTGCGGGTGGTTCATCGATGGACCTCTATGACCTGCAGCGCGTCGAAGTGCTGCGCGGTCCACAAGGCACTCTGTTCGGCAAGAACGTGGTCGGCGGCGCCATTAGCATTAGCACGCAGAAGCCGAGCGACGAATTCATTGCCAAGTTCGGCATCACGGCTGGCAATTACGATGCGCTTGCAGTTCGCGGTCTGATCAGCGGCAGCATTTCCGACAACGTAAACGGCTCGTTCTCGTTCAGTCAGCGCAAGCGCGACGGTTATGTTGAGAATGTTGTTGACAGCATCGACTACCATGATGAAGACAATATCAGTTTTCGCGGCCAACTCGCGTTTGCGCCGAGTGATTCGGTCGACGTTCGCCTGGTGGCAGATCACTCGAAAGACGATCAGGCCGGCAACTGCCGCAACGTCAACAACCTGAGTTTGAATGATCCTCTCATGCTCGCTGTCGTATATCCCCCTGTAATCGATTCGACAACGGGCGGTGACATCCGCAAGTGCGCGTCGTCGCTGGGCGCATTCCAGGACCGTGAAATCAACGGGCTGATGGCGCGCATCGACTGGGATTTGGCGAATGCAACGTTGACGTCCATTACCGCGTACCGCGAGACCGATTACCAGTGGTCAGAAGATCTCGCGGGCATGCCGCTGGGCCTTACACCATTCAACCTGATCGATGCGGCTGACGAGAAGTCTGATCAGCTGAGTCAGGAATTTCGCCTGACGTCGACTGGAGACGGGAATGTGGACTGGCTGGTGGGTGCGTTCTTCATGGAGGAGAATGTCGATCGTGCCGAGAATTTCGTCGGCTCTTTTGGTCCACCGATCGCCGCGCAGGGTTTTGCCCTGCTTGACGGCGATATTATTTTTGCGCAGGACAACAAGACGACGAGTACGGCGCTATATGGTCAGCTCAACTGGCGAATCAGCGACCGCTTCTCCTGGAACATCGGTGGCCGCTTTGCGAAGGACGATAAGAAGATCACGCAGGGACTGATCAACCTCGAAGATCCCGCGTTTGACAGTGCATTGCTGAGCGCGTTGCTCGGCGTTCCCGTGAATCTTGTCATCCTCGGCATTCCGGCGAACGGTCCGGGCGAGTTGCTCGCGTTTATTGGCAGCGGCGATCCGTCGGTTCTGACCGTGCCATACACGGCGGATGCATCCGACGACTGGAGCGAATTCGTACCGTCGACGAGTTTGAACTGGCAGTTCGGTGACAATAACCTTGTCTATTTTACGGCGTCCAAAGGGTACAAGAGTGGTGCCTATGTCGCGCAACGGACCACTGCCGCGACGGCAGTCGTGCCGCTGGATCCTGAGTTCGCGACCAACTTCGAACTCGGCCTCAAGACCCAGTTCGCTGATAATCGTGTCCGACTCAATGCCAGCGTGTTCACGATGGACTATACGGATTTGCAGGTATTCCGCCTCGTTGGCTCACTGCTCGTCGGTGCGAGCGCCGAGGCAACCAGCTCCGGGCTCGAGATTGATCTGACGGCTCTGGCAAGCGAAGACTGGGTACTCAGTGCGAGCTACGGCTATCTGGATGCCGAGTACGACAAGTTCATCTCGGGTTCCGATGACTTCAAAGGCAATAAGTTGCCGAGATCGTCCGAGGACAGTTTCAGCATCAACAGCAACTACACATTCAATCTAAACGGCGGCTCGACTATCGACTGGAACGTCAATTACACGCAAAAAGGCGACTACTTCATCGAAGTCAGTAACAGCGACGCGTCCAAAGAAGACGGTTACGGTCTGCTCAATTCCAGTCTTGCGTGGATGAGCGCCGACGGCAACTGGGAATTCGTCGCGTGGGGCAAGAATATTACGGACGAGGAGTTTCGCACCCACAGCATCATTAGCAATATTGCTGGCACCGTGGATCTCTGGAACATGCCGCCGACCTATGGCTTGACCGTCAACAAGACATTCCAGTAATGGCTGACGGGCGGGCAACAACGAGAAAGGGGGCAGCAGCCCCCTTTCTCGTTGTCTTATGGCTATGTTGTGCCATTAGCGCTTGTGGTGGCAGCGATGATCCCGGCGTCGACGACAGTCGCTACGACGTCGTCATCGCAGGCGGCCGCGTGATCGACCCGGAGTCCGGCCTTGACGCGATTCGCAATGTCGGCATCAACGGTGGCAGCATCACAGCGGTTTCTAAAGCGCTGTTACCGGGCGTGACGACAATTGATGCGACCGGTCTCGTCGTTGCTCCGGGTTTCATTAACATTCACAGCCATTCCTGGACTCCGCTCGGCCAGGAATTCGAACTAAAGGACGGTGTGACGACATCACTCGAACTCGAGTCAGGCGCTTATCCGGTGAGCGAGTTCGGTACGCACGCGCCGATCGCGATCACCGACCGGCCGCGCATCAACTACGGCGCCTCTGTTGGGCACGCGTGGATAAGGTCGGCATTACTCGAAGCGGGCGAAGCATTATCCGGCGCCGATGCCATGGTCGCACGCGCGATCGCCGAAGGCGGCGCAGGCGACATGGAGAGGCCTGCATTTCGCGCGCCACTGTCGCCGCGACAACGCGAAGAACTCGGGAAACATCTCGAGGACGGGCTCGATCAGGGTGGGCTCGGCATCGGCGTGCTGCTCGATTACATGAGTGAAGTTGTCGACGACGCGGAAATGCAGGTCGTGTTCGACGTCGCGGCCGAGCGGCAGGCGCCGGTCATCGTGCACATCCGGCGCGGCATCGCGGGCGACACCGCCGGCCTGCTCGAGATCATTCGCTACGCGAAAGCAAGCGGTGCACCCGTCCATATCTGCCACGTCCAGGCCAATGCGATGGGAAACATCCACGAGTTTCTGCGCCTGATTCGCGCAGCCCGCGCGGATGGTGTCCGCATTACTACGGAGTCTTTTCCGTACAACGCTGCCTCGACCTCGAATACGGCTGCCGTCTTCAATCGCGACTGGCAGACGATATTCGACATCACGTATGAAGACGTCGAGTGGGCCGCGACGGGCGAGCGCTTCACCGAGAAAACGTGGCACGAGTACCGGGAGAAGC
>Ga0224497_10001639_pt1 | contig 14040 bp, 24 predicted proteins | sample SF_Jul11_sed_USG_4_FD_167970 | JGI IMG/M metagenome (GOLD analysis project Ga0224497, IMG submission 167970) | Sediment microbial communities from San Francisco Bay, California, United States - SF_Jul11_sed_USGS_13 | ecosystem: Environmental > Aquatic > Marine > Sediment | place: USA... | reverse complement strand
GTGCTTGAGGTGGCGGCCCCACAAGGCGACCGCCATCTCGGCCATCCCCATCGGAGCGCCGGGGTGGCCTGAGTTGGACTGCTGGACAGCGTCCATCGCCAATGCGCGGATGGCATTGGCCATGAGTGTGGTGTCGGTCGATGCCATGCGGCGCCAGGCGGAGTGGGACAAACTGTAGGCGGAAAAAGCAGGAGAAGAGACTAAAGCAATGTGCATTTTACGGGCGGGTCTCATGGTGCCTGTCAGACCCTCTGCCGTTGAGCTGCCGGAGCGCGTTCCCGGCCCGCCGATGACAGCGTTTTCCGACGGCTCGGGAACTGGCGGTACCTCCTACAATCTCGGCATGCTTCAACAGCGCACGATTAAGTCGCTCACGCGCGCGGTCGGTGTGGGCATGCACAGTGGGCAGCGGGTCGAATTGACACTGCGGCCGGCCGCGCCCGACGCCGGCATTATGTTTCGCCGGATCGACCTCCCGGTGCCGGTGGACATCCCCGTATCGGCCCAAGCGGTGTGCGATACCCGGATGGCATCCACGCTTTCGCCAGGCGGTGACCCGGGCGCACCCAAGGTGCAAACGGTCGAACACCTCCTGTCTGCTTGCGCTGGCTTGGGCATCGACAATCTTGTCGTCGACATCACGGCCGAGGAGTTGCCCATACTCGATGGCTCGGCCGCGTCTTTCGTGTTTTTGCTGCAAAGCGCCGGTATCGCCCTTCTGGACGCGCCCAAGCGTTTTATGCGCATCAAGCGTGCGGTCGAAGTTGATGAAGCCAAGGGTGCTGCGCGAAAGTGGGCTCGGCTCGACCCGTTTCACGGTTTCAAGCTTAGTTTTGAGATCGACTTCAAACATCCAGCGCTGGACCAAACCGGCCAGCGCTTTGAGTTCGACATGAGCTCTGGACGTTACAAGCACGACATTGCGCGTGCGCGCACCTTCGGGTTTACCAAAGACGTGGAATTGATGCGCTCGCGCGGCCTGTCCCGTGGGGGAAGCATGGACAACGCCATCGTGGTCGATGACTACAAGGTGCTTAACACCGAGGGTTTACGCTACGATGACGAGTTCGTGAAGCACAAAATACTCGACGCCATTGGCGACATGTGGGTGCTGGGGCACCCGCTGCTGGCTGCCTACAGTGCCTTCAAGAGCGGCCACGCGCTCAACAACAAGCTGCTGCGGGCTGTGCTCGCCGACCAGACGAATTACGAGTGGATCACCTTTGACGACGAAACCCGTGCTCCCGCAGGTTTTACAGCACTGGCGCCCGCGTGGTGACGGGCTCCGGTTGATGTTGGCCGTTCGTCTCGTCTTCGGTTTCTTGTTGGCTGCCGGCTTGGTGTGCTTGGCGATGTACGTGGGTACCGGTAACAAGCGTTGGCGCGATTTGGGCTTGCGCATCGTCAAGTGGGCGGTGGTCGCGGCGTTGGGGTTTTTTGCCGTGCTGATTATTCAGCGCCTGGCGCCGATGCATTGACCGATTGAATCATGGACATTGTTTACTGGGTAGCCTTGGCACTCTTGGTGATCATGATGGTGCCTGCGACTGCGTACTATGGGGCGTACGTGTTCACGGGCCAGGTTTACCCGCGAATGATGGCGGTGCGCTTTTGTCGTTGGGCCGTGATGATAGTGCTGGCGACGTTCAACATTGCGATTCTCAAACACATCCTTCTGACCATCTTCGCGTGGCTTTAGCCCGTACGTGGCAACGGAAACGCTCGCGCGGGTTCGCAACTTTCGGGCGCAATGGCAATATGCAACCGTCCGTCGGCTCCATGCGGCCCAGCCTGAGTCTGTCGTTGCAGTTCGCCGATTCGGCGCACCGTGCGCAACTGCCGCGCCACAAGGTGGCCCGCTGGGTACGCGCTGCGATCGAAGCGCCAGCCAGAATCACGGTGCGCGTGGTCGGTAGGCAAGAAGCCCAGGCGCTCAACCGCGACTTCCGAGGCAAAGACTACGCCACCAACGTCCTCACATTCAGCTACGAACAAAGCCCCTTGGTATGGGCCGATCTGGTGCTGTGTTCGCCCGTGGTGGCGCAAGAGGCGCGTGATGCAGCGAAGTCACTCCAAGCACATTACGCGCACTTGATCGTGCACGGTACGCTGCACGCGCAGGGCTACGACCATCACGCCAAGAACCAAGCACGGGTGATGGAGGCGCGCGAAGCCGCTGTGTTGGCGGCGCTGGGCTTTTGCTTGCCGCACGCAGCCAACCCCGGCGCGTCAGAGTGGTAATTCGGTGAAAAAACGCCCACCATGAAAAATCAGCGGCGAGGCGCCTTTACGATGCTCACAGTGCACGACCTCGCCAACAAAAATGATGTGGTCGCCCTCTTGGTATTGGCTGCGGTTTGAGCATTCGAACACCGCCGCCACCCCATCGATGAGGGGCGCTCCTGTGACACCGGTTTGCAGTGCTAGGCCTTCGAAGCGGTCGGCCTGGCGGCTGGCAAAGCGTTCGGCCAACGTGCGCTGATCGGCGGCGAGGATATTGATGGCGTAATGCGAGCCGCCTGTGAACGCCGGCTTGACCCCAGCGTTGCGCGATAGGCTCCACAAGACAAGCGGCGGGTCGAGCGAAACGGAATTGAACGAATTGGCGGTCAAGCCCACGCGCGTGCCATCGGTGTTGCGTGCTGTCACGATGGTGACGCCGGTCGCGAACATGCCCAGCGATTTGCGAAATTCGCCCAGCGAAAACGCGGACCTACTTACATATGGAGGAGAAGTCATGCCGGCATTGTGCGGCGAATGGGTAGAAAAAACCCCGTCAGCGGGGCAACCAACTCAACTTGAGCTTGCCGGGCCGCGCGAACGCGCTCCACTCGCCCAAGTGCCACGCCACAAACAGCAAGATGCCGTACACCACGACGACCAAGTCCCCTGCGAGCCCGCCTGGTAGTACGTTGCCTCCGCCGAATGCGAAGATCAGAAACACACCGATAAGGGCCGTGAATTGCCTTGTTCGGCCTTGACGCCCGACGCGATAGCAAACGCCATGGCCAGTGGAAGAGCCACCATGCCGACAGTGACACCGGCGGCGGTGTCGGCGATCAAGCGTCGTCGGTTATAGCCTTTGAGTGAATCCAGCAATCGCGGGCGGAACGTGGCCAGTGGCAGGGCGGGGATCAACTGCAGGGTCATTGCATCGACGGCGTATCACCGTACGCGTAGGCCCGGTATCGCGCCCGGCCAGGGTTCCAGGACGTAGAGCCCCGGATGCTCTTTCTCGTTGGCGTGTGAAGCCGCCAGCACCATGCCCTCGCTGACGCCAAACTTCATTTTGCGCGGCGCCAGATTGGCGACCATCACCGTGAGCTTGCCGACCAGGTCTTCGGGTTGGTAGGCCGAGCGAATGCCGCTGAAGACGTTTCGTGTCTTGGCTTCGCCAACATCGAGCGTCAGGCGCAACAGCTTGTCCGCGCCGTCAACGAATTCACAACTGACGATTTTCGCGATGCGCAGGTCGACCTTGGCGAAATCGTCGATGTTGACTTCGGGAGCTAGGGCTTCGCCGCCGGGTGGGGGAAGTTCAATGGTGGTAGGCTCGAACAGGGCGTCGAGGAGCTTCGGGTCGACGCGCTGCATGAGGTGCTTGTACTCGGCAATTCGATGTCCCTCAGGGAGTACGCTGGTCACGTCGGCAAACGACATAGGATGCGATAGGCGAAGAAAGACTTCAGCCTCCTCGGCCACTTTGGGAAGTATCGGCTTGAGGTGTAGCGTTAGCAACCTGAACCACTCGATCACGACCGAACAAACCCGATGAAGCCACTGCGGATCCGAAGGGTGCTCAGGATTTGCGAACCGCTTCGATAACTCCCACGGCTTAGCGCGGTCCCAAAACTCGTTCACCTCGTCGGCCAGCTTCATGACGAGGCGAACTACCTGACCAAACTCGCGCGCCTCGTAGGCACGAATAACGACAGGGCTCTTAAGCCTAAAGCTCTCGAGAGCTATATCGTAGTACGGCTTAACAGACGTCGAGTCCCAGTACACAGACCCAACAGACCCAAGTTCGAGGTTGGCGATTCGGCCATCGAAGTGTTTATGTAAGAACCCCGCCGCGCGGCTGGCGATGTTGACGTACTTCCCCACCAAATCACTGTTCACCCGCGCCACGAAGTCGTCCGGACCGAAGTCGATGTCTTCGACCTTGGCGTTCAACTTGGCGGCGATGTAGTAGCGTAGCCATTCGGCGTTTAGGCCCAGATCGAGGTAGCGCAGCGGCGAAATGCCGGTGCCTCGGCTCTTGCTCATTTTTTCTTCTTTGACGGTGATGAAACCGTGGACGAAAACGTTGGTCGGCGTTTTTCTCGGCACGTAGGTGCCGTCCTCCATATGCTTGCCGCTGAAGTGCAGCATCGCGGGCCAGAACAAGGTGTGAAAGTAAACGATGTCCTTGCCGATGAAGTGGTACTGCTCGGTGGCCGGGTCGGCCATGAAGGCGTCGAAGTCGTGCCCGGTCTTGGCAAAGTAATTCTTCAGCGAAGCCAGGTAGCCGATCGGCGCGTCTAGCCAAACGTAAAAATACTTGCCAGGCGCGTCGGGAATCTCTATTCCGAAGTAGGGCGCGTCGCGGCTGATGTCCCAATCGCTTAACCTGCCGCGTCCCTCGTCGTCCGTGACGAACCATTCTTTGATCTTGTTCAGCACCTCGGTCTGCAAGTGACCCTGTTGCGTCCAGCGCTGCAAGAACTCTATGCAGCGCGGGTCGCTCAGCTTGAAGAAGTAGTGTTCACTGTGCTTCAGAACCGGTGCGGCGCCTGAGAGCGTCGAGTAGGGGTTCTTCAACTCGGTGGGTGCGTACACCGCGCCGCAGACCTCACAGGCGTCGCCGTACTGGTCTTTGGCGCTGCACTTGGGGCACTCGCCCTTGACGTAACGGTCGGGCAAAAACATGCCCTTTTGCGGATCGAAGAACTGCTCAATGGTCTTGGTCGTGATGAGCTCGTTTTTGCGCAACGCGCGATAGACTTCTTGCGAGAGTTCATGATTCTCGGGCCCGTCGGTCGAGTGCCAGTTGTCGAAGCCGATGTGAAAACCGTCGAAGTAGCGCTGCCGTCCAGCAGCGATCGCGGCGACGAACGCCTGTGGCGTCTGCCCCGCCTTCTCCGCGGCGATCATGATGGGCGCGCCATGCGCGTCGTCGGCGCCGACGAAGTACACCTGATGCCCCTGCATGCGCTGAAAGCGCACCCAAATATCGGCCTGGATGTACTCCATGATGTGGCCGATGTGAAACGGCCCGTTGGCGTAAGGCAGCGCCGTGGTGACGAAGAGTTGGCGCACGGTGTTGTCGGAAGGCATGTAGCTATACGCTGTGGAGCACGGGAGATTCTAGGCTGCACAGCTGCGCTAGACTCATAGCAACCTCCTGCACCACCCGCTGACTGAAACGACCCGCTCATGCCTGTGACCGAAGCGACACTGCTCGACGCCCTCAAGGCGGTTGTCGATCCGAACACGGGCAGCGATTTCGTTTCGACCAAACAAATCAAAAACCTGCACGTCAACGACGGTGACGTGGCTTTCGAGGTCGAACTCGGCTACCCGGCGCAGAGCCAGCTGGCGGGTTTACACGCCAGCCTGATCGCAGCGGCGCGTGCAGTGTCGGGGGTGCGCAACGTGAGCGTGAACCTGAGCAGCAAAATCACCGCGCACGCAGTGCAACGCGGTGTGCAGTTGCTGCCCACTGTGAAGAACATCGTCGCCATCGCTTCGGGCAAGGGCGGTGTGGGCAAGAGCACCACCGCCACCAACCTGGCGCTCGCGCTGGCTGCCGAAGGCGCGGCGGTGGGTATTCTGGACGCCGACATTTACGGCCCCAGCCAGCCGACGATGATGGGCTTACAAGGGCGCCCCGAGAGCGCCGACGGCAAGCTCATGGAGCCAATGAAAAGCTTTGGCGTGGAGGTGATGTCGATCGGCTTTCTGGTCGAGGCCGACAACCCCATGATCTGGCGCGGCCCGATGGCTACCCAAGCGCTTGATCAACTGCTGCGGCAAACCCGTTGGGGCGAACTCGACTACCTGTTGGTGGACATGCCGCCCGGCACCGGCGACATTGCGCTCACGCTCAGCCAGCGCGTGCCCTTGACGGGCGCGGTGATCGTGACCACGCCGCAAGACATTGCGCTGCTCGACGCCAAGCGGGGGCTGAAGATGTTCGAGAAAGTGGGTGTTCCTATCCTTGGCATTGTCGAGAACATGGCCGTGCACATGTGCTCGAACTGCGGACATGTAGAACACATCTTCGGCGCCGACGGCGGCCGCAAAATGGCTGTCGACCACGGCGTCGACTATCTTGGCGCGCTGCCGCTGACGAAGTCGATACGGGAGCAAACCGACTCCGGGCGGCCCACCGTGGTCAGCGACCCGGACGGCGAAATCGCCACCCTCTACAAGAGCGTAGCGCGCCGTGTGGCGGTGAGAATCGCGCAGCGGGCGAAAGACTTCTCTGCCAAGTTTCCGACCATCAAGGTCTCGCAAAGCACTTGAGCCCCGCACGGCCAAGGCATGGAACGTTCAGTGCAGTTCGACCTCGGGCCGACGCCTAGCGCAAGCCCTCGGCCGCGAGGGGTGTTAGGCCGATTGCTGCGCCAAGGCTGGCGGTCGGCCTGCCTGCGCCGCCCAAGCTTGGATGACCTGAACGCCGGCCCGGCGAGCCTGCTGGTGCTGCTCTTCGCTGAGGCCTTGATCAGCGTCGCGCTGGAGCGATGGATGATTGACGGTCCAGCGACCTTCTACGCGCCGGCGATGCACAGCGGTTGGTTGGGAACCGTGGTGGCGGTCGGCCTGTGCTGGCTGGTCGCGCGCAACGCGTCGCATACCGTGACCGTTGCCATGGCGCCTGCGCTCTTTGGCGTTGTAATAGCGCAAGGCATAGTGATTTACCTCACGAGCGGCTCGTTGCTGCTGGCGCAGGCGCGCACAGAATGGTTAGACGCCGAGGGTGTTTCAGCGTGGTTGCCGTGGTTAGTTTGGCTGCTGCCGGGCGTTTGGTCGTGGTTGGCGCAGCTGGTTCTGCTGCTGCGATTTCTGCGGAAGAGTTGGACGCTGCGATTTGCGCTAGCGTTAGGATTGAGCTTGCCCTATGCACTCGACCTGTGGTGGCAACCTCCCCAATGGTGGTACCCGGTTGCCACCGATGCCCGTGCCGACAAACCGCCGCGGGTGCACCTGACGCAGGAGGTGATGGAGCGTCAAGCGCAGCTGTTGCCCTTGGCTCTGGACGCCATCGGTCCGCAGCGTCCCGGTGTCATCGATGTTTATGCGATCACTTTTGCACCCTATGCCGACGAAGACGTGTTCCGCCGCGAGGGCGATCTGGTTGCCAGCGTGATGCGCGAGCGCTTTGATGCCGACACGCGTACCTTGCAGCTCGCCAACCATCGCGACACCGCCGTCGAGTTGCCCTGGGCAACACCGTTGAACTTACAGCGCGCCATCGCGCGGCTGGGCGCAGTGATGAACGTCGATGAAGACATGTTGTTCATCCACCTGACGTCTCACGGCGCGGCAGACGGCAAACTTGCAGCCAGATTGCGTCCGCTGGACCTGGGCATCGTGACGCCGGCGGCGCTGAAGCACTGGCTGGACGAAGCTGGCATTCGCTACCGTGTGATCTCGGTATCGGCCTGCTACTCGGGCAGTTGGGTTGCGCCCTTGGCTGGCGAAGCGACCCTGGTGATGACGGCATCCGATGCGCAGCACACGTCGTACGGCTGCGGGCGACACTCGGAGCTGACCTACTTCGGCCGTGCCATCTACGACGAACAGTTGCGCCGCACCTACTCGTTCGAACAAGCGCACGCTGCGGCGCGCTCGATCATCGAGCAGCGCGAACGCGATGCCGGTAAGAGCGACGGCTACTCCAACCCTCAGATAGCAGTCGGCGCAGCGATCCGTGCGCAACTCGCTAGACTAGAAACCGAGCTGTCAGCGCGCCGCCAACGCTAGCGCCGCGCTTTGAGCGTCGCTATGGCGTGCTACAACGCTAACCCGTTACATCGCCGCCACCATGAGCATCAAGTCAGACCAGTGGATACGCCGCATGGCCGAACAGACCGGCATGATCGAGCCGTTCGAGCCCGGCCAGGTGCGCCACGCGCCCGATGGCAGCAAGCTCATCAGCTACGGCACCAGCAGCTATGGCTACGACATACGCTGTGCGCCCGAGTTCAAGGTCTTCACAAACATCCACAGCACTGTGGTTGACCCGAAGAACTTTGATGACAAAAGCTTCGTTGACTTTCATGGTGACAGTTGCATCATCCCGCCCAACAGCTTCGCCCTAGCGCGCACGGTGGAGTATTTCCGCATCCCGCGCAACGTACTGACGATATGCCTGGGCAAAAGCACCTACGCCCGCTGCGGCATCATTGTTAACGTCACCCCGTTCGAGCCCGAGTGGGAAGGCTTTGTGACGCTGGAGTTCAGCAACACGACACCGCTGCCGGCCAAGATCTACGCGGGCGAAGGTTGTGCCCAGGTGCTGTTTTTTGAGAGCGACGAGGTGTGTGAAACCTCATACAAAGACCGCGGCGGCAAGTACCAGGGACAAAGCGGGGTGACGTTGCCGAAGGCGTGAATTGCGCGAGCGCGCGGCGAGCCAACGTACCCCCTAAAACTAGGGGGAGGGTACCCAGAAGAGAGAGCAGGCGTAGACTCGGCAACCCTGGGCGGTGAGTACCATCACCGAGTATGCTACTGGAGCAGTTGCCTCTCGCGGCTGGAGGTCGGAGATGTCCACAATTCGGTGCGGCGTTGCCACCACTTCTCGGCACACGAGATGGGCTGAGTTCACACTATTGACAATCCTGGGTGCCCATCAAACGGTCGTGGATTTTCGTCGCCTGCCGTCGCAGCCTTCCGCAGTGGCGCGCGCCCTTGAAGCGCTAGATCCACCCGTTGACGTGCTATTGATGTTTGCTACGCCGGATACCGTTGGATGGGCATCTCGCGTCTTGCTCATTCTTGGCAAGCAAGCGCTACCTTCGCTGCTGATCACACGTGGCTTTCGCGCTGAGTCCATCGAAGAGTTGCTCGATGCGGGTGCTAGTGATTTTCTTCCGCACGGGTTTGACCAGCAAGAGTTCCTTGCCCGCATATCGGTCGGACGGGGGAGCACAATCAGCGACAATCAAGCTTATGTTCGCACGCGCGCGGTTTAGCTAAATGAAGCGCAAGATCTACACCGAAACTTCCGTCATCAGCTACCTGACGGCTCGTCCGAGCAAAAATGTGATTGAGGCGGGGCACCAGCAAAGCACGTACCTGTTTTGGGATAGACGGGGCGAATTCGACCTAGCCGCTTCAGAACTTGTCCTTACCGAATGCGCTGCTGGCGATCCAGAAGCTGCAGGCGAGCGCCTTGCAGATTTACAGGGTATCCAATTGCTTGAAATCACAGCCCACAGCATAGAACTCGCCAAGGACCTAGTCGCCTCCAGCATCGTTCCCGCCAAAGCAAGTGAAGATGCATTGCACATTTCAGTAGCGACGGTTCACTTTGTAGACTATTTGTTAACGTGGAATTGTCGTCATATCGCCAACCCGGAAATTCAGGCGCGGATTGCCGAAAACTTCCGGCTCAAAGGCCTGTTTCTTCCGTTTATTTGCACACCCGACGAACTCATGGGAGGCGAAAATGAGTGACAGCATTATTCAAGAGGTCCGCACCATTCGCGAACAACACGCCGCCAGCCTGGATTACGACCTGGACCGAATTTTTGCTGACCTGAAGGCTCGGCAGGAAAAGCATGCCACTGAGGGGTGGGCCGTTGTTCCGCCGCCATCCAGTCCACCGCCTGAGCCTAAGTTGGTATTGCAACGGACTCGCTTTGCTCGTCGCTGAACGCTGGAGTCACTACAAGGGGTATGAGACCGATCAAGCGATTGGGGTCACTCATACATAAAGCTGGTGTCAGGCCTTGTTTTTGAACCAAATCCAGTACGGGGGACATAGAATCAAGTCTCCACAGTTGCCCTCAAGTACCAGTATGAGGGAGCACATCTCGCACGCTTCGAATCGAAGTTTCCTGGCGCAATCTACGACCTTACCTTGCGCGGCGACCGACGCATTCCGATCTTTGTTGACGATGCAGACTATGAGCGGCCGATCGTACAGACAAATTGCTGGAACTCGTCTCAGGGCGCATGCACTTGCATGCCTGGGAAATGGGTGCGAAAGCGGCTAGCGTCGCGAGTCAGCAGAGGCCACCCTTGAACTGCGGCATGCGCGCCTATGAAGAAATCTGGTAACACCTGAGCCTTGTGACCACCGCGCTTGCGAAACTGCGCGAATGCTTTCCCGGCCAGGAAAAGCGCAGGCTTTGGAATTTGCTGGACAGTCAGTTCCATCTTTGCCACTACGGCGTCGAGCGCTTCCATGGTGAGGAAGGACAATGATATTTCGGCATAGATCACCGGATTGATGGCCAGTTGGTGAATCTTCGCCTGGGCGCGCAATTGGTTGATCGACCATTTGGCCCACTGCGGATCGTCTTGCAACACGTCCACCAGAACGTTGGTGTCGACCAGTAACATCAGTCTTCTGCGCGCAGTAATTTCATCAGCTCATCGGTGCGCCACTTGACATCCGCCCGGCCACGCACGGCGTCGAAACGATCAGTTTGCGCGTGGCGCTTGCCCTTGCGCGCTTGCGCTGGCTGCAACACCACTTCGCCACTTGAATTTAGCGAAAACTCTACAGACGAGCCAGGCAGCAATTGCAAGGCATCGCGAATGTGTTTGGGGATCGTGACTTGACCCTTGCTGGTCAAGGTCGTGGGCATAGGCATGGGCACCTCCGGAAGTGTTACCGTTAGTAGGTATGGTAATACAGTCTAGTTTAACGTGTATGAAGATGATGATGTGCGGGGAGCAATTGCCGCTTATGCGCAGAAGCTACGTGATATCTTGGCGGGAGCTTGGTCTCAGTTCTAACATTCCTACATTCAGCTAAATTTCCCCCAATGGTCAGACCTCTTCGGTTGGAGTTTGCGGGTGCGCTGTATCACGTGACGTCTCGCGGCGATCGGCGCGAGGACATCCTTGTCGACGACGAAGATCGCTACGATTGGCTGGAAACACAGAAGCAGGCGTCACGCCTAGATTTTGAATCATGGCAGGTCGCCCGCGCCGATAATCGTCCCGTCACGTCTTGCTTTCTGCGTCGATCCTGCTCAGTGCCTCGCTCACGGTGAGGGGTTCGATTCCTTGATAGCCACCCACCGATAACAGCAACTGATCCCCTGTGACGATGAAGTCGGCCTTGGCCGCGAGCGCGGTGCCGATCACTACATCGTCATCGGGATCTGGCGCGATGCGTGGCGCAGACGCAGGTCTCACAAGGGCGGCGAGTTCAGCGTATCGATTCACCAGTAGATCGATGGTCAGCAGCGAAGCGGCGATCTTCTTGTCGAACTTGCGCCGCCCGAGGATGTCAGTCGGCTAGGAGCCTGTCGGGCTTGGGGTGCGTCGGCTGCAAATCGGTTGCAGCAGTCCATTTTTCACCGGCTTCTTGCCCCGTAGGGTCCACTATGGGGCTGCGAATCCGGCAAAAACTGCCCGCGCTGAAACCGATTCTCGCTTCGACGCCCCAAGTCCGACAGGCTCCTAGGCCAGTTGCGCCGTGCTGGCAAAAGCTCGACCCGCCCGCCGCTCGCGCCCGGCCTGCAGCAGCAGGCGTGGAGTGCCGCCCCACAGCAGCGCCGAGGCAACAACATTCGTGTCGAGCACCAGCCGCATCGGTCATCGACCTGCAGATTGATCAATTCACGCTCTTCGCGCGCCGTTCGGCACGCGTCGTCGCGATCTCCGCAGCCACTTCTTCGGGCGACATCGCGGCCGGTTCATCGACGGCGGCCATGCGATCCATCGCCACAAACAACTCATCGATGCGCTGCGACTTGAGCTGATCGCGCAACCACTGCTCCAGCCGTGCCGGGGACAACAGCCCGGCGCTCTGCGCATCCTGCGCGAGTTGGTCGGGCAAAGTGATCTGGACTGTCGTCATGGTCAGGCTCCCTAAGCATATGCGGGCAAGGCCAACATCATACATTTCAAGTCGGCTTGCGAGATGGCGGGATCGTGGTCAAGGGGCAGGCCTTTACTTTGAACAACCCTCTTCCATAAGAGACAAGGTTCTTTGACGCTGAGGGGCAATAGTACCTATTTGTGGTACCATGCTATACGTGAAGCGGAAGCATCAACGTACGCTCAATGCGATCTTTGCCCACCCGGCTAGCGCCAACATTCCGTGGCGAGACCTCGAAACCCTCTTTCGTGAATTGGGGGCCGAGATCAGTGAGCGTGAAGGAAGCCGTGTCGCAGTTGTTTTGTTTGACGAAGTGCGGGTTTTTCATCGCCCTCATCCTTCGCCAAGTACGGACAAAGGCGCAGTGGCGAGCATCCGCAAATGGTTTGAGCAACACGGAGTTGTGCCATGAATACGATGACACTCAATGGATTTCACGCAAAGATCGAATACGACGCCGAGTTAGACATGTTCCGAGGTGAAATCCTTGGCTTGGCTGGAGGCGCCGACTTCTACGGCAAGAACCCGAAGGAGCTTCGCGCGGAATTCAAACGCTCGCTACAGGTATTTTTGGATGTTTGTCGTGAAAAGGGAATCGAGCCTCGGCGTCACTACTCCGGCAAGTTCAACCTGCGCATTCCACCTGAATTACATGAACGCTTGGCTATCGTCGCACAAGTGGAAGGCAAGAGCATCAATACCTTGGCTGAGGAGGCGCTGCAGCGGCGAATCAATGCGTGATTACGCTAGCACGCAAGCGCAAGCACGGGGTCAAGCAAGCACGGGGTCACCCATTAGCACCTCTGTCAACAAGGACGAAACAATCCTGTGACCCGAAGGCCGAGTTCAACCCGCCCTGCGCGGGCGTTGATCTATGCGCCTGCTGCGATGAGCTCGACTGCTGCAGCGGCGGTGACGATCGCGATGCCCTGGAAGCTCTTCAGATCGAGCAGATGTGCATCGCCCGAGACGATCAGATCGGCCCGCGCCGCCAGCGCGGCTGGCAGCACCTGGTCATCGGCCGGGTCGCGCATGATGGTGGGCGCGATGGCAGACGGCGTGACGATCACCACGAGCGCCGCATAGCCGTCGAAGACATCGGCGACCGTTAGCTTGCGCTTGGCCAACTGCCGGGTGAACTTCTCCCGCAACAGTACCCCTTACAGCTCGGCCAGCAGCGCGGTGCTGCTGGCTAACTCGATGCGCTGCTCTTCAGCTACATCGATCAAACGCCCCGGCGTGCCGCGCCACAGCAGCCCGGAAAGCGCCGCGATTGTGTCAAGAACCAGCCGCACGCCGCTGCTCGGAACGGTAGGCATCGATCTCGGCGCTGATCTCCTCGGGCGTCATCGGCACCAGCGGTTCGGCCGCCAGCGTGGCGCGCGCGGCCTTCATACGCTCGATGCGTTCGGTGCGCAGCCGTTCGCGCAAGATTCGCTCGATCATTTTCGGTGCGAGCAGCCCCGCCTGAGCAACCTCCTGGGCCAGCGCGTCGGGCAACGTGATCTGTACGGTCGTCATGGGCATGTCCCTTGGGTGTTGGTACGAGAAACCGGTGTCAGGCCTTGTTTTTGAACCAAATCCAGTACGTGTAGATTCTGCTCATGGTCCCTACTTTGCATTTTGCATGGTCAGAGTAGAGAGCAGGTTTGCGCCTGACCTCTATGCTGACCATTCGCTCGCCGTGCCTCAAGGGGACGGTTTGCACGGCTACTGTGACCTAGCGAGACGGCGCTTAAGTTCATACTGCTGCGAGGGCGGCAACGGTAGCTCAGCATCACTCAAACTATCCCACAACTCACCGATGAACGTAAGACGCTCCGGTGGACTCAAACCAACAATTTCCTCACGGCTTAAAGTCGACATAGTTGAAGAATACTTCAAATGGTTTGCTGTTTCAAGGTCAAAGCGACAGAGACTGACCGATGGTTTGGCGGATAAGGGAAGCACCTGCAGTCGTATATCCGGCATCTGAAGTGGGCTCTGTAGTG
>Ga0224497_10001636_pt1 | contig 14065 bp, 24 predicted proteins | sample SF_Jul11_sed_USG_4_FD_167970 | JGI IMG/M metagenome (GOLD analysis project Ga0224497, IMG submission 167970) | Sediment microbial communities from San Francisco Bay, California, United States - SF_Jul11_sed_USGS_13 | ecosystem: Environmental > Aquatic > Marine > Sediment | place: USA... | reverse complement strand
GTCTGAATGCTTTATAATTTTTTGATATTTTCAGAATCCAACATCATGTTAACTTTATCACCTATAATTGATAATTGGAATTTATCGTATAAAAGTGAAAGTACAGTTTCAGACATTGGAATTTATATCAGATTTGTTCTGAAAATAATCAGTGGCCAGATCAAGATATTGGAAAATAACACCACAAGAAATGGAGCAGTTTTCCTATAATGAAGATAAATTACTTAATTGGGAAATAAAATGTGTACGTGAACCAGAATCTGAAGCGAGATTTATAGGTGTATTTCAGTATAGACATGGCACCCCATATGACTATGAATCAATAAAAGGTATTACATATTATTTCAACAATATTTCTAGAAAGGAGTTACCATCAATTACAAAATTCCTTCAAGATAGATTTGGTGGAAAAGAGATGGAGAAAGGTGAGAGAATATTTCTCAAAGACGCTAAACAAATCTATTCACCAAAAGACTTAACAGATTTGGCAGCAAGTTTAGAACAAAAATTTAACACAAAAGCAATAATATCATTAGAGTTTGAAGATCTAAGTCAAGAGGAACTAAAAAATGCAGGCTTACCTGAGGCAAAACTATTACCAATTCCCGGCAAATAGATAAGGTAGTTTAAGTAAATAGAATTTAGATGTCAGAGATTCAAGAAATTAATTATCATCTAAATGAATTAAGAAAGAGAATTCTACGAATTGTAATAGTTGTTGGCATAGTTTCAGTATTTCTTTTAACATTTCATGCTGAACCAATTCAAATTAACGGATTTATGGCATACTATCCAACTCCTGAACCACTAGAAAACATGGCAGCACAAATCACAAATCATATGAGATTAAATCTAGTTCCAGATGACGTTCAGTTAATACAAACCGCCCCAGGAGAAGCATTTTTTGCCCAAGTATACATTGCAGCTCTTGTTGGAATTGGCGTTAGCATGCCAATAATTATTAGAGAGATGGTAGGATTTATCAAGCCCGCATTAAAAGAAAATGAAATTAATGTTAGTCGAAGTATTTCTTTGCCTGCATTAGGATTATTCGTTGCAGGTTGTGTATTTTCGTATAATCTAGTAATCCCATACATATTGGAGTTTCTTTACAGATATGGAGAATCTGCAGGTTTGGTAACATTCCTAAATGTAATTGATTTTGTGACGTTTGTCTTACAATTTTTATTGGCATTTGGATTATCATTTCAGCTCCCACTTGTAATGTACGCCATTACAGGGGCAGGGATGACTGAAGCAGGTTTTTGGAGAAAAAATATTAGATATGCGATAATCATAATTGTGATCTTTGGTGCCATCATCACACCAGATGGAAGTGGCATTACCATGTGGTTTATTGCAGGACCGATGATTGCACTGTACATTGCAGGCATGGTGATAATTGAGCGTAAAGAGCATAAAAGGTTGAACATTTAAATCTAAAATAAGCAATCATAAAGTAGAATGTTTGGAATAAATATTACAAACTTTATTGCAGGCCAAGAATGGATTTTCATAATAATTATTGCAGTTGTGTTCATTTTTGGAGCAAAAAAGATTCCAGAGTTGGCAAAAACCTTCGGCAAAGCCAAAGGAGAATTTGAAAAAGGAAAGATCGAAGGTGAAAAAGAGCTCAAAGACTTTAAAGATAAAGAAGTAAAGTCAGACTAGATTTCTGCAATTTTTACAAACTCATCTATAATATTAGAATAATTTTGTTCAATCTTGTTCTTACCTAAAAGATTCGTAAAATGCAGATTTGGTTTTAATTTGAAATTAGCCTCTACAAGTAATTTTGTTCCATTTGATATTTCTTCAAATTTCTCAACAATATGAGTCCCTTTGGCATCACCACCAATAACAAATATCTCATGTAGATTTGGTTCTTGGATAACATGTTTGACCATCATAACTAATTCCTTGTCTCCAAGCATCATATGTTCTTCAACTATAGATACATCGTTTCTTGTCGAAAGAATTCGAACGGATGGAAAATATCGGGGTAGTAGTTTTTGATAGTTTTCGTAATTTTTAACAATATCAAAAATTTTTTGTTTTTGTGAATTAACAAATTTCTCAAAACTAAACTTTGGCAATTATTAGAAACTACCCCAGCGTGGGTATAAATCGTGCTCTAAATCAAATTGATCAAGACACTTTCCTATGCCATGATTAACTATATCATCAATTGATTTTGGTTTGGTATAAAATTCAGTTACGGGAGGTAAAATCACAACACCAATTCTTGATAACTTTAGCATATTTTCAAGATGTATAGGAGATAGAGGTGTTTCTCGCACCATCAGAATTAATTTCCTTGATTCTTTTATTGTCACACCAGCAGCTCTGGCAACAAGAGTGTCATCATATCCATTTGCAATTGAGGATAGAGTTTTCATGCTACATGGTACAACAATCATCCCATCAACCTTATGAGTTCCACTTGATACACTTGACGCCATGTTCTTTTCATCAGAAGTGTTTGTTGCAAGAGATGTTACATAATCAATTTGATAATCAGTTTCCATTGTAATGCATTTTGTAGCCCACTCAGACATTATCAAATGAGTTTCAACATTTAATTTCTTTAATACTTCAAGCATTTTAATTCCATAGATTACACCGGTACTACCAGTAATTCCAATGATTAATCTCATTAATTTTAACTTGAATTTCATAGTATTTTATCTATTGTACAAAATTTTAGATTTAGCATTAGATTACTATGTATTAGCAGGCTCATCGTTTTGTGCTTTATCAAATTCTTGATGTTCTTTTCGTCTTTTTAGCCATAATGAAAAACCGCCAATGGTCATAGCCGTCAACAGTATAACACCAGCCATCTGTAGTTCAAGATAATATAGCATAATGAAAGTACAATGTCTTTTGAGAAAAATCTTTGCATGTTGTGCCAAGCCAGACTTGAAAATTAGCTATATTAGATCCTAATTTCTAGCCATAATATGATAAAAAATTCTGAGATAAAAAAAATTGTTAATGATTATTCAGATGTCAGAATTGGGGTGTTAGGAAGTCATTCAGCATTAGAGGTAATGGATGGCGCAAAAGAAGAGAATTTTCAAACAATAGTATATTGCCAAAAAGGAAGAGAAGTGACATACAAAAGATTTGGAAGAATTGCAGATGAAATTATTGTACTAAATAAATTCAAGGACATGGCATCATTATCAGTACAAAAAAATCTTAGAGAGTCAGATACGATTGTCGTTCCTCATAGATCCCTAACAGTTTATCTTGGATACAAAACACTTGAAAATACATTTAAGGTTCCAATTTTTGGAAATAGAAAATTATTCCAAGCAGAAGAGCGAACTGCAAAAAAGAATCAATATTATCTTCTTGAAAAAGCAAGAATAAAATTTCCTAAATTATTCAGAGACCCAAAAGATATCAATAAACCATGTATTGTTAAAGTTCAAGAGAAAAATAGACCGCTTGAGCGAGCATTTTTTACAGTATCCTCATACAAAGACTATAAAGAAAAATCAGAGAACAAGATTAAACAAGGACTAATTTCAAGAAAGGACCTTGAAAAAGCCAGTATTGAAGAATTAGCAATTGGTACATACATGAATTTTAATTTCTTTCATACACCAATTTCAGATTATGTTGATTTTATTGGAATTGAGAGAAGACTTCAAACGAATATTCATGATTATAATGCGCTTCCTGCAAAACAGCAAATGGATATTGATATTGATTTGCAAAATATCGAAGTAGGGCATACTCCTGCAAGTATTAGGGAGTCATTGTTAGAAAAAGTGTTTAAAATGGGAGACAAGTTTGTCGCTGCAGTTAAGAAAGAATATGCACCAGGGATCATAGGACCATTTTCTCTTCAGAGTGTAATTACAAAAGATTTAGAGATGATAGTGTATGATGTCTCATTAAGAGTTCCTGGAAATCCAATAGTTGCTACAACCAGTCCTTATACAAGGTATCAATACGGTAAAACATTTGGTGTAGGTAGAAGAATTGCGATGGAGATTAGACGTGCTGAAGAAGAAGGACGTTTAGATGAAATTGTCACATAAAACCTTGACAACAAAAACTTATTTTATCAATCCATGTTTTTGCAAATTGTTAATTGGCTAGATTAGGGAATATGCTGAATACCTAACGTTTTGTTTCAAGTAATTAAACGGTTTGATGTTTGAAACAGAATTGCTGGATGCCAATTAACAAAAAAATACAAACTCTTTTGTGTCAGAATTTTTAGTGATTTTTTATGAGAAGAACAATATACATTCGTGAAATTATTTTAGCACCAAAAGAACCAAAACTATGCCCTACTTGTCAAAAAGAAGACAAATTAGAGAGAGACATCATCTTTGAAAGAAGATCAGACGGGAGAACTATTCTTTGTACACGTTGTGAGGCTTTGACTGTAATTACGAATCACAATCTCAAACAAGTTGAATTAGAAGGTGCAAAAGACAATTCAGTTATGCTAAAAGAACCACATTTGATTCGAAAGATTACTTACTAGATTGCAATTCTTTAATAAGAAAAGTTCTAACATGAGAAATTTCCCAATCCTTCAAATTTGCATTTTTGCATTGATCTTTGATGATTAATCCTGCAAGTCCTTTGCTCCAAAAATGTCGCTTTACATCGTAGACCTCAATAATTTTTCCATGTTTTTTTAGTTGGATGGCACCATGACATTTCTGGATAATTTGAGATGCTACGTTTTGGTATAATTTTTCAAGGTTTGCCATATAATTACGAGTTTTGGAAGAATAAAAGATTACACTCGAAGAAATATTATTAATTTGGAACATCAATATATCATAAAATTTACTCCAAAATGCTGATGATTAATCAAAAAACAATGTCTGAGTGTTGATGAGTTTGCCGAATTATGAAGCATTATCAAATTAATTTAAAAAAACTCTACATAACAGAAAAAACTAAAAACAGTCATGGGTATCTCTGAAGAGCAAATTCTAAATGCAAAAAAATTTGCTTATGAAAAGCATAAAAATCAGAAAAGAAAAGATGGAATCACATCATACACAGACCACTTGGAAGGAGTTGTACACAGACTAAAAAATATAGGAATTACAGATACTGGTGTAATTTGTGCTGCATGGCTCCACGATGTGTTAGAAAAGACAGATGTGACTTTTGAAGAAATCATCCAAAGATTTGGAAGAAAAGTGGCTAACCTAGTATTTTCGTTGTCAAAAGATTCAAACTTGTCTGGAAAAAATGCAGAAAGTCAATACATCAAGCAATTAAGAGATGCGCCGATAGAGGCAAAAATTATCAAGTTATGTGATATTTCATCAAATATCAAGAGCATATCAAATTCACCTTTATCAAATACACAAAAAAATAAACAAATCAGAAAAATGTTACATTATTTGAGAGTGATCAAAAAAGAAATATCTGAAGAAAAATCACAGTATCCAAAAATTCAAGATATAATGGATGGAATAGATACAATAGCAATAAAATTCAAACAACGTTCAATTTCGGTTTAAGAAATAACAAAACCAGACATGCAAACATGATATGACAGGTAGAAATATAGATATTAAGAAAATAATAAGAAAAAAATAGACAAAATCTAGATGTAGAATTCCAAGTCTCACAAATCATATAATCTTTAAATATTTAATCTATTCATGAATAAACTTCCTGAGAAATTTCCAGAGTATTCACTAATGTATAAAATACTTGGCAGAAAAATTCAAGATTTAGAATTAAAAATGGAATCAGTACATCCAGATAAGATAAAAGATGTACAAAAATCCATAAAAAATTTTGAGACGGAAAGAAAGAAAATCAAAGAGATGTTCCCTGAAAACTTTTTTGAAAATTTAGAATCTGGATGAAAATGAAATTTGGAAAGATTATAGTTTAACTATGATGATCATGGCCACAATCACATTGATGTTCATGGTCATTAAATGACATTAATTTATCTACCATATCATCACGGATTTTAAGTAAATCTCCTACTTGTTGCTTGAGTGTTCCTGAATCCCAATTTCCCTGATGAAGTGCTCTTACAGCATCAATGATTTCAAGGTCTACATTTAGTAGATTGTCCATGAGTTGTTCTTGTTCATTCATAGTTATTCAGAAACAGACTGCCAAAAAAACTATTCTAATAAAATAACCACACAAAAATAGAATTTATGCTTCCATACTTTCTTTAAGGAGGTTTTTTCGAACAAGAATTGGTATATTGTAAAAAGCTCCTAATGCCATAGCATCTGAAGCTCGATAATTGCGTAAAATCAGATCTTTTTTTCCAGTAAAATACAAATTTGCTCGTAATACTTCACCACTTTCATAAATTTTGACTTTAACTAGAAACAATTCATTTTCTTCACAAATCTCTTCAATCATTTTGTAAATAGAAGGAACTAAATCATTTGTTTTCTCATTAAAAGTAGATATGTGACGAGCTACTTCACCAGAAAAAGCTCTGATATGAAATTCTTTACCATCTGAAGATTTTAGAACAGCCATACCTTCAACTGCATAAGGATCTACAAATCCGACATAATCAATTTTTACTGATTCATAGTCAGGCTCTTGTGCTTGATCGATTTCCATTATTTCTATGCATAAGTATCAGTTTAGTACTTATAAATATACTAAGATAATTATGTTGAATTTATGATGCTTTTTATAAATATCTAATCAACGTCTGATCCCAAATTATTTAAAATCAAAAATAAAGGATAGCTTGATGTCAACAAATCCAGAAAAATCAGTATCATATGTTTTGACAAAATATGTTACAGATTACATGAGCAAAGATGTTCTTTTACTTAATCAGGGTACGCGGACTAGAGAAGCAGCTAGAATGCTCAGACATTATGAAACAGATGACATCATTGTTACAGATAATGACAAACAACCTGTTGGAATTGTGACAGATGAAGATATACTTAGCAAAGTTAGCGATGTCACGGTTAATGCTGAATCAACTACTTTGAAAGATATTATGAATACACCTCTAATTACAATTAACGAAAAATCAACTCTGCAAGAAGCACTTTATAAAATGAGAGACAATAGCATAAGAAAACTTCCAGTGATTTCAAAAAAAAATGAAGTACTAGGAATAATATTTCAGGCAAGAATAGCAGAGGCTATCAGAGATGCAACTGCCACACCATCAAGATTACTCAGTACTCCAATCAAGGCGGTTCTTGGAAATTTGGGGTTTGTTTTACAGTTTGCCGGAGTGTTGCTACTTGTACCTGCAATTCTATCCACAATATTAGGAGAGACCATTACTGCAACTGGAATTTATCTTACAACAGTTCTTTTGCTTGTGACAGGATTCTTTCTAAATTCTTATGGTGAAAAAGCAAGTCTGAATCTACAGCAAGCATCAATTCTAGTATTTTCAAGTTTATTCTTATTATCACTATTCGGAACAATTCCCTATCTATATGTCATACCTGGAGATTCATCAAATGTCGAAGTATTTGCAAATGCGTTCTTTTCTAGTGCTGCAGGATTTACAACTGGTGGAATTTCATTATTTAACGAACCAGAAAATCTCCCACAAAGTTTTACGTTTTATCGTAGTTTCACTCAGCTTGTAGGAGGAATGAGTTTCATTTATTTAGTAATAACTGCATTTTATCCAGAATCAAAGTTGCAGGCTATGCGCGGTTTTATTTCAGGTAAAACACTACACATGCGTGAACTTTTTGGAACCATTACAATAATTTTCACAGTATATATCGTAATTATTGCACTATTGCTGTATTTCTTTGGTGAGAGAAATTTAATTGATAATTTTTCTTTAGCGATGAGTACGCTTGCTACGGGTGGTTTTTTACCTACCTCAACAATTTTAGATAATCTTGTATGGCAAGAACATCTAATTTTGATGGCAGGAATGATTTTAGGAGCATTACCGTTTACATTTCACTATGCATTTGTTAGAAAAAAATTCCTCGCTCCCAAATTAGGAAAAGAAGTACTGACATATTTTGCAATTCTTACAGCAGCCACGTTGCTGTTTATGATGGTAAGTGGATTGGATCCTTTAGCGAGTTCATTTTATTCAATATCGGCCAGCACTACAGCTGGATTACAAGAAGAAAGTTTAGAAGGACTAAACTCAGCATCTCATTCCATACTGATTATTTTGATGTTTATAGGAGGATGTGGATTCTCAACTGCGGGAGGGATTAAGATCTATAGATTAATGCAATTAAAAGATGCGAGGAAATTTTTTAATAAAATTAAACGAGCAGAATTGCAACCAAGTATAAGAAAGGAATTAACATCAACTATGATTATTATAGTGTTATTTCCATTAATTGCAATAATTAGTGCGGCCCATTTATCAGTAATAGAAAATGTATCATATGAAAATGCATTTTTTGAATCAGTTGGAATAATCACTACTGGAGGATTATCAGCAGGGGTAATTGATTTTCAAACAGAACCCACAACCAAAATAATATTGAGTTTTCTTATGATTTTTGGAAGGTTGGAAATTATAGCAATAATCTATATTTTCATTCCTAAATTAAGTTAGAAGGGTTTTCAAGACAAGAATAGAATTTAATCCATCAATTTTTAAATAAAAATAATGAAACCCCAGGATACCTATAAGAGTAAAAATGGGAAAAAATTAATCGTTTTAGGATTTGTCACAATTGCAATACTTTTTGTAGTATATTCAAGATATCAAGATCCGGAACTCATAACTCCTGATGCGCTAGATACAATTCAAAGATTAGCGAATGGGTTTTACATTATAATGTTAGCGTCTTTAGGAGCAATTACATATGGAGCATATCTTTTCCAAAAATACAAAGTTGAGAAAAAAGATAAAGATTTGCTAACCATCATTGCACTAACTACATCTAGTTTTAAATCAAGAAAAATTTTTATCATTATATTTGTAGGATATGGAATTTTTTTCTCATTGGCATCAGGAACACTTGTTTATCAACCCGAGGTAAATTTTGCAATACATTATGGTGCAACAATACCATCAGGTTTCATAGCTCCATGTTGTGATGAACCAGGTTATATGCCAAAAATTATTGTTTATTTGACAGAACATGTTGGACTACAAGTAATTCCAATTAATTTGATCTTACAAGTAAGTGTATCATATTTGGTGGGTGTAAATGCAGCAATTGCAATTAGTGCATACACAATTTCAAAAAAAGGAAGAGGGGTTAGCACAATAGGTGCGGCTGCAGGATTGTTTGTGGCATGTCCTACTTGTGCAGGAACATTTTTGTCAATTTTTATAGGAACAGCGAGTGGGATTGCGTTATCAATTGCACTAGCTCAATTACAGACATTATTCATTGCAATATCAATTCCAATATTGATTACAACACCATTTATCATGGCAAAAAAATTGAGAAATTCTGATGGTAGTTGTAAAATTAATCCAAGATAGATGGACATTCTGATTCAAAATATTCAAGAAGTTATTAAAGAACAACAATATTCTGTTTATAGATGTAAGATATTCTTGTTCTAAATGACCAATAGAAAAAAATCTAACTAACAATTTTCTAGATACTGGTTTTTCAGACTACAATAATTTTTGGCATAAATTTGTTTGATTCCAATGAAGACAGTCCACCGTGTCCAGGATCTATCTTTTGTTTTGGGCTTAATGAGGTATTGTGATGACAGGGTTTGTTACATACGGGGCAAAATTTTCTATCTAAAACTATACACTGACAAATATGATTTTTTAGATATCCTTGTGCTGCTTGATTCCATTCTCCAGTGGCATTACAAAATACACATGGATTTGACCTTAACATGCCTGAACCCCTACAAAAATCACACACGTCGTCTTTCATTTTTGTTTCCTGTTATCCGAATAAATTTAGATACCATTCTTATTTCTTGTGTAGCGCATATATGAGATTTTATTTTACTAGAGTTCATTTTATAAAATAAAGAATCAAGGTATTAAAAAGAAAATAATATCAGGAATGCAAGAAAATCAAAGGACCAAATTTGAGGCTAAAGTATACAAATATCATAAACTAGTGAATTAATTAGAAACCTGAATGAGCTATTTTTTGACTTCAGGAATTCTATGATTACCTATATTATATCCATCCCGTCGTAAGAATTTCAAAGTTAATTTGTAGATCAATTCATCATGATTAACTTGTTCAAGAATTTCTTTCCAAAGAATTTTGCCTTTTTCATCAATTTGGGTTTTAAAATTTGGATTCATAGACTCTGCAATATCTCTGCATTGATCAAATGTTTTGCCATTTTTGTATGAACTTACACGTCTATCACAGCTATCCATAGAATAAATGTACTCAATTTCTAAATAAACCCAATACATCTACAATCTTAAGCTAAAATGAGATTTGAGAAAAACGAGCATGTTTTAAAACAACACTAGGTAAAACCAATATTTTATTCAGTATTTTGAACAACATGTTAAATGAAATACTAGCAATAAAATAAAAAAACATGGGAATTAGAAGTAATTCAGAATATATAAAATTCTATTTGAACCTAGATATGGGAGAAACAGTTAGCCTCTCAAGTTTCATAAATAATGAAAAGAGAACACTAAAAGGAAAATTGGAAAACAAAAATTTGAATAAAGAGAGAATATCAGAGGGAATTGAAATCCTAAATAGCCTAACAAAAGAAATTAACGAGATGGGGGAAAAAGAGGTTCTAGAAAAATATGGAAAATGATTTAGGAATTATCAAAACAGAGATAATTCGAGTATTAAATGAAAATGGGAAAACAAGAGGCTCAGAATTGGTCAAAAGAGTCACCAATAAAGTAGGTAATGAAAAAATGGTGTATAGAGAAATTAGCTCACTTGTAGAATCTGGAGAAATTGAGAAAAAAGTCCATAGCAAATCCCATATAGAGTATGAATTAATTAATTTATCAGAGTCAGCAAACAATCAACTAAAAAATTTGCATAAAGAACTAGAGACATCCCTAATAGAATTGAAAAAATTTCATAATGAAACTGAGCAAATAAAAATTGATTATCATCAAAGAGTCAGAACAATAATTCATTTTATCCATATTGTTCAATCCATAGAGGGGATTATGAAATTATTATCATTTTATCCAACATTCAAACAAGACAGAATGTTCTCTCAGATTAACAGTAAAGTCAGAAATTTCTGGGAGTCCATAATGGAGATAATAACTCATCAATCTGAAGAAGAATTTTTAAATGACATATTAGATAATATTAGAATAACTCAGATAAATTTAGAAAACGTCAATTAAGTAGCGAGTAACAAATTTAATTAATTATCTTTACAAGATAAATCGGTCTGTCTGCCTTGTGTTCATAAACAAATTCTGAAATTTGGATGTTTTTTATTCTCTTATCTGTAAAAAAATGAATATAAGCTCGGTTATCAGCAGTCAATAATTCACAGCAATTATCCATGCAAAATGTGGCTAATGCCTCATCATATTCACGTTGTTTTAAGTCATCTCCAACGATAAAAATTTCATCATAATTTTGTAATAGTTTTTGATTATCTTGATTTGCTAACCATTTACAATTTTGATCAATTAAAACATTAGTCATATTATCAATAGAAAAATAGTACATTTACTTTATATTTTTTAGTTAAAAAAAGACAACCCTAAAAAACACAATTCTTATGTCTAGTCATTACAAAGAATTCAGGTGGATGAAAAAATTGATGACACGTCAGAAGAATCAAAAAGAAAACACATTACATATTACAAATCACTTTCTAAAATAATTAAAAACATTGAAAAAGAAATTGAATCTGAAAAAAATGATCAGATAATCAAACACTTGAAAGAAAGAATCGATGCAATAAATTTAGACAAGAAAAGGATTCAAAACATGTTCCCTAAAAGTGCCAAGGAGTTTAAAGATGAGTAAACCTAGCGAAAAAAACCACAACAGACACTTGGACATGCTTCAGGATTACAAGAATTACATTGTTAGACAAATTCAAGAGTTAGAAAAACTAGATAATCAATCTGAATTTGCTAAAAAATGGAATGAAAATACGGTAAAAGAAAGAAAAGAAGAAGCAGTCATAATCGACAAAATAATCAAAAATTTAATTCGATTCTAGATTTAACTAATTTATCATATTTCATATCTTCTATGCAATCGCTTACAAAATCAATTAAAATTTTTAGTTTCAGATACAGTTAAGTTTCAAATATCTGCAGTGATTTTTTTGATTTTTGTAATAATTTGAATTTTTTTCTCTATCGGCATTTCAGGCTCCATTGTAAAATAGACAATATTTCTCTTTGTGTAGATAACCATTTGAGAAACTTTTTCACGCTCTACATGAACATACCGAACTTTTCCAAGAGGGTTATCAAATTCTTTTCTCATTGCTCTGCGTTGTGCAACTTGTTTGCAAAAATTTTCTTCTTGTTTTTGGGAATTAAGATTGGATTTACCTGATTTCATAATTGCCTCACGAATATTTCCTTTAGGATCAATTATTGCCGCAAATCTCATTTTAGGATCTAAATTGATTATATTTTCAATAATTTTTAGTAGATTCAGTTTTGATTTACTTACCATAGGGTATTCAAAAAAGTATACAAATATAATCCAATAAATGATCGTAAATTTTACTTAATGAGTGTTTATACACAAATTTATATTTTAAAAATAATTACCTAGTTATCATCTAGTTAAACTGATGGTTCATAATAAAAATAATGATCTAGAAATCCAATATTTTAGTACAGCAGATTAATTTAATTCAGGATTATAGTTAGATTGTGAAAAAGATAATAAAAAATGTTTTAGATGAAATGGAAAAAAGATCATCACTTGAAAAAACAAAGAAAGTAGACATATCATTAGAAGACAGAATGTTAGCAATCACAATGGAGACTGGAAAATTTTTTAACATAATGTTAAGAATAATGAATGCAAAAAACATATTGGAAGTTGGAACATCTACGGGATATTCCACATTATGGTGTGCTGAAGCTATTCAAGAAAACTTTGGTAAAATTATCACGATTGAAAAAAATCCCGATAAAATCATACGAGCTAGAAAAAATTTTGAAAAAGCTGGTGTCTCAGAGATGGTTGAAATTCGAGAAGGCATGGCAGAAGAGGTGTTACTAGAATTAAACAACGAAGGGTTGCAAAACCACTTTGATTTTGTCTTAATAGATTCTGACAAAGAAGGGTCCATTAGGTATTTTGATCTTATTTTGCCATTATTAAGAAAGAACGGAATGATTGCCACAGATAATATCCTGTATCCAAAAAAATATAGGCCAGAAATGCAAAAATTTCAAAACCATATTAAAAATAATCCCAAAGTAATTTCTGTAACAGTACCCATAGGAAATGGCGAAGAAATTACACTAAAAATAAAAAATTGAACTTATTTTTAATGTAAAAATCAAATTAAATTACAATAAAATGAAGACATAATTATTTGTAATTATGTTTTTGATTTTTTAGGTTTGGATGGTGTTTTTGATTTAGGTTTGGATTTTTTAGGTTTGGATGGTGTTTTTGATTTAGGTTTGGATTTTTTAGGTTTGGATGGTGTTTTTGATTTAGGTTTGGATTTTTTAGACTGTTCAATAATCTTTTGTTCAATCTTTTCTTGTTTAGTTTTTAATTTGATAATATCGTCTCTAATCTTTTGTTCAATCTTTTCTTGTTTAGTTTTTAATTTTTCATATTTGCTTTTTTCTTTTTCTAATTGTTTTAAAAGAACGCGTTGTTCTTTTAGTACTTTTTGTTCTTCTTTTTTCCTAGCTAAAATAGATTCTCGCTCTTTAGAAATAAGATTAATTAATTCAAGACGTTGTTCTTTGGATGTAATCAATTCTTCTTTTGTAAACTGAAGTGAGTCTCTTATTTTTTGATATTTAGATAAAATTATTTTTTCTTGTTGAATTTGCTCTAGTAGATCATCATGTTCTGTTTTAACTTTTTCAAGATCCTTCTTTTCTGCTTGTAGTTTTACAAGGTTTTGTTTTTGTAGTGTGGATTCTTGTTCGATGGATTGCTTTTCCTGTTCTATTTGTTTTAGTAGATTATCATAG
>Ga0224497_10001635_pt1 | contig 14070 bp, 15 predicted proteins | sample SF_Jul11_sed_USG_4_FD_167970 | JGI IMG/M metagenome (GOLD analysis project Ga0224497, IMG submission 167970) | Sediment microbial communities from San Francisco Bay, California, United States - SF_Jul11_sed_USGS_13 | ecosystem: Environmental > Aquatic > Marine > Sediment | place: USA... | reverse complement strand
TCGCTCTTTTTCAGTTGATACAACTCCCCCCCCGACCCCTACACTTCTTTCACTAAACAATGGAGTAACTACCACAACCTCTACTCCTTACTTTGAATGGAACCCAGTGTCTGATTTGAGTAACGTGTCTTATCAATTCCAAATATCTGATGATCCTTCATTTGCAAAAATATCTCTGGTGTATGATGACATTCTTTATTCTTCGACATTTGGCAAATCCGTATTGTCAAAACCATCCGTCTACCCTACTCCTTCCAATATTCAAATAACTCAATCTCTTCCAGACGGCACCTATTTCTGGCGTGTTACTGCGGCTGACGATGTGGGACACACAAGTAAACCCAGCTTATCTTTTTCATTCACAGTTGATACAACTCCCCCCCCAGCCCCTACACTTCTTTCACTACACAACGGAGTAACTATCCACGACACTGCCCCTTCATTTGATTGGACTGATGTTGATGATGTAAGCAGTGTTGCCTATCAAGTCGAAATTTCAACTGATCCAAAATTCCAAAGCTCTTTTGTTGATTCTGCCAAATCTCTTTCCAAGTCATCATACATTACTACAAAGTCACTACCAGACGGCACCTACTACTGGCGTGTCTTTGCAGTTGATGGTGTAGGCAACACAAGTCTACCAAGTTCTGTTTTTAGCTATTCCATAAATGCTGTAATTCCTGATACTACTCCGCCAAAACCTCCTGTATTGCTATCTCTTAGTGATAGATTCACCACACAAAATACCACTCCTTCATTTGATTGGACTGATGTATCTGACACTAGTGGTGTAACATATAGAATTGAAATTTCCACTGATTCTAGATTCTTATCTACCTTTGTCTCTTCATCATCATCTATATCTGAACACATTAGTGTCAAACCATTTCCAGACGGCACCTACTACTGGCGTGTCTTTGCAGTTGATGGTGTAGGCAACACAAGTCTACCAAGTTCTGTTTTTAGCTATTCCATAAATGCTGTAATTCCTAACATTCCTCCTACATCTATGATTTCATCATCTAACAATTATGATGTTAATACCGATATTCATTTTTCAGGAATAAATTCTTTTGATCCTGATGGCGATATTATTAGATTTATTTGGATAATTGATGGCGAAAATATTTCTAGTGAATTATCTACAATTACAAAAAATTTCAAGTCAAGTGGAGACCATGAAATAATTTTAATTGTATATGACAATCATAACGCCACTGATAAAGCAATTCTTAAAATTAATGTTATTGATGTTATTGATGATGATGTTGTCGTTGATGATGATGTTGTCGTTGATGATGATGTTGTCGTTGATGATGATGTTGTCGTTGATGAAAATTCGTGGATTCCTATAGTTGTAGCAGTAGTCGCAATTGGTGGAGTCGGAGCAGTAGTGGCAGTTACAAAATTTACTGGTAAAAATACAGTCAGACCAAATGCTAATGTTACAAATTTCGAGGTTGAAGTTAAGGCTGGGCTTGAATAGTATGGTGATGATATGGATTTAGATAATTTTAAGCAAATTATTGGCAGTGATTTTGGAAATTCAATTACTGAGACAATTAAAAATAATGAAAAAATACGAGAAAATGATGCAGTAAAAATTGTGATGGATTGGTATGACAAAGAAAAAGAAAATCTGAATTCAGTTCCTCAAAATGAATATGTTCAACTAGATGAGATTCCTGGTATTATCAATACGGCAATGGTTGCAAAAAGTAATCGCGATGAATTCTTCTCAAAGATAATTAATATAATGGTGACTAAACTGCTAGAAGTTCTCACAACACAGTTCGCAGAGTTTACAGCTGACAACATAGTTGTACAAACTCAAGGTAAAGAAAAAGGAATTAAATTTAATTTTGAATCTAAATTAAAACCGATAAAGCCCTATGTGGAATTTGTAAAAAAAATAAATGGACTTCCGATAATTAGAACTATGATGAAATTTCAAATAGATTCTGATATTGCAATAGAAAATATGGAAATACTCTCAACTGATTCTAAAACAAAAATTGGGCTAGAAAAACTTGTTGGCAAAGCTGAAGTGTCTTTAATTGATTTAAAACTTGGACCGATTTCCACTAATAACCCAAAAACATTGAACACTATAAAATTTGAGAGAGGTCCATCCGAAATTATTGTTTAGAGATACACGGTAGATTGAAACAAAAATTTGATTCTCTTAAGATCCGCACATCTAAAACAGATCTTTGATTGCTCTGTTTAGTGCCACGTATCTCTTCTTCCATGAAGAGTTACGAAACTCAGGTTTTATGTTTTCAAGGGCCATCTTTTCTTGAAGCAAAACTTCCTTTGTCTTGTCTCCTAAATGCCATCTATTTTTGTCTGTCATTCTTTTCATCTGCTCTCGCGGTGAAATTATTGAGGCTGATGGTTTTTTATTGATCAAATGCAGTATGTCTTTGTAGCTCTTCGCAGTAGTGATCTTTTGAAATCTTGCTCTTTGCCTTGCATTAAGCTCCCTGTCCTCTTTTTGTCTTTTTAGAATGGATTCAATTGTTTTTCCTTCAGAACTACGGGGATCAATTACACTTCCTCCACGAAATATGAAATTACCTGTAGAAAATTTAAATTTGTCTTGGGGTGTTACATGTCTTTTTACCATGTATTTACAAATAATTATTAATTTAAAAATATATCCACCTGAGAAACAAACTTGATATCGTACAGTATGGTTGAATTCATATTAGTATCTTAATGGGTTTGTCATTCATTTTAACAATAACAAGAATTCACAATATCAAAATGACCGCATTGTCTTTCTAGATATTTTGCCTGCATGGCAGTAAAAGATAAAATCTTATCACCAAATAATATATCTAGAGTTAAAATGCCTCAGACAGATTTGTGGTTTTCATACAAACAGGAGAGATATTCTGCCAAATTGGAAAATGCCAAACGAATTCTGAAATGGACTGGAGCGAGGAAAACTTGGGATTGTGACAACTGCACATTCTCTGTTATCCATAAAAAAGACGGTCTTATTCATGTCGTGGCACGAAGAACAAAATCATTTGCTAGCTCTTATATGAAAAAGCATGTACAAGTGAATTTGATGATGGGCTTTACAATTACTGCATCTCAAAAACCCATAGAAGAAGAATACTTGGAACCAGCACAGGGCAATATCGAGAACAAAGACAGTAAAAAGAGGACGAGGTGGGCAATCCATCTGAAACAGGAAGACGGCAATTTTGATTCTGTAGAGAGACCTATCTCTGATTGCTGCATATGGCAGTGGGCAGATACGGATTCTAAAAAGACAATTGAGCAAAGTGAGATATATAAAATTTACAATAGTCTATCAAAAAGACCCAGTGAGTCCTTGGAACAAAAAAATATCTTTGATGTGTCCACCGAGAAACAAAGTCAGATAATTCCAGTCATATATCAGCCTCGAATAGATGCTTGGAAAAACTTTGTACGCGAAATTCATGCACATAGAATTGACGATGATGAAATGGAAATTACAATGATATTCAACGATGAACAACTAAGAAAACATTCTGCACTGGATTTTATCTATAGGAGATTCAGACGTCTTCGTTACAAAAGAGTCAAGGACATAGAAACATTTAGAATAAAACTCGATAAAATACCTACAGAATTCACGTTTGAGTCCATTTATAGCGGTAAGTATACCCTGTATGATGATTCTATCCATGAAGACAAGCCAAATGAAAAGGGTGTTGTTCCATTTCACAAAATAAAATATTATTTTTCATCTACATTACACCCCATAGTTTTTGTCAATACTTCAAACCATGCACTAGCTGAACATGACAATAATCATTTTCACTGGAAATGGGAATACGCGGCTTGGGAGCAGAATTCCCCAGTAGTATACGGCACAAAATCTAGAAATGATATCAACAATGAATTTTGACAAATCAAGACCAAGCAACCATGATTCATTTATGATATTTTTTTATTGTCGTTTATTTTTTTAAATTATTTTTCCAGCATTACTAATGATATTGGAAAATGATCACTAAAGCCATTTTTGTTATGACTTTTTGAAGGCCTGCCGAATCTTAGGGGTTTACCTCTCTTGGTCATCTCTGAAAATTTTTCAATTTTCACTGAATCTTTTTTTATTGTTAATTTTGATTTGTTAAACAGGAATCCCTTTGATACCATGAACTGATCAAGTATTTCTCCATCACCATAATGGTGAGTGGCATCTCCGCGTGCAAGAAGGGGCCACATTAAATTAAACAGTTTTGGACTGCGGGCTCTTTTTAATTTTTTTGACATATTGGTGGACAAGGCATAATCCATAACCGATCTGCTAAACGGTTCATCATTAAAGTCTCCCATTACCAGTATGGGGATGTTCTCTCCAATCTCTTCTTTGATCCTTTGGTGAAAATAGCTTAGTGCCTCTGCTGCAATAATCCTGTACGGCTCTGATTCTAATACTCCGCCTATTCGTGCAGGCCAGTGGTTTCCGATACAGACCATTTCTATGTCTGAACTTTTTATTTTTAGATTGATCTGGAATATGTCTCTGGTCGCATTTCTCTTTACTATCCAATGTGAAAACTGTCGTTTTAATGCAAATTTACTGGAATCATAGATGAATGCCACGTCTATGCCTCTTTTGTCATTTCCATCGTCGTGGGCAATGTTGTATTTTCTTTGAGGCAGATTAATTCTATCTGCCAATTTTTCCAAAACTGCCTTGTTTTCTACTTCACACACGCCTAGTATGTCTGGCCCAGTATCGTTGTTCATCTTTGAAATTATCTTTGAGAGTTGAGCTATTTTGCAATCCAAAACTGTCTCATTCCAACCTCTCAGTTCACTTTGAATGGAACGTTTTAGCTTGTCTGAGCGTTGCGCATCTTCTGTATCAAACAGATTCTCTAAATTCCACCATGCTGCATAATATTCCGACAATTGAATGTATGTAGATTGGTTTGGAATTTAAATCTGACCAGACGTTTTTTATCAATCCATAACTCACACCAATCACTTTGTGACGTAATTGAATTTGGGCAAGATTTACAATCTCAATTGTGGGGTGCAGGGATTAACCTAAAGGACTGCAGATGCAAAAAGGCCAAGACGTGAAAGATGATTCTGAATAAGAAATATGGGGGCAATGGAAGGTTCAGGCAATTCGAATCTATCTATTTTGATTTTAGTAATTTAATGTCAGAACGTACTATGTCCCTTTCTGCTTGATCATTGGAAAGAGACAAGGCCCTGTTAAAATGAAATATGGCCTTTGATGCATTGTTCATCTTAACGTAATCGTTGCCAATTTCCTTGTTGGCTACAAAAAGATCCCTTTTTGAGAGTTTTTTGTTTTTTAACAGCAATGATTTAACTTCAATTGCTTTTTCATAGTTGTCATTTTCTCTGTACAAATCAGACAGAATGTAAATTAGTAAGATGTTTTCGTGATACAGATCATATTTTGTACATTCTTGGAAAAAGGTAAACGCCTTTTTTCTATCATTTGGAAGGTGGACATTACCCAAGGCAAGATTCACACAAAAAACATCTCGAGGATTACGTATTGTCTCAAACACATCCTTACTTTTGTGCAGGTAGGTTTTAGCATGATCCAAATCATTTTTGTAAATGTATGTATTGGCAATGTTGAAATAAGTTTCAGCGATGCCCTTTTGATATTTGAACATAATCTGTAGCTTTAAAACTCTCTCAAATACGCGTATTGCCTCATCATAGTTTTGTTTTGCGATGTAAATCATTGCAGTTTTGTTATAGTTTTTCATCGAGTCAGCAATGAATTTGGCATAGTCTTTTTCTTTACTCAAACCAAATCACTCAAATTTCAATTCGTTGTTAATTTCAAAAAAATCTGCATGTTTTTTTACAGAGTATGTGTTTTCATATTTTTTCATACGATCAGACATTGTCATCATTTTATCTTGATTGGAAATACTGTTCGTAAGTATTTCTTGATCATTTGAATGATGTCTTGATTGTGACGCACGTTCATGTTCTTTCTTTTCAGCATCCGAATCATGCATTTGAAAGTCATCTCTCTCTGTAACATCATGAATGCCATTCAAATCAGGAATTCCAAACGAGTCAATATTCATTTCAAAAAGAGACTCTTGTTTTGTCATGCTAGTTTCCATTTGCTTTTTTTCTTCACCCTTTCTATGGCCTATGAAGTCAGATTTAATGTCAAACGGATTTTCCCCATACTTGAAATTTTGTGATTTTGTAGGTTTTGAAATTGATTCATTACGGTGATTTTTCAACATGCCTTTGTTGGAATAATTTATGTCTTGTCTTGTCTTTGATATAGCAGTCACGTTATCAGACGGATAATCTCTTATCTTTGAAGCAGACGCATCAATGTTTAATTTTTGTGGGATTTTATTTATTTTTTTTAGATCATCATCAACCTGCAAATTCAGAGAGAATTTTGAATTGGCTACAGTTCGGGTGCTTTGATTTTTTAACCTTGGAGTATGTTTGAGTATTTTTTTAGACATTTTTTTATTTTGTTTATCCAATTTCAGCATATCCTGCTTCAATTCGATTCTGTCTCTTTCTTGTTTTGTTTTTCGTGTAATCTGTTCGACTGGAATGGAAGGAAATACACTTCCCTTTTCATCCAAATCATGTTTGTATTTTTCTTGATCTTTTTTTACTGCCTCCTCTTGACTGATTATTTCAGCTCCAGGAACATCCCTCAACACTGTCTTGTTTATTTTTGCTAAAAACTCGGGAGACTGATCAGGTTTTTCGTTTGGATTCATTTCAATACACAGGTGAAGAATGGATTGTCAGTTGATTAAGTGTCTTTATTTTTCTCATTTGCAGCTGCTAGTTGTTTGTCTACCTCGTCTCTCTTCTTACCCAAAGCCAATTCTGCCTCTGCTATCTGTAATTCAAACTGCATTCGAATTGCTTCAGCTTTCATGTCGAGTATTCTTTGCATGAACTGGTTAGGGGGAACTGGCGTAATTTTGGTCCTCAAGAGGCTGGAACCCTCTACATGATAGGAATATGTACTTGAATACTTTGCGTCAACAGGTGTAGACGTAACTCTGGTATTTGAATAAAACCAATTGCCTCTTTTACTGTAAGTTTTTCTGGTTCCCTTTGTTGTTCTCGTATAATCTACAGTTCTCTCCATGGTTATTGCCATCCTTACTTCGATAATGGTATCGGTAAATTGATAGAATGTGGGCTGAAACCCTGCACCAATCATGGATGTCGTGATTTGAGGATCGTCTTCACTAATCAAATCCCCTTTTGAATCAACTAGGATATTTGGCAAGCTTACGGGATTTTCATCTGCATCTCCCATGGCTTTGGTTATTTCCATGCTGGCTGCATCAAGTCTTAGCTGGCCCTCAGCTATAGCTATGGCAAGCTTTGCCACCATATCATCGAATGGCACATTAAGTAATTCTTGTCCGACTCTACTCAATTTTATTCACTGACCCCTGATTCGGATTCCTTTTCGTCTTCCAGCTCTTTTTCTTTCTTGGCAATTTCAACCATCTGAGATTTTTGCATCAGAGTTGCTTTCATTTCGTATAGTTTTGCAATAAACTGGTTAGGGGGAACTGGCGTAATTTTGGTCCTCAAGAGGCTGGAACCCTCTACACTGTAAGAATATTTTGAAGAATAGCTTGCCGTTATGGATGCAGAATATGGAATGAATGCGCCACCAACTTTTGCAGTAACGCTTACAGAAGATTGGCTGCTTCTGTTCATGGATATTGCCATCTTCACTTCGATAATGGTATCGGTAAATTGATAAAATGTGGGCTGAAATCCTGCACTTAGCATGGATACTTCCACATATGCACCAGCATCATCACTTGTGATATCCGGGATTTGTACTTGCGTCTTTGACATTAATTTTGCAATTTCCATTGAAACTTGATCTAGTTGATATTGTCCTTCTGCAATGGCAGATGCTAATTTTAGAACCATTGCTGGGAAAGGTACGTTAAGTAATTCTTGTCCTACAGAAGCCATGTGTTTTATACATAATTAAATTATAAAAGAATTTCTGTAAAAGACATACTTGATCAATTCATAAATACTTGAAAATTATAAAATAGATAATTCAATGTCCGATGTAAATAACGAATCAGATATTTTTGCACCCATTGAAGATGTTTTAGTGAATACCGGTAGAGGCATCGCCAGAGCTCAAGCGGAATTGGATAAAACATCTATGGAGATACAAAGAATGATTGATGAGAATGATGAAGAAGTTGAAGGGTTACAAGAAGCTGGAATCAGTGCAACATGGTACACGATACCTGAAACAGAAATTAAATTAAAGATCGCAGTAAGCGTCGAGCAAAAAACAGAGAGTACCAAGAAGGGAAAAGTCGGAAACTCTCGTCTGCTTTTAAGAACAATGGACGCAACATATCAGAATCTTTTTGGATATTCCCATGAGATTGCAAGTGAGCTCAGGGCAAGGATTGTGCCCATTCCACGTCCGCCAAAAGCAACAAAAGAAGTCATAGATGTAACAGGAGAAACAATGCCCGAAGGCGTACGAATGTTAAGGGAAGCAGGTTTTACTCCAGTCACAATAACTCCGTCAAAAATAAAAATCAAAGATGGTGATAAAACAGTGATTTTGGACACAAATCCGAAACCTTCAACACAGGTATCTTTTGATCATAAAAAAATTGAGGTTACATATACAAATGCATAAAAAATTTAAGCGTAATTGTGAGAAATAAAACATGTCATTTAGAGGCCAAAAAAAAATAAAAATACCAGTAAAGAAAAAGGCTGCCGCGCCAAAAACTAGAAAATCTGCCGCGCCAAAAACTAGAAAATCTGCCGCGCCAAAAACTAGAAAATCTGCCGCGCCAAAAATAACTAAATCAAATTCGGAGACTGTTGCGACAAATGAGAATTTTCTTTTAAAAAATAATTTCAACAAAACCAATGCAGACTTGATCAGAGCAAAAAAATCAAATGATGATCTCCTACGCCAAAATAATTCTCTTTTAGCACAGATTACAAAACTAGAAAGTTTGGAGAGGACGACTAAGGAAAAAGAAATCCCTGCAAAGACCAAAGAAATATCAAAATTAAAACAAAGATTGACGTTAATTCAAAAGGAGAAAATACAATTTCAAGATAAAAATGTGGCAAATGAGAGGAAAATTAAGAATGCTATGATTCGTATATCCGATCTTGAGGAACAATTAAAGAAAAAGGGTGCAATCCCCACGATACAACCTATTGCAAAAACAGAGTTTAGTAATATATTCAAAGAAATAATTGAAAATTTTAACCAACAAAGTATTGGCAATGAAAATTCAAAAATGGATTACATCATATCCGACATGGATGTGGAATTAAAGGCACAAGTGTCGTATAACAGTAAAGGGAAGATGGTTTTAGGAACGCCTGACATAGCAAACATGGAAAAGGCAAAAGAAAGTCTCAGTGTGATGAAATTTAAGATAAGGCCAATACCAAGAACAAATTCAGTAAAGATTCAATAAAAAAGATAGTAATTTCAATGATGTGCCTCTTTATGAGTAAATCTGTGATGTGTCTAGAGATTATCTGAAAATTATATTGCTGACAAAGTTATGAACAGTTCAAATTTAGTTGGGAGCACAACGTGCAGGGGGATATAGTTTAGGTGTTTAAAATAAGACCCACGTGGAATTAATTGATATAAAATCACATTTTGGAACAATTTTTTTAAGAACAAAGAGAATTAGAAAGATGCGGATCCTACCGGTTATATCACAATAAAGTTTGGAACCAAAATTTTAGATTCACAAAATGTGCCTATTTTCAATCCTTTCACAATCCTAATGGAGATTATAAAAAATTCGATGATTAATTTTTAACAATATAAACACGGTTTGTAGTATTCAAATATTGAACACTCCTACATATGACCAAGTCTCAGCATATTTAGAAAAAATTATAATGGATTATACTATTTCACGAGCCAAATTATTGAAAGAAAATTCTTGGCAGGAAAATGATGCGCGAATTGTAATTTTTACTAAAGGAATCAGAGTAATGAATGGAATTCAAATCGGCTTTTCTCATCTCAGTAGAGATCTAAGAAAAGATGATTGGTGGAAAACACGATACCCTAAACATACTATAACTTCTGAAAATAAGCAGTTATTGATGGAAGATTTTGATAATCTTCTTCGTTCTGCGTTAATAGTAGAAACTTATGGTATTTTTGAAAGTACAGTTAGAATTATTGCAAATTCATATTCTTCAAAAATTTTTCCAGATGTTACAATTAATTTTTCACAAATTTACCCTAAATTTCTAAATGAGTTACAACTACAGAAGTTTGTACCCTTAGTGAAAATTTGGTCAAATATACGAAATTCTATTCACAATGACAGTCATTTCATACCTACAAAAAAACAAGAACAGAATCCAAACATAGACTATGATGGACATGCCTACAAGTTTCGTGCTGAAAAACCAATAATTTATGCTGGGTGGAAAGATCTTTGCGAATTGTCATATGAATTAGGTAAAGCAACACACCAAATTATTACTTCTGAAAAAATTTCGTCTATTCAGTCTATTGAGGAACCAGGTTCAAAATATTGGCATCTAAAGAAAAAAACTCGTTCTGAATTAGAGAACTTGTTTGATGAAAATTCATAATCTTAGATAGAATTATGTAATATTAAGGACAATACCAATTTCTATGATAACTGAAGAGGAAATAAAGTCATTAAAGTCTGCGGAACCCAGAGAAGTTTTTTTAATGGTTCTAAATGATGTTGGCCAAACTTATGATATTATAGGACAAATCACACGTACTCGTTTATGGGTTGAGATATTTATTGATGGGATTATTTTTCAGATAGACACAGAACCTAAAAAAATTCTCAAAAAACCTTTTGCTACAAAACAAAAACATCTATTCGAATTAGGAATAATTGACAAAATTCATAATGAGGATCTAAAAATTCTTAATAAAATTAGAAACCTTTATGCACATAACCTGAATCCTCATGAAGGATCTATTCAATTAATAGAGAAATTTTCATCTTACAATGAGATAAAAAAACTCTTGAAAATACTAAAGACTTTCCTTCTCAAGATGATCTACAAAAATATCGGAAAGCCATGGAGAACATTCCATATTACAATGAGATAAAAAATGAAGTTAAATTTCTTGACAATCCAATTCCTACCATGGTTGCTGGTGGTGCCTTTGGATTGATTTCATTTTATTTGACGTTTTATCTCTTAACAGTTTTTTTGAATCCAAAAATTAATTCATAATCTAAGATAGGATTACGAAATAAGCAATTAGTTTTTGGGTCGTAATTGAAGAGATGCATTATGTAATTCATGAATAAACTGATTCATTGTATCCATTGCATTATTAGCAAATTTTTTACTAGGATGAACAATTTCTTTACCTTTTGATGTGTCTAAATTTGGCATTGCTTTAAGAGGAGAAATATGAACAATTTGATGTCTATATTTTATCAAATTTTTTAGTTCTTCAATTTGCATACTTGTCATTTTCAGATCTTCACCAAATTTTATCCCGTAAGCCTTTTTGAAAGCAGATTTACAATTATCATAATTTTGAAAATTTATTCGATTTTCATTTACAAGTTGCTTTATTGGAGAAATGTTATTCTCTTTTGCTCTTTCAATGATAATTTTAGTTAATACATCATATTCTATTTTTGGTATGAATTTTTTTGCAACTTCATCAAAATTAGGAATAATTCCCTCATCTTCTAATTCCTGAAATCTTCGTTTACAGTAGGATTCAAATCCTGTAACTAAGATAGCTATCGCTAAATTTGCGCAAATAAATTCAAAAATATATCCATCAGGAGATGTTCCTTTGAAAAGGAATTCAATTGATTTTATAGTTTCATCCCATGTCTGAATTGCAGTACTATCCAACATTTTTTCACCTCCTTGCATTACTGTAATTCCCATAACTTCAATGCCTTTATCACCAACTTGTACAACATCACCTAGACCATCAATTCTAAATTGTTTTTTGGATGCTACTCCCGTACTGTGTAGGAGTTTATCCTTACTACCAACACTTAATCCAATTTTTTCAGGAGACCACGTCAAAAATATCTTAATTGTATTGCTTTTAGGTAATTTTTTTAAATCAATGGTCGATACACGAGTATTTGTTCCAGGCGATGAATGATAATAATTTAGAGTTAGTTCTGAATCACGTTCTAATCTGAATAAAATCTGTCCTGTTGGAATTTCTAATAGTATTCCTGAACCTAATGATGGATCAAATAATCCGTCAAAAGTATAATTGAACATAAATGTACCTTCAGGCCTTTTCAAGGCTTCACGTATCTGATCTTGTATCTCTTTAGGTACTTTTGGGATGTGCACAATTATGGAATCATATTTACTCAATTAAAGATTGTAAGATTTCATAATCCTAGGGAAGATTACGAAATTTAGTAATGCATTTCATCCATAATGTTAATTTTACCGAATGTACACGTTTTGTAATGTGTATAATTTCATTTTTGTAACAATATGAGGGTGAGTTGAGAATTACATTTTATTTTGAAATCGAATTTTTAAGTTATTTCGGTTAGAGTCCTTTCATAAATTTTAGGAGTTTTTCCTTCAGACAAATTCTTCTTGATATACCATAAGGTTGATTTGTTAATTCCTAATCTTTTTCTTTCATCTATTGTCATATTCAAAATCTTTTCTTTTAATTTTAGATTATCATTTCTACTCAATTTCATCCTAGGAATATTAAATTCAAATTCTCTTTTTCTCTCCATAATAAAATTAGATAATTGCTGCAAATTATCTTGAAGAATAATCTGATAAGAATACTGTTTGTTATTCTTGTAATTGTATTTAGCATTAAAGTTTGAATTGATTTTATCAATCAGCATCTTTGCGGCATCTTCTCTCAATCGGATGTGGTAATTTTCTGTAGTAATAAAATCTAATTTTTTGATTTTTTTCTCCTCCAATAGTTGAAGGACTGAAATATCTATTATCCATCTGAATAATTCCTGAATGTCATATACCAATGGTGTTCTACTCTGATTAATCTCATGTAGAAACCCAATTGAATAGTCCAATCCTATTCCATTGACTGCTTTTCTAATCTCTGATTCCGATATTGCATAACCATAATTCAACAATGCATTGATCTCATCTGAACCATTATGGTTTCTAGAGTTTGATTTGTTCTTTCTTCCTGTGAAATTAAACTCTAGATTTAGTTGATTGAAAATTCTAGTTAGGTTATCATGATAGATTTCTGTTATTCTTCCCTCGTTGTTTTTAATGAGTTCACCTAATTTGTCTTCCTTAGGATGTAGCTTAATCCGATTCTAGATCCTTTTTGCAGATGGTTTTCAACATTCAAAAAGCTAATTCCGATCTCTTGCGGAAGTCTGGGTATTCTTAGATTGAAAATTTTATAGATGCTGTCTAAAACTTGAATTGTGCTTGCGCCAGAATTTATGCTGTTTTGCAGATCTTCAATTGAGAATCTGCTGCTTTGAGGCAGGGACCAATTAGTTACCCATTTCCCTACAACAACGTCCGGTCTAATCATTCTCAGCTCATCATGAAATGGCGTAAAGTCATCAAATCTAAACAAATCCTCATTTGAAGAAACTTCGGAATACCCTTGTAACATATTTAAAAAGTTGTAATGCATTTGGTACTCTTCACTTCCATCATAATCAAAGTCAAAGACTTGACTCCTTGGAGTTACGAATGAATCTGAAACAAGCATCCCTTCCCACTTGCCAATCATTTCATCTTTTGTAGGGGTGTGGCTATACTCATCATTGTAAAATAATGTCGCAAGATCCTCCTCGCCCATAAAATTAATGTGGTATACCTTTGACATGCTAAAATCAAACAGCAGCTGACCCCGTCCGTATTTCCCCATGAATGCCTTTCCAAGAATGTTGTTCTCATCTACCATCTTTAAAATGTCATATGCCTGATTGAATGGTGCATCTTCATATTCCAGATGGATTATTTTCCCATGTCCTGCAAGAACCTTTTCCTTTGCAAGACTTTTTGCAAATA
>Ga0224497_10001634_pt1 | contig 14074 bp, 14 predicted proteins | sample SF_Jul11_sed_USG_4_FD_167970 | JGI IMG/M metagenome (GOLD analysis project Ga0224497, IMG submission 167970) | Sediment microbial communities from San Francisco Bay, California, United States - SF_Jul11_sed_USGS_13 | ecosystem: Environmental > Aquatic > Marine > Sediment | place: USA... | reverse complement strand
ATCGCGCGCTTCCGCGGATGACTCGAATTTCTCGATTCGCTCTTTAATCAGTTCACTGATTTCAGAAGCTTTGAGTGCCATGTTCTTATCCTCTATAACCCAGGGGTCAGAGCCCCGCTCTGACCCCGAATATTTTTAGCTGACCAGCGCGTTCGACAGGCTTTCAAGCCTTGCACGCAATGATCCATCTATAACTACGTCGCCGGCACGAACTACCGCGCCGCCGATGAGGCCTTCATCAATTTCTGTCGACAAGTTGACGTCGCGTCCGAGGCGAGACTTCAACGCCGCCTCGATTTCTTTCTGTTGTGGCGCAGACAGTGCCGTTGCTGACGTCACTGTAACGTCGAGCGTGTTCTCTACGTCTGCTTTCAGCGCATCGAAGCGATCGGCGATTTCCGGCAACACGTTAACGCGACCATATTCCAGCAACAGCTTCAGGAAGTTCACACCATGATCGCTGCTGCCAGCGAAAACAGAGTCCTTGCCTGCCGCCCTGGCAAACAGGTTTGTCAGGAACTCCAGGCGCTGTTCGTCAGATAGTGACGGGTTTGCCAGAAACCTGGTCACCTGGCCATCGGCCAAAATCTGCCGGCCAGCATCCAGCGATGCCGCCACTTCGGCCAGCGCATTGTTTTCCCGCGCTACCCGAAATACGGCCCGGGCGTAGGGCCTGGCGATTGTATTGTTGTCTGCCATTACCGTTCGTCCGCCTTACAGCTCAGCCGCAAGTTTGCTCAGGATGTCGTCGTGCGCTTTCGCGTCAATTTCGCGCCGCAGAATTTTCTCTGCACTGGCGACAGCGATTGCGGAGACTTGACCACGCAACTCTTCCCGAGCCCGGTTGGTTTCCTGCTCCACTTCGGCAGTTGCAGCGGCGAGCTGACGCTCCCGTTCCTTCACGCCGTCCGCCTTGCCTTCTGCGATAATCTCGTTCGCCCGTGCATGGGCCTGATCAAGAATGCTCGTCGCCTGCTTGCGGGCATCGTCGATGATCTCGTCCGCTTCGGCTTTCGCTTTGTCGAGACTTTGTTGTCCCTTTTCTGCGGCAGCCAGTCCGTCCGCAATTTCCTGCTGACGTTCCTCGATCGCATTCATGATCGGCGGCCATATCAGCTTCATACAGAACCAGACAAACACCGTCATGGCGATCGCCTGACCAATAAGTGTCAAATTGATATCCACTCGCTACTCCTGGGAAAAAAGCTACTGCGCTTGGCTTTCAGCTTCGTTGAACCCGAATTTCACGTGCTCACTTACCTTCTGTGTAAGCTCCGCTTTCAAATTCGGCTTTACGTCGCCTAAGCTGCGCTCGTTGCGTTTCTTCGACTCTCTGCGGATTTCAGATTTCTTAGCTGCCGAGTGCGGCTTGCAACTGCGCCACAAACGGGTTGTTCGCAAACGTCAGCAGAAGCGCAACTGCAACACCGATCATCGCTACCGCGTCAAGCAGTGCTACGACGAGGAACATTTTCGTCTGCAGCATCGGCGCCAGCTCAGGCTGTCTTGCAGCGCCTTCGAGGAAGCGACCGCCCAGCAGGCCCATGCCGATACCGACGCCAAGAGCGCCAAGGCCAATCAGGAGCGCGACAGCAATCGCGGTGAATCCAATTACAGTTTCCATCAAAGTCTCCAGTTAAGGATTTCGTCCAATTAAATTAGTGTTCTTCCTGTGCCAACGTGAGGTAAACCACCGTCAGCATCATGAAAATAAATGCCTGTAAAGTAACAATCAGGATATGAAAGACTGCCCAGCCAAAATGCAGCGGCAGCTGCCAGATGCCCAAGAGCGCAATCAGAATAAATACGAGTTCGCCGGCGAACATGTTGCCGAACAGTCGCAGGCTTAAAGAGAGGGGCTTCGCGAGCAGCGCAACCGTTTCCAGAAAGAAATTGAAACCGATGATCACCGGCGCGGCAATCAGCGCGACACCTTTGGTCGGCGGTGCGATGGGATGCAGCGTCAGCTCTTTGACGAATCCGAGCACCCCTTTGCTCTTAATGGTGTAGAACACGACGAGGAAGAATACCGAGATCGACATGCCGAAGGTGATGTTGACATCGGTTGTCGGCACCACCTTTAGATAAGGGATACCAATCGCTGCAGCAGTCGACGGCAGGAAGTCGACCGGAATCAGGTCCATCAGGTTCATAAGGAAAACCCAGACGAAGATCGTAAGGGCCAGCGGTGCAATCAGCTTGCTCTTGCCGTGAAAGGTGTCTCTGACGGCGCTATCGACGAGTTCAATAACGATCTCGACGAAAGCCTGCAATTTGCCGGGCTCATTTTTGGACGTTTTCTTCGCAGCGCTGCGAAACATCCAGATAAAGACAACGCCCAGCAGCAGGGAGAAAAACATCGAGTCGACGTTGATTCCCATCGGGTTGCCGGCACACTGGTTCCACACCCACGCGTCGTCGACCCTGCAAACCTGCAGGTTCTGTAAGTGATGGGAGATGTACTCGCCGGAGGTTTGCGCTCCGTGTTCGCCTTCAGCCGCCATTCGTTTCCGTCTCTTCTACGTCCGTACTCTTGTCACGTACCAGGAACCCGGTAAATATCGCCAGTTGCGCCGCGATGAAGCCCGCGAACAGGGCGCCGGCCGCCAAAGGTCGCACCAGGATAAACACCATGCTGAAAATCAGCACGGTCAATGCCACTTTTCCAAGTTCCCCAATGTAAGCCGCTTGAACCAGGGCGCCTGCCCCGGGGTCACGACGCGGCACCGCAAGTCGCAGCGCCAGAAAGGCATTCGGGATTACGCAGGCCAGGCCGCCCAGGAGTGCTGAATAGCCCGATACGCTTCCGTCTGTACCCCAAAAAAGCATCGCAAGGACCACCGTAATGCCCAGTTGCGCCAGGAGGACTTTTGCCACCATGTGTCGCTTGCCTCCGGCACTAAAAACGCCACGTCCATCGGCTAACCGGCGGTTGGTGGCGCTTGAATTTCTGTACGTCCAGGCGGGTCCCTGTTCAGGCCGCGCATTATAGTGATGCCAATGGGTCATGGCAACAGACGAGAACACTCTACAACCCCTATTTTTGCAAGGGTTTCATGGGGGTTCCGGGGGTCCTTTCAAGCCATTTCCAGCTCTCTTTGAGAGATATTTTCCGCAATGCGACCTGTGCCACATTACGGTCTGTTTTTCCCACGTATAAATTACTGTTAGCCGGGCTGTCGAGACGAATCGACGGTTGTTGGGTAAGGATCAGCGCCCTGGAGTTCCGGCGGGAGGATGTCATGTTAACGGTAGTCAGTGAGTCCCTTGGCCGGAGCAAAGTACTGATCGATGTCGCCCGTGATCTCAGCCTGACCCTGAGCTATTTTCGCAATGTCGAGTCGCTGGACAAGCTTATGACAGGCAGCTCGCGCCGCTTCGTCGTTCTCGGCGACGCTGATATCACGAATGAAGTGGTCGACAGCCTCGTGAGGGCCAAGCGAAACGCCGAGTTCGGTCTCATCGTTTGTGCCGATCCCGACATGCTGCGCTCCAGCAATCGGGCCCGGGTCGCCAAGACCCTGGCAGCCTACCCGATCGTCGAATGGGTCGATCCCGACCACGACGCTGACCTGCTAAGCGCCGCGATGCGTAAATGTCGTCGCCGGATGCTGAAACTCGGCAAAGGCGAGCTCGAAAGAGCCCTCGTCAATCGTGAATTCTTTCTTCAGTACCAGCCAAAGGTAGAACGCACCGGCGGTACTGATTGGGGCGCCGAATGGGAGGCTCGCGAAGTTGAAGCGCTGATTCGCTGGCGCCACCCCGGGCACGGTCTGCTGGGGCCGCTTGAGTTCCTCCCGGAAGCTGAGGCATTCGAGCTCATCGGGCCCATCAGCGAATTCGTCCTGTTCGAAACCGCAAACCAGATTAACCGGTGGGCGGAGCAGGATTTGGTTTTCAATGTGTGCATCAACCTGGCCTCGAGCCAGCTAAACAACCCCTTACTCGCCCACAACTACAAGCGGATCGTCAAGAAGCAGGGACTCGAGTGCAGTCGATTCACATTTGAAGTTACGGAGCAGGACATTGCGAGTTCAGAAGCGCCGCATCTTCTCGTACTGCACGAAATGCGTGATCTCGGTTTTCGCATATCGCTGGATGACTTTGGTGCAGCGGTTTCATCGCTGGGCACCTTTGAGAAGTTGCCATTCGACGAAATCAAAATCCATGCGTCCGCCCTTAGGCGCGCGCAGGAGAACGAGGTCGCCAAACAGGTGCTCGCGGCAGTGACCGGCCTGGCGCATAACCTGGGCATCTCGGTTTGTGCTGAAGGCGTCGAGGACCAGGAGACCTACCGTTTCCTGAGTGCCATCTCCTGCGACAAGCTGCAAGGCTATCTCATTTCCGAAGCGGTAATGCCCGACATCATCAAAAAGGTCTACAGCTCATCCGGCACTGAAGTTGACGTTGCCTGATCAGGCAGTTACTTCGATCCAGGCGGCCGCCGATCGCAAAACGTTCCCTGTAGTATGCTTCGGTGTTCGTCACCGGATGTTTTTGCGATGCGCTCCCACTGGTTTGTCCTTGTCATACTGGTAGTTCTGCTTGGCTTCGCTTTTGCCGAGCGCCGCAACCTGATAACCAACGTTATGGCCTTGACGAGTTCCAGCGAGCCTCCCCCGCTACTGGATGCTGCTGACGAGGGCGCCGGTGTTCGCTGGCACGATGATTACTTCACGCTCCAGGAGGTCGCGCCCCGAACTTTCGCTATTGGCGAACCGCGCTATCACCAGCAAAACTACAGCTACCTGATCATAGGTGAAGATCGCGCATTGTTGTTCGATGCGGGCCCCGGCGTTCGCGATATACGCCAGGTGGCGGAGGCGCTCACTGACAAGCCCATCGTATTTCTTCCCTCTCACTTCCACTACGACCACGTTGGAAATGATGTGACATTTGAGGAGATCGCGGTGGTTGATTTGCCCTACATTCGGGATCGTGCGGACGGGAATCAACTAACGCTTACGCGAGCTGAGCACCTCGGTTACTTCGAAAGGATGACGGCCCCGACGTGGGAAGTCGATTACTGGTGGCCAGCCGGGACTGAGATCGATCTGGGCCAACGCTCATTAACTCTGCTGTATACGCCAGGCCACACGACGGATTCGATTTCATTGTGGGATCGGGACGGCGGCATGGTGTTCTCGGGCGACTACCTGTATCCCGCCGAACTCTATGCGTTCCTGTCGAACTCACGGATGGGTGACTACCTGTCCACATCGGAATCACTCCTGGCGACGCTCCCCAACAATGTGGTGTTCTTCGGGGCGCACCGTTCAGGACCTCCGGGCGCGCCGAGGCAATTGATGTCCGACCTGGTCGACCTCAATCGCAGTCTCATCAGCATCAGGGACGAGACGACCGCCGGCGAGGGCGTTTATCCACAGGTTTTTTACGTCAATGAGCAAATGGTCATACTAGCGGAGCCGCGCTGGCTGCAGGACTGGGACTGATGATCACGGATTCGGACGTTGAGCTACTACTGACTTTTGCCGAGGTTTCCGCTGCATTTATTGGCTTTTCCGCCATCGCCGGAATCATCGGCCGACAGGTTGCGGACGCAGGCTATCAGCATTCGAACCGGCTTCGTTCAATCGTAATGGGGAGCATTCTGGTACTGGTAGCGGCCTTTATTCCCTTGCTGGTGGCCCGATTCGACGTTGAGAGTATCTGGCGAGTAAGCAGCACTATCCTGTTCCCTACGAATCTCCTGGCCGCTTACCTGATACTTAAAGGCGACGTGAGCGTACAAGTGACAAGAGCCGATCGATTCTATATGTACGGCGCTTATGTTTCGGAGGTGCCGGTTGAGGTCTTCCTGATACTCAACGTGTTGGGCCTTTTCTCTATCTATGCTGGAGCGTTTTACCTGACAGTTGTTTTCTTGCTGCTTCTACAGTTAGCGCTTGCCTTCGGAGTGCTGGTTCACTCCTTGTTGCTACAACGACAAGGCGTTGACGACTCGACGAAATCAGACTAGCCCGAGACATCAGAACCCGGCTCGTTCAATTATTCGCAATTAGACATATTTCTGTTGTGCGCAAAACGCAACAAAACCCTTTGATTCCGGGCGTTTAGGCCCCAACGGGCTCCCCAACCACCGGAATGTTCGGCGACGGGAGACTCAGTATTTTCAGGTATATCGCGATACCCAATTCGAAATGGGAGGGGTCGGTATTCCGGGCGATTATGCCGCGCATTGCCATATGATCGGCGCCGCAACCTCTGTCCACAAATTCCAACATTTTTTCGTTTTGGGCCGGGCCGAATTTTCGGCGTTTTCAAGATTCGCCGCTCGATTTTTCTTCGTAATCTGAATATCCCGAATCACATTGCGGGTCGCACTTTAAAAGTGTGTTTTGCAATTGGATTTGGGCTCGTTTGAGGCTTCAACTGATGACCCACACTTGCAGATGGCTGCAAGAGCCGGATGAGCCCGTTACAAAGGAGAGTAACGATGACTGACAGACAACTGACATTTGACAGACCCAGGGGACTGGGATGGGTCGTCAGCGCAACGGTATTCGTGATTTTGACGGTAACGTTTCTGTTCGGCTCATTCTATGTCGTTGACACGGGACACGTCGGCGTTGAACGAACGTTGGGTAAGGTTGATCTACTTGAAACCGAGCCCGGCATGAACTTCAAAATGCCGCTACTGACCACGGCGTATGAGTTCAGCGCAAAAGAGATCGCTTTGGATCTTAACGATCTGAAACCGAAAGCGGCAGACAACTTGTCCTTGCAGGACCTGGACGTCACCGTTTACTACAACGCTGCACCGCACGCCATTGCAGACCTGATGGTGAAATACGCCAACGCGTCGCAGAGTGCTCCTGGGGCGATCTTGCCGGCTTACGGCATCGTCTACCGGGAAGCGCGGGGCGCTGTATACGAGGAAGTCGCTAAAGTGGACAGCCTTGAACTGCACAAACTGCGCGACGCGCTGCAGGCCTCAATCCAGGAAAGCCTGCAGGCCAGGCTGACGGATAAAGACGGCGATGCGTTACAAGTATCCAGGGTGGTAGTACGTGCCCTTAACACTGATCCCAGCATCGAGGCGAGCATCCGCGAGGCGGTTGCCAACCAGAAGAAGCTGGAAGCGAAGCAGATCTCCGTTGATATCGCGGTAAAAGACGCGGAAATCGAGATCGAGCGCGCCAGGGGTATTGCGGAAGCAAACCGGATTATTAATGAAAGTTTGACCGCCCAGTACCTGCAGCATGAGATCAATGTGGCGCTGCAAGCCTTCGCGGAAAATGAGGGTCAGGTAGTCGTCATGCCGGCCAATATGCAAGGCTTTGACGTGATCCTCGACACGCAGCGTTTTCCGACAAACGCGAGTGAGTAAGACCGAAACGCCCCGCAAGGGGCGTTTCTTTTTGGCGGGGTGGTGATCGGGGTCAGAGCCGGGCTCTGACCCCCGGGTTATTTGATGTGTTTGAGGATGCCGTCAAGTTCGTCGAGGCTGTTGTAGGCAATGATCAGTTTGCCGCTGCCCTTCTTCGAATGATCGATGCGCACTTTGGCACCAATCCTGTCCGACATGTCCATTTCCAGGCGCTGGATGTCTTTGTCTTTTGCGGCGGGCTTCGATGTCGGTTTGGTTCCCGCTGATGTCATCCGCCGCACGAGCTCCTCGGTGGCGCGAACGGAAAGCCCGCCTTTAACCACCTGTCTTGCGGCGTCAAACTGCTGGGTTTCATCGCTGATCGCGAGCAGCGCCCGCGCGTGACCCATTTCGATTTCACGCGACTCGAGCAGCGGTTTTACCTTGTCCGAAAGATCGAGCAATCGCAGCAGATTACTGACACTTGCGCGGGACCGCCCAACAGCGTCCGCTGCTTCCTGGTGCTTCAGGTCGAACTCGCGAATCAGCCGATCCAGGGCTCGCGCCTCTTCCAGGGGGTTCAGGTCTTCGCGCTGAATGTTTTCGATGAGCGACATTGCAATGGCCGCCTCATCGGGTATGACCCTGACCACCGCGGGAATCTCATGGAGCCCGGCCATTTGCGCCGCGCGCCAGCGGCGCTCGCCGGCCACGATCTCGTAGCGCTGAGTCTTGCCGGCCTTCTTGATAGGCCGCGCAACAATTGGCTGCACTACGCCCTGCACCTGGATTGACTTCGCCAGTTCCTCGAGCGTGTCCTGGCGTATGTCGATGCGCGGCTGGTACTGGCCACGCTGTAACAGTTCAACCGGGATCTGCAGCAACCCGCCAGCATCACCGTGCGCTCCCGTCACCGACGCGGTCTCGGCTACCGGCTTTGATAAAAGCGCGTCGAGGCCACGGCCGAGTCTTTTCTTTTTCGTCATTGTTATTTGTCCGGCCTAGTGATTGACGGCCATCCGTTCGTCTTCCCGCCGCAGCACTTCACCGGCCAGTGCAAGGTAGGCAAGCGCACCACGGGACTTACTATCATGGAAAAGCACCGGCCTGCCAAAACTCGGCGCTTCGGCGAGCCGTACATTTCGCGGCACGACGGTTCGAAACACCTTGTCGTTGAAATGGCTGATCAGCTGGTCAGACACTTCGTTGGACAGGTTGATGCGCGGGTCGACCATCGTTCGCAGCAACCCGTAAACCTCGAGTCCGGGATTCACCGAATCACGAACCTGCTCCACAGTATTGAGCAATGAGCTCAGGCCTTCCAGCGCGTAATACTCGCACTGCATCGGGATCAGGACACCGTCGGCAGCTGCCAGTGCGTTAACCGTCAGCATATTGATGGAGGGTGGGCAGTCAATGAGTATGAAGTCGTACATGCCGGCGATGGGTTGCAACGCCTTTCGAAGTTTCATTTCCCTGCCGATTTCCTGCAGGAGTCTCACCTCGGCCAGGGTCAGGTCTTCGTTGCCCGGCATCACGGCGAAACCGCCTTCGGGGGCCGACACAATGGTGTCGGCTGCGCTCGCATCGCCCAGGAGAACATCGCAGGTCGTCGCTTCCAGCTCCATTTTGTCGATGCCACAACCCATTGTCGCATTGCCCTGCGGATCGAGATCAATCAGCAAGACACGGCGCTGCGTCGCCGCGAGCGATGCGGCAAGATTGACGCAGGTCGTCGTCTTGCCGACGCCGCCCTTTTGGTTTGCTATGGCAAGTATTCGCGCCAAGATATTTCCTAGCGGCCCTTCTGGTCAGCGATCACGATGATGCGCGCCATCAGGACCTGGCCTTTTTCCTCTCCAGACTCACAATGTGACGCGCATGTGCCTCAAGGCCCGGCACTTCGACTGGCGTCACCGTGAATTCCCATTCGGGTAGCGTTTTTATCGCTTCCAGCTCTTCGGCCGGATATTTCCCCTTGAGCGCCAGCAACTGACCGTCCTCTCCGACCAGGTGAGCCGATAACTCGACCAATCGCGGTACGGTTGCCAAAGCCCGGGCAATCACGGTATCAAAGCGTTTGCCGGGTGCATAGTCCTCTGCACGCGCTTTCACCGCTTCGGCATTCTCCAGGCCAAGCTCGCCGATCATGTGATTGACGAAACTGATTTTTTTGCCGTTGCTGTCGAGCAGCACAAAATCCATCCCGGACTCAACAATGGCGAGTGGCAGGCCCGGGAAACCGGCCCCGGTGCCTATGTCGAGAACGGCGGGACCCCGAAGCATCGGCCGGACGGCGAGACTGTCGAGAATATGGCCGCCGACCATTCCGTCGGGATCGCGGATTGCCGTCAGGTTAATGCGCCGATTCCAGCGCCCCAGCTCGTTGAGCAGTGTCGCCAGTCGGGCAACCTGTTCGACCTCGAGTTGCTGGCCAAGTGCCGTCGCACCTTGCCGGATTGATTGTTCGACGTTGCTCACGACAACAGTGTAACCGAGCACAAAAAACCCGGCGTATGGCCGGGTTCCTTGTTCAATGCAATCAGGTGCCCTACATAACAATCCTTGCCACTACGTACCAGACGAAGAACAACCCCATGTATTTCAGCGTCAGCATGATCTTCGACCCCGGTTTATACGGCTCTTCCTGGAGAATCAGCATCTGCTGAGGTTTGGTCACCCGGGTGAACAGGGACAGGGCACACATCGCACAGATGAGGCCGCCAACGACGTAGACGCCAATTGGGCCGATGAATTCGAGAATTCCGGCGATCAATGCCTTGAGGCCCTGGCGACTGCCGCTGATCTCGTAGTCATCGACCGCCTGCAGCGCCGCAGCGAACTTCGCGCCACCCCAGGTGATCAAGCCGAATGTCGTCAAAGCGGCCAAAGATCCGAAGGCGGCTCGGGGAACACTGTAGTTGTCCTCCGTTTCCGAAAACTTGTCACCGAATGCCGCCTTGAGCTGCTGGTAGACCTCATCGCGTTTTTCCGCGCTGGCCAGGTGCAGGGTCTCCTCTTTGACCTCGTCACCTGCCCGGTAGTGAACCTCGATTTCGTCATCGATCTGATCGGCCTGGATCGACACAATCGACAACAGCGGAATGTCGACAGATTTGCTGCTCAAAACCTGCGCAGCCGGCGTTCCGCCCAGCAGCGCATCCTTGATCTGCGGCGTTTTCTCTTCATCGGGGCGGTCGATGACGAGATTCGACTCGTTCAGGTAATACAGCTCTTTGAAATAAGTGTCGTCAGCACACCAGACGGCATTCATGGCCAGCTCCCAGGTCGTGTGGATACAGGGGAATCAGCGTAGCGCCAGACTGCGAATCGGTCCGTTACAGAGTTCTCAAATTAGCCGATTTTTGTGAGTTTTCAGCCGATTACGAGACTTCTGTCGCGAACGCAGATTCGAGGGGTCAGAGCCCGGCTCTGACCCCTTTCTGGTGGAGTTACGGGCCTACGAGGTGCTGACGCAGAAACAGCACGGTTGCCTGCTGGTAGATGTCGCGGTTCTCTTTCTTGCGGTAGCCGTGCCCCTCATTGAGGGCATTCATGTACCACACGGTCTGGCCGGTCTCGCGCAATGCAGCAACCACCTGCTCGGACTCGGTCACCGGAACCCGCGGGTCATTTTCACCCTGCACGATCAGCATCGGATGCCTGATCTTATCGACGTGATTGACCGGCGCGATGCTCTCGAGATGCGCGCGCATCTCCGGATCCCGTTCGTCACCGTATTCGACGCGTCGCAAATCGCGACGATAGTCCTGCGTATTCTCGAGAAACGTGACGAAGTTCGAGATGCCGACGATATCCACAGCGGCTTTCAGTCGATCGCTGTAGTGAAATGAACTGGCCAGCACCATGTAGCCACCGTAGCTGCCGCCAAATACCGCGACCTTATCTTCGTCGAGCGAAGGCTCGGTCTCTATCCAGTCAAGCAACGCGCCGATATCGCGCACGGAGTCTTCGCGCTTGAAGCCGTTATCAAGGGACAGGTAGGTCTTACCGTAACCGGACGAGCCGCGCACGTTGGGAATAACCACGGCAACACCGAGCTTGTCGAGCCACATCTGGTAGACGCTAGAGAAGCCAGGTCGCGACTGTCCTTCCGGACCGCCGTGAATGGCGACAACCACCGGAAACGGACCTTCGCCGGCGGGCCTGTAAACCCAGGCAGGAATCATTCTTGGCGCGCCGTCCACTTCGTCGAATGTGGGGAAGGACACAAGCTCCGGGGTGCGAAATGCCGACGTATTCAGTCCTCCCACTTCGCTGGTCGTCCAGCGGACCAGTTCGCCGTACTCCAGCGGCCCGTCGCCCATTTCCAGCACGAAGGTATCGCTCGGCGTGGTCGAGGTATTCAGGGTCATCGCCAGCTGGGTGTCGTCGGGGCTGAATTCGAAACCGAACGCCAGGCCGGTGGGGATGTTATCGACGGCACGATATTCACGGCTGTCGGTGTCCATCAGGTAGACGCGCGACCGGCCGCCTTCGTTGGCCGTGAACACAATGCGGCTTCGATCGTGGCTGATTGCGCCTGCGTCGACATCCCACGAAATGTCTTCCGTCAGAATCTCGGGTTCCGCGCCGGGTTCAGTTGACTGCCACGCGAGCTGGCGAAATTCACCGCCCTGGTCCGTAACAAACCAGAATCCGTCGCTGGCGTCGTCAAATGCGAAACCGAAATTGGCGCTGCGATTATCGGGACCGCCGGCCAGCAGAGTCAGTGCGCCGGTATCGAGATCCAGCAGGTTCACCCGTGAATCCGCAATGCTGACGTAATTGGTAATCAGGACGCGCGTGCCGCTCGCGTTGAATTCCGATGCGCCCCAGGTTGAGCCATCGGGTGACTCCAGGATCAGCTCGGCACTCGAGCCATCTTCCGGATCCATCATCCATACATCATTGGACCGCCCGTTTCTCGCGGTGCTGGTATAGGCAATGCGGCGACCGTTACGGTCCCACTCTACCCCGCCGTTGCGTGACTCACCGTCTGTCAGCATTGTCGTTGTACCGTCGATCGGATCCAGCAGGAATACCTGGCTGAATTCGCTGCCGCCGGCATCACGGGTAAAAATGATGTTCCTGCCACCCGGCTGACGGCTGACGCCCCCGATCGGCTCATTGTAGAAAGTGATCTGGTTACGTGCGCCGCCCGGTATATCGACCCGATGAATCTGGCTAACGTCGCCGAAACGGGTCGAGATATACATGCCACGACCGTCCTCGGTCCACTCGCGGAAGCTCGCGGAGCGCACGTTTTGATAGCGGTTCAGATCTTCGACGATTTCCGCCGGAATCTCGGGGATATCTTCCATCACGAGATTGCCGTTGTTCGCGGTCCTCGTGACCGGATCAGCGCCAAGTGCCGGCACCGCAACGAGACAGGCGAGCATCAAAAAGGTGGTGGTGAGTTTATTCATGACTGCCCCCTCATCGTTTTTGCAGTGTCAGGCGACCAGCAGCGCCATGAAGTCGTCCACCGGCATTTGTTGTAGTTTGTCGCGATCCGTGGAGGCTTGCCTCAATGCCTGCCACTGACCCTGCTGCAGTTTACCCGATACGCTGGACTCGAATTTCTTCATCAGGACCGGAATGCCCTCATCGCGACGCTGCCGGTGGCCGATGGGATAGTCGACAGCCGCCTTTTCGGTACTTGATCCATCATTGAAGAACACCTGGATGGCGTTGCCGATGTAGCGCTTGTCCGGGTCGAAGTAGTCCTTCGTGTAACGCTCGTTTTCCGCAACCTGCATCTTGCCACGCAGCGCATCGATACGCGGATCGCTGGCGATACTGTCCTCATAGTCGGCCGCGGTCAGGCGGCCAAATATCATGGGCACGGCGACCATGTACTGGAGGCAGTGATCGCGGTCGGCCGGATTGTTGAGGGGACCGGTCTTGTCAATGATTCGCACGCCGGGCTCCTGGGTTTCGATGACGATCCTTTCGATATCGTCGAGTCGGTCTTTTACCTGTGCGTGCAGCGACATGGCCGCTTCGACTGCGGTTTGCGCGTGAAATTCAGCCGGGTAGGAAATCTTGAAGAGAATATTCTCCATGACATACGTGCCGTACCCCTGCGGGAACGAAAACGCGTTGCCGTTGAACAGCACATCGTAATAGCCCCAGGTCTTCGCGCTCAGCGCAGACGGATAGCCCATTTCCCCGGTCATCGCGATAAGCGCCAGCCGAACCCCGCGACTCGTGGCGTCACCCGCTGCCCAGCTCTTTCGCGAACCCGTGTTGGGCGCATGTCGATAGGTGCGCAGAGAACAGCCGTCAATCCAGGCATGTGAGACTGCGTTGATGACCTGATCACGATCGCCGCCCAGCATGCGGGTGACGACTGCCGTGGTTGCGACGCGAACGAGCAAAACGTGATCGAGGCCGACGCGGTTATAACTGTTTTCCAGCGCCAGTACGCCCTGGATTTCATGCGCTTTGATCATTGCCGTAAGCACATCTTTCATCGTTAGCGGGTCTTTGCCCTCGGCGCGAGCCGTCCGGCTCAGGTAATCGGCAGTTGCCAGAATGCCGCCGAGATTGTCGGATGGGTGGCCCCACTCTGCCGCCAGCCAGGTGTCGTTGAAATCCAGCCAGCGAATCATTGCGCCGATGTTGAAAGCCGCCATGACCGGTTCGAGTTCATACGACGTTCCAGGCACGCGCGCGCCACCAGGAAACGTGGCGCCGGGGACTACGGGTCCGAGCAACTTTGTGCACGCCGGGTAGTCC
>Ga0224497_10001630_pt1 | contig 14092 bp, 10 predicted proteins | sample SF_Jul11_sed_USG_4_FD_167970 | JGI IMG/M metagenome (GOLD analysis project Ga0224497, IMG submission 167970) | Sediment microbial communities from San Francisco Bay, California, United States - SF_Jul11_sed_USGS_13 | ecosystem: Environmental > Aquatic > Marine > Sediment | place: USA... | reverse complement strand
ATTACCGGCGATGACCAAATGGATTCTTGGCACTAATGGCAATACTGAAATGAGATTTTCTATGCGTTTCTTCCAGTTGATCCGACCAAGCGAAAGGATGTAGCTTTTGCCGGTGCTCGGAACTTCCAGACCCGACGTTTCGTGCCGACCACAATCGCCGACTGGGTCGAATCCAAATGGAATAGTAAAAGCGCGCTTATAGCGTAGGTGAAGTCTTTGAATCTCGCGCTCCTCAGCGGCGGTCGCAACATGCAGCGCCGATACATTCCGAATATTGCGGCCTTCGATGAGACTAATCCATAACCTCTTGACGAATCGATTCTTCTCGGCAATGAGGCGCTTCGCCAACATGCCGTGTGGCGATAAGATACTCGGCACTCCGGCGCGAACAGATTGTTGTACCGCTGCCTTGGTCGGCCATAAGAACACCGAATGAATATGAACTACGGCAAAATCGGCTATCCGCTCCAGAAGCGCCGACGTTAGGGTCGGGCTCATATACAAGCGGCGGCCTCGGCCGGCGCCAAAATACCACACTTTGACGCCGTCGATTCGTGTTGGCTCTGCCAACGGCACGTTCGACTGTCCAGACCCGTTCACATTCGTCGTATATACATGGACATCATGGCCACTCCTGGCCAAAGCTCGACATAGGCCATGAACACAAAAAATCGTCCCGCCGTAGCGGTACGCTGGCAGATACGTTGGAATTACATGTAAAATCTTCATTGCCGCCTATCCTGGACTTCGACGCTTGTACCAGACTCCGTTGATTGCAGCGATGGTGCCCGCAACAGCTTTTTCAACGGAGTATTCGTCGCAAACTCGACTCTGTGCGGCCAAACCCATCGCCTTCCAATGTTGCGAATTGCGTGCCGAGTCGAGAATAAGTTCCGCCAATTCGGCAACGTCACCACATCGATAAATCCGCCCGGTGACATCGTCCTTGACGAGATCCACCGCGCAACCTACTTGATCACTAACAATGACGGGTAGGCCACTGGCCATTGCTTCATTAACCACGAGCCCCCAAGTCTCGCCTGCATCGGACGACACCACCAAACAGTCGGCTGCAACGTAGGCAGTCGATATTTCAGTTTGATTTAAGAATCCGGCAAATGTTGCGGGCAACCCGCGCTGCCTACAATACTGCTCCGCTTCCTGTCGCTGCTCTCCGTCCCCCGCGATCAGCAAATGCAGATTTGAATTGCGCCGATACGCCGCATCCATCGACTGCACCAAATCGCGGATGCGTTTCTTAGGTATCAGCTTGCCACAGAACAACACGCATTGCGCATCGTCGTCAATATTCCACTGACGCCTGAGCTGTTGTCGACTGCTTTGTAAACCACGACTCTGCCGCTCAAAACGCGTGTTATCGACAAAGTATGGACACCAATATAACTGCTGCTCAGGAATACCGTGCCGCTGATAAAATTGACGATTCTGTTTGCCAATTGTGAGGAAGCCGTCAAACTGATTCAGCAGTAGGCGCTGCAGAAGTCGCGTGAAGTAAGGCCGTTGTTTTAGATCATTGGACTCGCCGCGAACAATTACCGGTACTCGTGAACGACGGCATGCGAGTAACGCCTGTAACATGAATAACGGATACCACCCAGTCAATATGGCAATATCAATGCCATCCGCCTGCACGCGATTCGCGAACTGCACCGTCCGAAGCCCCCAAAACCGCTCCAGAGCGTGCTTACTTTTCGCAATCCCGATCGATTGCCATTCATAGCCGTGGAGTAGTGGAATATCCCATCGGACCGAACGGTCGAATCCGATACCTTGCTGTGCCGATGATGGGATGATGCCGTAATAAATAATTAGGCGATTTGCGGACAGGGTCTTATTGAGGTTTTCGTACCAAGGCACTTGGTATTGGATCGGATGAGTCGCGACGATCGCAATTCGCGGTTCAACTCGACCACCTGCACTCATTATACGAATGACGGCATGTGTTCATCCCTACTGCCGGTCGATTGCAGCTCACCATTAAGCATTATCCGTGGCACGCTCAGAATGAATCCCAGTAACCATCCGACTAGTAGCAGTACAAATGGATCACCATAGGCCTGTGCCGCGACGATAAAAACGGGCACGTTGGCGACAAGAATCGCCGCAATACCGATGATGAGCCGCGCCGGCGCGGGCGCGAAGGCACTGACCTCGGTGATTATTAGCCACAAATAACGGATAAACGCGATCAGTAACCAAATCATAATGCCGAGTCCGATAACTCCGAGTTCCAGAACGATGCGCCCCAATCCCGCCTCACCGGCTCCACCAACGAGCACAGTGCCACCGCCAAAATATTGGCTTCCTTGCGCTGAAACTCCCGCTCCCACACCCATGATGCCAACTCGATTGATCGCCCATTTTATGCTCGCGATGCCCAACCCTGTTAATCGTTCCAACGACTCGTCGAATACACTAACTCCGCGTTGAAGATACAATTCGAATTCACGACCATAACCGCCAGGAAATACCACTTCAATTGCAAACCAGACTGCCAACACCCCGACGCCCGCTATAACGACTAGGTAGGCCGGCATGCGGCGCCGAAAATACAGAAGCACCATCGAGTAAATAGATATAAATAACCCCAGTTCCATCAACATCTTGCGACGACCCGTCATGAGTATCGCGGCCACCAGGATTGCTATCAAAATACCACCGGTTATGACACCGGATTTCGTACCACGCGACGTTGCCAGAACCGCGATCACGCAAGCCGCTGTTGCACTGTGCCAAGCGGCGATCTCGGGACTCCGCATCAAACCCGGATTCGCTGTAATTATCGTCCCCAAATCATAAATTATGATTCCCTCGCCTACCTCTCTTAGAACTCGCCAGTCGATATTAAGAAACGACAAAAAGATGCTCAGTCCGAATAATGTCCCCACGGCCGCGTAGACAATCAAGAATTTTTCGATGTCGCGAACACTGCGAATCAAATAGAAAGCCAACAGCAGTGCAGCAAACGGCGACAAATACGAGGCAAGCCCAAGCAACGCCAATATCGGATTGTTCCATAATACTACCGTCATTATCGACTGTAGTCCGACTATTCCGATAAATAAGAACACCGGTAACTGTAACGGTGGATACCAATAGTAAATGGGCGAAAGTGAAATTGGACCCTTACGCAACAGAAACCCAACGAAGGTAGCAGCTACAAACACACTGACCAGTATCACGAAATAAACAGATTCTCCGGGGAGAATCTTACGAATCGGATCCTGCAAAAATCCCGCGAGGACGGTCAAGTACACTCCGCTCCGCCAATCTATTATGCTGGCGATGACACCACCAACAATTAGGATCAGAACGATCTCAAACATGATCAGGGGTTGTTTCGACGTACTTTGGGGCTCGCAGGCGTAACACGCAGGCCCATAGCAAGCCCACGACCTCCCCGAGCAACGTTCCTGGTAGTAACCATGGCCGTGTTAAATGCTGGCGTGTCATCCCGGCCCGTGCGGTTCTAGAAATTAGCCGCAACATTCGCCCCGAAATACCGGTAGCACGCAGCAGGTAATAATATTCGCCGACCGAATGGTATGGAAGATATGCGGACCCAGCATCCCCGAAGCTGCGTGTTCCGCCACTGGGATGTTTCAGATGGTGCAGTGCCGCGCCGGGGGCAAAGCGAATGGTACCGCCTGCGCGAATAATTCGTTCCGTGAATTCTGCTTCGAAGCGGTACGCCGCCCCCACAAAATGTTCATCGAATCCACCGATATCAATGGCATCCTGCCGTTGCATTGACATATTTCCACCCATAGCTCGCGTTATCCATGCCCCATCGGACGAATTGAATGCGAACGCATCGGGATCGTTATTAGCGATATACGCACCCTTTGGTATCGCCTGTTGCCAAGGTTGAACGATCTGGCCGACCACGACTGTCGCGTGATATCGGGAATGGGCATCGAAGTGTTCCTTGGCCAGATCGGTGTGAATGTCAATATCGTCATCAACAAATAATACGATGTCGTACTTTGCACAGATTAATGCACAATTCATAGCCCGAGTGACAGACACCTTGTTTTGACGTATCCAGCGAATTAGTCCCTGGCTCGCCCAATCTGACAATGCGTCCGCTACGGCTCGCTCGTGATTTAAAGTCTGGTCCACTACAATCAACTCCGACGCCGGCGTGGGCAATTTCACGAGTTGTTGTAACGAATCGATCAAGACTTGCTCGCGCCGGTACGTCGGCACTACGATCGACATTGGAAGCGACTTACACATCAATGGCTCGACCGTTATCCGATGCCGGAAAAATCCGATGTAACTGATTCAGGAACCGGGCGCGAGCAACCTCGGCCCGAAACGAATCGTAAACAAGGTCGCGGGCAGCAAGACCCATCTCGGCCCGTTTATCCGGGTTCTCAAGTAGCGACAGAATCGCTGCCGCCATGTGCCCAGCATCGGCATCGACTAACAAACCTGTCTTATTATCTATGACATAATCCTCGGGCCCCCCACATCGCGTCGAAACAACTGGACAGCCGCAGGCCATCGCTTGCAATGCAGATATGCAGAGCCCTTCCTGATACGACGGCACGACGAACAGATCGAGTCGTTGCAGTCGCTTGATGAGTTCGGGTTTGGGCAAGTGTCCGCAGAAACGCACGCGGTCGTGCAAGCCGGATGCCAAGCGCTTCAGTTCGGGCGTGGGTTCGGCACCGATTAGCTCCAACTCAACCTGCGGACAGCGCTGTGCACAAATTCCAACTGCCTCGAGCAGTAGACCTACATGCTTGCGCGGGTCGTCAAAACGCCCCGAGAAACCGATGCGAGCAGCAACAGGGCCACTGGGGTCAGGTACGTATTCGGTACAATCGATAGGCACCGGCACGATCGATGTATCAACCGGTCGTCGCGCAATTTGGTGTAGTGATTGTTCTGTATAGCGACTAGTCGCCAATATCGCACCGTGAGCTAGAATTCGCCGTTCCAGCGATGGCACGACGGTTTGATTTACCAATCGATCAAACATCCGGCGTAGTGGTGAAAAATCGGCAGCTCGGTGCTCTCGGTCCTGCCACCATCCCGATGCCACCCATGATAGATACGGCCGATCGGATTGCATAAACGGCATCGCCGGCAAACAATTACCGGAAACCGAGAGGTAGAGCGATGCCGAATCAATTAGGCGCCGCCACGGTGTCGTTGCCCAATAATGTGAAAATTCGCATTCAGGTAGCCACGCACCGATTGCATGCTGTTCGATCCCATCAACGAATTTGCGCTCGCTACGAACTGAGTTACGCAGCAGTCGGTGAGCCGGTACCGAGAGGCCAGGCCGTATACTGTGCGGTAGGTAATAAGCCACTACTGGCGTATATCCGGCATCCATGCACCAACGTACCGCCCAATTCAGTGTTTCCGCGATTCCGCCGGCCGCGAATCCCAATGTCGAGATTATTACGCGCGCGCCCACCGTGTCACTCTGTAGCGACGAGTCCGGCCGGAACATCTTAATAGAGTACTAGCCCCGCAGTAGCTTATCGAAATATTCTATGGTTTTCACTAGTCCTGGCCCCAATTCCACTTTCGGCTCCCAACCCATAAGCTCCTTCGCCAAGGAAATATCCGGACAACGCTGTCTGGGATCATCTTCCGGAAGCGCTACATAATTAATCTTGGAACGAGAATTCGTTAATTCGATCACTCGTGAGGCTAACTCCGAAATCGTAAATTCGTTCGGATTGCCGATATTAACGGGGCCCGTCACGTCATCTTTGGTCTGCATGAACAAATCCATCGCAGCAACCTGGTCATCAACGTAACAGAATGACCGCGTCTGCGAGCCATCTCCGTAGATCGTAATGGGGACATGTCGCAACGCCTGGACAACAAAATTTGATACCACTCGGCCATCATTAATATGCATACGCGGGCCATAAGTATTAAAGATTCGCGCCACCTTAATACGCAATCCGTGCTGCCGTTGGTAGTCAAAACACAATGTTTCAGCACACCGCTTACCTTCGTCATAACATGAACGTACGCCTATCGGATTCACATTTCCCCAATACGCTTCCTGTTGCGGGTGCACCGCTGGGTCACCATACACCTCACTGGTGGAAGCCTGGTAGAGCTTTGCCTTAACGCGCTTCGCGAGCCCCAGCATATTTATCGCGCCGTGCACACTGGTCTTGGTGGTTTGGACTGGGTCGAACTGATAATGAATCGGGGATGCGGGACACGCCAAATTGTAGATTTCATCGACCTCGACATATAACGGAAATGTCACGTCATGGCGCATCAACTCGAAACGGGAGTCATCCAGCAGGTGCTGAATGTTGCGCTTGGTGCCGGTGAAATAGTTGTCGATGCAGAGTACGTCGTGCCCTTTGTCCAATAAGCGCTCGCACAAATGTGAGCCAAGAAATCCCGCGCCGCCAGTAACCAAGACACGGCGGACGCTATGCATGGCTCGATCTTCTTTTTGTGAGGTCATTTGGCTCCTTTTCATTACAACACGATGCGCTCATCGCGATCCCGATCAAGGCATAGAAATATGCGGCATTGGCCGGAATATGGAAATTGAAATCCACCAGTCCATGAATCAAAAACGACAAGATTCCCAATAACGCGCCCAATACTAATCCTCGTAACCTACGATCTCTACACTGCATATATCCGTTAATAATAATGTTGATAGCATACAACATCGCGATTGCAAATAACGCGCTTCCCATAATGCCGTACTCCGCCAACAACTCCAGATAGTCATTGTGAGCGTGGTCATATACCAGCGGTCTAAGCGATTCCGATCGGTACCCGGAAAAAACCCATTGATAATTCCCACCACCGACGCCGAATAACGGATAGTCCTCGAAAATCCGAACTGTGCCTCGCCACTGCTCAAGCCTTTCACCGAATTCGCTTCGATACCGCCAGATCGCATAGGCTAATCCCAGCGCCAGCATCGAGGCGGACGCGATGCTGAGCGACTTAATTGTCCGATGCGCTTTCCAGTTTCGCACGCATGACAATACGAGCACAATCAGGCCGGATCCTGCAAGCGAGGCAACCGCACCACGCGACCCCGTCAATGACAATCCCAGCAGTAATATTCCCAGCGTTATGACTAGAAGGCCCCGCGACCCAAATAGCTCGAATACGATTATTCGAAGCTTTGAACGATATCCGACATTTGGACGGGCTGGCCCTCGCGATAGAAATCCAATCACCAGTCCCACGGCAATGACAATGTTCGCCGCCAGATGATTAGGATTGACAAATGTTCCGGTAATTCGATCGAAGTGGCCATCCCGAAGCATTGTCGGCACGAAGTCGACTCGGTATACATTCGCAACATAGCCCAACAACACTTGCGCTACACCCACAACAATCACTGCGATCGAAATACTCTGTAATCGCCAAGTACCGGTTGCGGTGGCCAGTACCAATGCTAATAACGAACAATACGTGGCTTGGTCAAGCAGCGTGCGAAGTGTGTCGCCAACCCCAGTAGAAAGTGGCATCCAGTCGCCGATACCGGATGCAACATACAGCCGATGTGCATTTGGCGAAAGAATTTCGAGCCACCCTGAGGGTAGTGGAATCGATTGTACGAGTAAATACAATACTGGACTTGCGAACGCTAACAATACCCGGCGGTGTGCCCTGGAGCGAAACAGCTCACTTCCGTTCTGCCTCCAATTCGCCGTGACCCACACCAGTACAGTCGTAAATGTGCCGACACTCAGCAACGCCGATGCCCATTCCCGATTGCTGCCGTACGGAATCGGTGACCAGATCAATAGGCCCATCACCAGCCAAAACACGACGCTGGCCCGATACCGATCGCCGGAGCGTCGCAATGAAGGGCCAATTAATTCCACGTATTACAGCTACACAAGGTTTCCATTTCTCTCACCGCGGAAGATGATCAATCGGTCTATTCACCATCAAGCGCAAATACCATCATCGTGCTAAGACCGTGGCGTTGCGCCGAGTCTTGCAACCACCGATATTGACCGTGTGACGCCATGAACCGAAATAGCTCTTGCAATTCCTGTTGGGTCTTCATTCCGAGTTGCCTCCAGAGTATGAGGCCGGTTAGTGCGATCCTTTGCTGCGCACCAGGCTCCCAGCTCCCCAATCCAATGGCTCTGCGCAGAGCATGTCGCGATTCCGAATCATTTCGGTCCAGCGCCGCCAAACTTACCGCCATTGACGACCATCCCACCCCCCAAGCAGGTCGGTAGTGCAGCGCCCGCCTATATTGCGCGACCGCCTCGTGGCGCAATGCTATTGCATTGCGAGGCGAAAAACGTTGCTGCACCGCGCGCCATTCGAGCAACTGTCCATGTTGAAACGCGATATCGGCATCAGGCCACGGCCACCCAGCAAGCGCTTTGGATATTCGCCAAGTATCCTCCCAATTAGAGCTTGGGCCGCCGCCATCAGCCGCCCATGCTGATTGGCGGCGGTCTATCTCAATCGTCGCGAGGGCAATTCCAAAACGCGCCAACGCACCGGCCAATGCAACGCAACTTATCACGAATATTAGAATCGAGACTGGACGCATTTCAAACGGGCGTCGGGCGAGAGTTCAATCCGTACCTAAGGGCGCACCGGACCAAACCCGCTACCGTTACAGGATGTCGGCTCGCAGCGAATTTGACTTCACCAATTATTTTCTCATCAAGTGACGCCGTTATGATTTCGACTGCGAAGCCAATTGTGACTGCGGTTCACTATAATAGCTCGCGTAGTATTGATATCGGTCATAATAATAGGGTGATTTTCTTCGATTGACTTTCGACAATACCGTTCCTAACGGTTTGATATTGGCGCCACGTAGCCGGCGCAACATATCAAATACCGTCGATCGACCGGTTCTATCGGCTTGGATGATTAACACCAGCGCATCCACGACGTGGCCCAATACGATGGCATCACTGACCGGCAATATCGGTGCCGTATCGATAATTATCCGTGCGTAATGGCGACGCAGTTGTTGTAACGCATTTTCGGCACGCTTCGACGACAGTAATTCGAGTGGATTAGGGGGCAGCACCCCACTGCGCAAAATCGATAGATTTTCGCAATTTGAATCGGTCACGATACAGTCTTTGAACGCCGCCCGACCCGCGACGAACTCCACCAACCCCAGCGACGGACCCACACCGGTCACCTGGGCGACCCGAGGTTTACGCAAATCGGCATCGATCAGTAATGTTCGATCCAGCTGCCCAAACGATAAGGCTAAATTCGTCGCGAGCGTGGTTTTCCCCTCTTCCTGCAACGACGATGACACTAGGATTGTGACCGGTGGATTATCGATATTTGAATATAAAATACCTGTGCGAATATGATTAATAGACTCCGAAAACGGTGATTTCGGAAAATTAACAAAGTGCCGTTCGGGTATCCCATCGGCCTCTGCCCCTCGATTCGTCCGCGCCAACTTTTTCTCATTCAGCAACGGCATTAGACCCAGCACCGGAAGCTGCGTGAACTCCTCAACCTGCTCGGGCGTATTGAACGTGTTGTCGAGCTGCTCTCGCACAATCGCCCCAAGTACGCCGATCACGAGCGCGAAAAATGACCAGATACCGATGATTCGCATCTCGTCGGGGCGATACGGGCTATTGGGAATTCTGGCCGGATCTACGACTCGCGCGTTACCCAATTCCTTGTCCGTGGAGAAATCCGTTTCCTTAAAACGCGTCAAAAACAGATCATACAACTCCCTGTTTGCGTTCACCTCGCGCTCCAAACTAGCCAACTCAAGTTGCTTTCCTCGCGATGCCAAGATGCCTTGTGATTCGTTTGCCAAGCGACGTTGTGCTTGGGCCAATTCGGCTCTGGCCGCGATATTCTTAGGATGTTTCGGCCCATATCGTTTCGACAGGTCATTGAAGTTGGATTGCGCCTGTACCAACGCTTTGTTCAATATCTCAAGTCGCGCGCCACTCAGTTGTTCCATGCTCTGAAGATCGATCATTTCCTCCTGAGCCTGAAATGCGCGCAATGCCGTTTCCGATTCCGTGAGTTTTTCACGAAGCTCCTGTAGTCGCCCCGTTAACCAGGCATTCGCACGGCCGGCACGGGTGAGTCGTGCTTCAAGTCCGAGAGCGATGTAGGCGTCGACGATGGCATTGGCAATTTCGGCCGAGAAGCGGGGGTCCGGCGACTCAAATGAAACCGTTACGATTTGACTACCGCGCTCCGGCCTCACGGTAATTTTCTCGCGAATCATAGACGTCAATTCGCTGTGACGTCGTTGCCGTTCCGCTGGCGATTGCACCCTTTGGGTGAGCACGCTATCGGACTCCGAACCGACCTGTAACCACTCACGGACAATATTAATACTGTCACTGAGCACCCGTGTCGCAGCAAAAACGCGCCGCTCGGGCGGTTCATACAACGGCTTTCGATCCACGAGGTTTAGATTCTCGACGACTCGCTCGGCGACGGAGCGACTTCGAATCAACGCATATTGGGTTTCGAAGAACTGCGGCATCGTATACGCCATGACAAGTGCTCCCTCGATCTGCGCGAGGTTTGGCAGTTCCGGCTCAATAATCATCGTCAACATGGCGCGATAACTCGGCGTCTCGTGCAGTGCTTTAATACTGCCTCCAATTGCTCCGAGTAATACCAACATCAATATTAGCCACTTCTGACGGCCAATCGCGCGCCAATAGTGTTCTATACTGATGTAGGACGGGGCGCCACTATCGGATATTCCAAATGTCGCAAACCCCGGCGGCTTGCGCTGTGCATCGATTGCTGTGAGTTTTGCTCCCATGTAACCGTCCGCGTTCTATCCGTCTGGTCGCGCTAATAGTCGATCGCTACTGAATCAAACCCGGTCCAGCAAAAAAGTCCGAGTCCCGTAGTTAAAACAGGCTGGTCCCGACATCAATAACGTCGCCCGGTTCAATACTGGCGTTTAACGTGACGCGTTTTAACACTTCAGGCGGATCGCCGTCGCGGATGATGCGAATCTTGCGCTTCGATGCCCGATCGGTAAAGCCCCCGGCCAACGCGATGGCTTTTGCAACCGTCAAACCGTCGCGAAACTCATAGCTACCCGGTCTTCGTACCTCTCCGTGAAAATAGATAAACTGTGCAGGTATCGGTTCGACGAGTTGCTCGACACGCGCAGGAACGGTAATTATATCCCCTGGGAAAATTCGCTGTTTGATATCGGTGATTGGAATTTCCTCACTACCCCGTTTTACCGTAATGGCCGAAATGTTTGCTGACTCAGCAAAACCACCGGCCAGCACAATCACTTTTTCGACGCTCATTCCTTCGGAGTATTCCTTGACGCCCGGTAATCCCACAGCGCCTTGCACAAACAGCGGCCGATAGGTCACGATCGATACGGTTACCTTCGGGTCTACCAAATAACCGTCCTGCAACATAATCGCGATACGCCGTTCGAGTTCCGTGACAGTTAAACCCGTTACCGTCACTTCGCCGATCAAAGCGTAGGAGATAATACCGTCGGCGGGTACTCGAACTTCCGGAATGCTCAGGTCTTCTTCATTAAAAACACGAACGGATATACTGTCCCCCGGCGCAATTCGATATTCACTGAGTTGGTCGGCCCACGCGTCGGCGTTTATATAGAGCAGCAGTGCGACCAACCACCCTACCCTGGCACTGCGATACAGAACCGAATTATTGAGGAATACGCCCGACATCACCCTCAAAAATACCACAAAACGATTACGGGCGAGACACACTCAAATAGGTGCTGAGAATTCGATCGTCGAACCCGCCGTCGGGATCCGTCGACGTTCGGTCAATGTGGCTATACCTAAGCCCCGACACTAGCCACCTCGAGAGCCGATAACGGAAGCCCAGCCCTACATCGGTCGTGTCGTCCTGGCGATCATCGCTAAAGTCAGCTTCATTGGCATTAACAAACAACGATGCAGAAAACTGGCGTGTGAAATCTTGCCGAATATTGATTCCCAACAGGCTGTTAACAAAATAATCCGCGCCGTCGATCCCCGATTCCTCGACATGACGCGAGCCAACAATCGACACCCGCGTAAACGGCCGGGCCTGCCATGACACCAGACCCAATGCACCCGTGCCGTCATAGTCGCGCCGTGCGGGATCATCGAAGTCTTTTTCCATCTTGCCTACCTTCAATGATATCGAGGTCAGAGTCGTTGCCTCCCATCGCCAGCCTAAATTGACAAAGTCTTGTTGGCTATCGCGTGAGTTTTCAGCGCTGCGAAAATCAGTTTCAGACCGCTCAACATTAACGCTGAGAGTGCTTTTAGGGCCGGTATTATAGTGAATTCCCGCGGCAACTGTGTCGGTATCACGGTCGCGAACCTGTTGTTCATTATTGGTAAAGTTCAATTCGGACGTAGCGATACCGAGACTCACCTGGACTCGGTTGCTGGGCCGACCAATCGTCACTGTGCCGCCCACGCGTTTATCTTCAAATTCATCACGGGTATTGCCAATGTCGTCACGACTACCGGGAGCGCCCCGAATTTCCGCACTGTCGACAAAATCGGCACTTAGCGCGAGTTGTATTCGTGACCCTAGCGCGACATCCAGTCCGGCACCGGCCGCAACACTATTTACTTCATCCACCGTAAACTCGTCATTTTTCAGGATATCGGCCGCAACTCCCAATCTCAGGGCGTGACGCCCGTCGCCAGGGCCAAAACTCGACACATAGGCGATGGACGGTCGCACTGATAGGGTCGATTCTGAGCGCTGCTCTTCGAGGGTCCGGAAATAATTATCCTGGCGGGTGTAACCAATCGCGAGCGCCGGATAAATGCCAGGCGGCTGTTTGGCCCCCGGCCCGCCTGCTGTCGCGATATTGCGCTGAGTGGAAGCCGGTGGCGGCAACGAATAGTCGATGCCCGCTTGAGCCCATGTCGCAGACGAAGCCGGCAACAATATTCCGATCGATGCTGCGCAGTAGAGAAACGGGTAGAGATGGAAATTGGTTACGTGGCGGCACTGGCGCAGGACTGCCCTGGTCAGCATCTGCTTGAAACTCCTCGCAGTGGTGGATTGCACACAGATAACGTAAGGCCAACGCTACCGCATTCGATTACTCGTCGGAACTTGGAGTTGCCTTGTGTCACCGGCTTTAGCGCGCCGCTTGCTGATCCTTAGTTCGGGCTTGATGGTAGCGGCGGTTCCACCACAGGCGTGATCCCGGGCACAATAGTTGGCGGCTCCCCCTCGACCAGTCCAGCCGGTTGCTCGATCGTAGTCTCGCCACCGAAGCTCCCCGAATTGACAAAACCCATACGATCCGCTGCGGCCGTATCACAGCGTTCGGTCATTCCGGCTGCGGTCGCTGCTTGGCAGATTAACTCGTCACACTCGGCGCCCCGGCCGCACTCCAAACGCTCAAAATTGTGTAACAAAAATACCACCGGAATGCGCGTAATCCCTAAGCTTTGCGCGACCGCAATACGTGCCCGATCGTCACTCCAAACCCGGGTCCCCGTCCCTAGCGAGCTTAGCACGGCAGGAGGTTTAAATCCGTCGGCACGAAGCTGCGTCTCCAACTTCGCTCGCAGTTGTGGATCGATCCCGCTCGATCGCGGAATATCCAGTAAATCGCGGAGTTCATCCACGTCGGCCGAGAGATGATGATCGCCGCGGTTCCAATCCGGAACTGGCGTTGGCCGGATTCCCCGCAGTACGAATCGCCGCACCACATCGACAACCTGCACACCCACCCGGCTAATCGGTTCCCGTGTATCGTTGTAAAGGAATCGGATCGGGATTTCCGCACGCCCATCTTGTTGCGCGGCCTGCAGCCGATTGCCATTACGGTCGATCACAATGTGCTTCCCGAATCGGTATAGCGATACCAACAATGGAGTGTTTGGATTGGATGAATTATTCCCTGCCGAGTACCAATAATCCGAGTCCGAACCGCCCGCGAGTTCCGAGAGTTCTGCAACCGACGCCCTTAAATGCGGTTGCCCTGGCGCCACGGCAGGCAGCCGGCGGCCATCACGAAAGTACGCATCGGCCACGTCACGCACCGAAGCGGTCGGCTGTGCCGGATCGAGGCGCAAAATAGGGCTGTAACGGCCTTCTGCGCCGTCTG
>Ga0224497_10001627_pt1 | contig 14123 bp, 17 predicted proteins | sample SF_Jul11_sed_USG_4_FD_167970 | JGI IMG/M metagenome (GOLD analysis project Ga0224497, IMG submission 167970) | Sediment microbial communities from San Francisco Bay, California, United States - SF_Jul11_sed_USGS_13 | ecosystem: Environmental > Aquatic > Marine > Sediment | place: USA... | reverse complement strand
GTGAAGAGAAAGCCTGCAAGGAAGAGAGTTGCAGTGAAGAGAAAGCCTGCAAGGAAGAGAGTTGCAGTGAAGAGAAAATGAATTAGAAGAAAATACCCTCAAAAATCACATTATTTAACGAATTTATGTACTAAATAGCCACAATATTCATGAGTAAATTAGACTCTTCACTTATCAAAGCATGTCATGAAATTTCCCAAAATTTATTGTTGATTAACGAACCCTCTAAACAACAAATCAAAGACGAGATCAGAATAATTTGCAGAAAATATGCCTTAAGCAGAATGCCAAAAAGTTATGAAATTCTTTCAGCAGTGAAAGGAGATGATTTTTCCAAATTGAAAAAAGTACTACTTAAAAAACCAATCAAGACAGCCTCAGGAGTTGCAGTAGTTGCTTTAATGCCTAAACCGTATGCGTGTCCTCATGGACGATGTACCTATTGTCCAGGAGGGGTTGAATTTAATTCTCCAAACAGTTACACGGGAAAAGAACCTTCAACACTAAATGCAATTGAAAACGAATATGATCCTAAATTACAAATCACTTCAAAAATTGATAAGTTAGTCGCATATGGCCATGATCCATCTAAAATGGAAATCGTTATTGTTGGTGGAACGTTTCTTTTTATGCCAAAAGATTATCAAGAGAATTTTATCAAATCTTGTTACGATGCATTAAATGGTTTCAATTCAAAAAACCTTCAAGAAGCAAAATCAAATAACGAGCATGCAAAAATTCGTAATGTTGGTTTTACAATTGAGACAAAACCAGATTATTGTAAAAAAGATCATGTGGATTGGATGTTAGATTATGGAATAACAAGAATCGAAATAGGTGTTCAATCATTACAAGAACGAGTTTATGAAATTGTTAATCGTGGACATAATTATAATGATGTTATCGAATCATTTCAAATTTCAAAAGATGCAGGTTTTAAAATTGTAGCACATATGATGCCAGGATTACCATCAGTTACTCCAGCAGAAGATATTTATGATTTTAAAAAACTGTTTGAGGATTCACAACTCAAACCAGATATGTTGAAAATTTATCCATCATTGGTTTTAGAGAATACCCCCCTATTCGAGGATTATAAAAAAGGCAAGTATTCACCATACTCTGATTTGGATTTGATTAACGTAATTACAGAAATGAAGAAAAATGTTCCCAAATGGGTAAGAATTATGAGAGTTATGAGAGAAATTGGCCCAAATGAAATTATTGCAGGTCCTAAATCTGGAAATCTTAGACAGATTATACATCAAAATCTTGCAAAACAAGGTTTCTCTTGTCGATGTATAAGATGCAGAGAGGCAGGATTAAAGAAAAAATCAGAGGGACAATCTTTGAGTCTTAATAGAATTAATTATGAATCATCAGGTGGGAATGAAGTATTTTTGTCTTATGAGGATATTGATGAATCAATTTATGGATTTTTACGACTAAGAAAGCCAAGTGATTTGGCACATAGAAAAGAAATTGATTCTAGTTCTTGCATCGTAAGGGAATTGCATGTTTATGGTAAATCTTTGAAACTAGGTCAAAAGGGAGAAAATGAAATTCAGCATTCAGGATTGGGGAAAAATTTAATGAAAGAAGCTGAAAAAATTTCAAGAGAAGAGTTTGATGCAAACAAATTACTTGTGATTAGTGCCGTAGGAACCAGAGAGTATTATCAAAAATTAGGGTATTCGTTATATGGGCCCTACATGAGTAAACCATTGAATTAGTGAAACAAAATGTCTGAAACAAAAACAATTGGAAAGGGAATTTGGATTGACAAGTTAGCTCAAGAATTATTGGAGCGCGAAAAAGAATTGGGGCGAAGTTTAGATTTAATTAAAGTAGAAAGTGGTCTTGGAGCGTCAGGTATTCCACACATCGGAAGTTTAGGAGATGCAGTCAGAGCATATGGAGTAAAACTTGCCTTGGAAAACTTTGGTTACAAATCAGAGTTAATTGCATATTCAGATGACCTAGATGGATTGAGAAAAATTCCAGAGGGGTTTCCTAAATCGTTAGAAGAACACATTGCCAAACCAGTATCACTCATACCTGATCCTTTTGGATGCCATGAATCTTATGGCATGCATATGAGTAGCATACTTTTAGATGGATTGGATAAGGTGGGAATAAAGTATGAGTTTCGAAGGGCTCTTGATACTTACAAACAAGGTTTGCTAAAAGACCAAATACACACAATTTTGCAAAATAGCTCCAAAATAGGAGATAAAATTTCTGAATTAGTAGGGCAAGAAAAATATCAAAAATATTTACCTTATTTTCCTGTCTGTTCAAATTGTAACCGGCTTTACACGGCAGAAGCAACTGAATATATCTCAGACGAAAAAAAGGTGCTGTATAATTGTCATGATACCGAAATAGGGTCAAAAAAAGTCAAAGGATGTAATCATGATGGAGAAGCAGACATTGGAAAAGATTTAGGAAAACTAGCTTGGAAGGTAGAATTTGCAGCAAGATGGGCTGCCTTTGATATTCGATTTGAGGCATATGGAAAAGACATTATGGATTCCGTTAAAGTAAACGACTGGGTTGCAGATGAAATTCTAAATTATCCTCCTCCACATCATGTAAAATATGAAATGTTTTTGGATAAAGGAGGGAAAAAAATTTCCAAATCTTTGGGAAATGTCATAACCGCACAAAAATGGTTAGAATTTGGAAATGATAAATCTATTTTACTTTTACTTTACAAAAGAATTACCGGAGCAAGAGAGCTTGGATTTGAAGATATACCATCGCTTATGAACGAATACAATGAATTAGAAGATATCTACTTTGGGCGAATCAAAGTAGATAATCCAGCAAAGCTTACAAAGTCTAATGGATTATTTGAGTATGTAAATTTGCTAAAGCCACCAAAGGAATCAAGCGTACATGTTAATTTTAGACTTTTAATTGAATTATCTAAAATATTCAAAGAAGATCGAATTCAAAGAGTAATGAAAAAACTTTTAGAATATGGAGTTATCAAAACCAAAAAACCAGAGGTTGAAAAGCTAATTGAGTTGGCAGGAAATTTTGCAGATGAATTTGATCAACAAGAAAAAGTAGAGATTGATCTTGATGAATTAACAAAAAAATCCCTTAAAGAGTTGACCACTGCACTTAATTCAGATGAAGAATTAGAAGACATTCAAAATACAATTTATCAAATTGCCAAATCAAATAATGTTCAACCAAAGGATTTTTTTAAAATTTTATATCAAATAATTTTAGGGACATCAAGGGGACCCAAAATTGGACCTTTTATTTCAGACATTGGACGAAGAAAAGTAGCAGATTTAATTTCAGAATATCTATAACTGAAAAATGGCCCATAATCAACACAACAAATCACGAAACAGTGGAGGATTTGCTTTAATAATACTAGGAGCGCTTTTGCTTTTTTTAGCACCCAATATCAATCCGACCAACCCAGAACTAGGCATTCTAGCCTTAGTGGGAGGAATAATTATTGGCGGATTTGGATTTTACTTAAAATTTATTCGTTCTAAAAAAAACAAAATCTAAAGTAGTGTTCATCTTTTAGAAAACCTTGAGATAGTGAGGGAATTGTTCGGTAGAAAAGAAAAAACAATCTCAGAAAAATCATACAAAGGAAAAAGTGAGGAGGAAACCCTAAAAGAAATGCTCGAGGAGGAAGTAGAAAATTTACAAAAAAATTTCAGAATAAAAATTAATGAAGTTAAAGAAAATGAACAGAAATTAAATGCTGTAAAAGAAGAATACGATTCCACAGTTACCAATCTAATGGAATTAAAAAAGGAAGTTAATCAAAAAATCTTGGAGCTTGATGTAGTTAAACGAGAATATAAAGACATTAGACAAAAAATTGAAGAAGCTGGAAAAAATGAACAAAAAAACAAAGTAATAGTTAATGAAATAGAAAAAAATGAAATCAATCTAAAAAATATTAAACAAGAATTGGAAAAATTAGCAAAAAAAGAAAGTGAGATCAAAGATAGGATTTCTGAAGCTCAATCAAAATTACAAGAGGTAAAATTACAACAAACTCAAAATCAAAATAAATTAGCAGAGACTACATCTCATTTGAATAATCAAAAACAAGATTCAGGTGGTTTAGATAAAACATTTATTTTTTCAGATAAAGAAAAAGAATTCATAAAAGACCAAATTGGACCTGATCAATATACAAAAGGAATAATTGAAGCAGCAAGTGTAGTTACAGCCTCTTTAAAATCAAAATTAAATCTCTCCCAAAAAGAACTTGAAACTGTTCAGAAACTATTAGAACGTGAACGTAAAGAACATATGTTAACAAAAGAAACATTAGAAAAATTTCAGGACAAAGAATCTAAAAAGAAATTATAAATTTAAAAAGTATTTTTTCCATTTCTCCTTCATCTCATCTTCAGTAACACCTAGATCATACAATGGAGAGGTTATCTCTAAAATTTCACTGATTTCAACTAGAATAATTGAACCAATAGGACTTTTGATTCCACTTTGCCTATAGTGTTCCAAAATACTTTTGAATACCTCACCAGTTTTTACAATGGTTCCTTGTCCTTTGAATCGAAATCCTTTTCGTAAAAAAGGATCTACAACATTAATCTCAAGGTGTGGATTTTGTTCTAGATTCTTGATAGTGTTTGGAGAACGTATATCAGCAAAAACCAAAGTTTCCTCATCCCAAGCAATAATTGTTCCCTTGGGTGAAAGATTTGGAAGACCAAGTTCTGATACTGTTGCAACATATCCTAATTTTTGCGAATTTAGAAAATCTTTTATTGATTCAGATATTTTTTTCATTTTAATCAGTAAAGGACAAAATTAATAATTTTTAAGTTCATCTGAAAAAATCTTCAGCATACATAGAGAAAAAGAAGAAAGCTATCCCTCCCCCGATTATTCCAATCCATGCCCCAATTTGTTTTAATTTTGACATCGTTGATGCTCATCCCAAACGTATTATTGAATCTACTCTATTCGAAAAATAGGATCTAAACACATAAGAATAGTATCCAAAATACTTTCCATATTAAATTTGAATAATTCAAAAAAAATTTATAAATTACACATCAAGATTAATAGTAATTAGAAAAAATAATTTTAGATTAAAATATTATTTAAAAATAAGTTTTTGTACTATCCATAAATCATACAATGTTCACATTCACAATTTTTAACTTGTTTTGATTTTGCAAGACATTTTTTATGCTGACCTGCTTGACATTGCACACATACATCATCCAAGTTATCTATGCTAGTGTATTTTTTTGACTGATCAAATCCAAATCCACCATCTTGAGGTCCAACCATGTTATTTCTAGCATAAAGGAGTATTTCTACTTCACTGAATTGGTAACTTTATGAAAATCAAGAAAATTTCCTATTTTTCTTTTTTTTCATCAGAATCTGGATTATCCCAAAGGTGCATTGTACCCCGTATCATAAATGAACCTACAATTATAGCAATAATCCCTCCTAAAATGAACATGAAAAAACGCCCTATTGTTCGAATTCCAATCATTATACCTATTAGAATTTCTTTGTAATTATATTTGTCCCGAAAGCCAGATTAAAGACCACATATTATCCTCACAGTAATGAATTGCAGTAATAAAAAAATAGGCTGCTATCATGACAACTCAATCCATATGGAGGCAGTAGGTAGATGTCTAGTAAAAGACTGTAAATGTGAAAAATTTCAATAAAAATAAATCAAATAGAAGATAATTTACTTTCTAATTCTTGAATTTCTTTTTGTGCTTCTTTATTTTTGTTATTAGCAAATTCTTTTTTTTTCTCAATTATAACTGATAAAGATTCTTTGAAATCTGAATCATTTTCTTTTATGACATCACATGAATCTAAGGTAGTCAAATTGCCAGTTACTGTTGCCGTGGCCCCTTTTTTATTAAATCGTACAATTCCTCCAAATGCTTCGATATACATTAATGCAGAATCTTCTTTACATTTGAGAGTAACTTTTCCAGTTTCTGTATTGAATAGTTGAGTAATCCCTCCTGATATTTTAGTTACAATTACCGTCATAGGTTTATGAAATATTTTAAGGTATTAATTATTTTAGAGCAAAATCAAGCAGTAGGTTCGGATTCTACCGTTGCCTGACTTGCCAGAAGTTTATCAATTTCATTAATTGCTAGTTTATCTCTTCCAATAAGGTCGAATTTTTGCAGTAGGGTTTCAAATTTTGTCTCTTCTTGAACTTGTTCATTTACAAACCATTCAAGAAAAACATAAGTTGAATGATCTTTTTCTTTTTGGGCAATTTCTACCATTTTATGAATTGCTGCAGTTACTGCCTGTTCATTTTTTAATGCAGTTTTGATTAAATTTTCTAGAGATTTGTAAGTTACTGCAGGGGATTTTATTGCAGGAATAACAGAGATAGCACCCATGTCATTTAGATAATGAATGATTTTGAGCATATGGGTTCGTTCTTCATCAGATTGAGCATAAAAGTAACTTGCAGCGCCCTCATATCCAGTAACTTCACACCAAGAGGCCATTGCAAGATAACTATTTGATGCATCTGCTTCAAGTCCAACTTGATCGTTGAGAGCTTTTTTCATTTTAGTGGAAATTTTCATTCTTGTTGAATTATTAACACTCATTGCTATTAAAAATAGTTTGCCCAGTAAGGGGAAATTAGTCTAGATAAAATATTGTATTACCATTCAAAGAAATATCAGGTATTTCTTGCATGATATCCCAATGCTCAATTATCTTCCCATCATCATTTATTTTAAAAATATCGATCACAGCTGCATCAAGTTGAGGCAAATTTTGAAAGTGACTATGAGTTATAACATAATCATTATCAGCATAAATTCTTTTTAGATCGTATTTAATTACCTTAGGAGGGTTTCCAGTAAACATTTGATTAAGATTTTCCAAAAACCCTGATTTAGTTCCGGACATTGTAGGATTATGTTCAATATAGTCATCAGTCAAAAGTCCCGAAACTATTTTTTGATCCCATGGTGCTAATGCAGATAAAAATACAATTATTGTTTCAATGTTACTTTTTTCTTTATTTGATCTAATTTCAAAATAAGGATCAGTTTGTTCGATAATCGCAGTTAAATTATATTTTAAAACACTGCCAGGCTTGGAAACTTTTTCACCGTCTACCAAAGGAGGTATAATTGGATCATGTGGAACTTCGATGGGTGGAATTGTTGGGGGAAGTTCAGTTGGGGGAAGTTCAGTTGGGGGAAGTTCAGTTGGGGGAAGTTCAGTTGGGGGAAGTTCCAAACTTTTGATTATCCCATATGATTCCCATTTTTTGGCAGTCTCTAAAGTGACACATATTGAATCATTAGCATTTATTCTAGTGACAGAAATTTTACCCGGCCTGCATTGATTATCTAGATTTACTGCATTCCTTATATCCTCCAAAATTGCGGAGTCCCAGGAATCAGGACAACCATCATCATCATTTAATCCATTAAAAATTTCCTTTTCATTCGGGCATTTATCCTTAGTATCAATTATTGTGTCAAAATCTGAATCTTTGGTAACTTTTATGGTTCCTGGAATAATTTCAGGACAACCATCATCATCAAGATAATCATTTATCGTTTCTGGCTCATTAGGACAGGAATCCAATCTATCTTCAATTCCGTCCTCATCAATATCAGGAGCTAGAAATTTTTTCAATTTTTCAGGGGGTGAATCTGGACAGCCATCAAAATCTTCAAATTTATTATACGTTTCAGAACGTAGGGGACATTCATCAAATTCATCTAAGATACCATCTTTATCATAATCACGATTCGAAGCTGAATAAGACAAATCGGTTAAAAGAGAAAATGAAAAAGCAATGATTGTAAATGCTGAAAATAATCCAATCATAAAATTAAATTTTTTAAGATTCAATGTTATAATGAATTGGCCATTTAATAGTATAGCAAAAGAGTCAAAATCTTATGATTAAAAAGTAAATTACAAAACCACTTTAAAAACAATACCTACAAAACTCAAATTTTAAAGCAAATAGATGGATGAGAGTGTTTATCAAGGAAATTTGCGGTAACTAATTAAAAATAATTGTTGTTAAAAAGGAACTATCACACTCTAAAATTATTTGACATATCTAAAACATTCAGTTATGTGGTCATTTACCATACCTGTAGCTTGCATAAATGCATAACATATAGTGGGGCCTACAAAATTAAAACCCCGTTTTTTAAGATCCCTACTCATCTTATCGGAAATCATAGTTGATGCTGGAAGATCTGAGGCTTTTTTGAATTCATTTTTTATGGGTTTGAAATCTACAAATTTCCAAATATACTTATCAAATGTTCCAAATTCTTGTTGTACTTTTAGAAATTGTCTTGCATTGTTTATTGCAGAATTTATTTTTAGACGGTTTCTAATTATTGATTGATCGTTGAGAAGTTTGTTTATTTGTTTTTGATTGTATCGAGATATTTTTTTTGGATCAAAGTTTGAAAATGCCTTTGCGTATCCCTGTCTTCTTTTTAGAATAGTTATCCAAGATAATCCAGCTTGAGCACCCTCTAAAATCAAAAATTCAAATAATTTTTGATCATTATGTTCTGGATAACCCCATTCATTATCATGGTATGAAATACTTGGCTCCTCTCTGGCCCAATCACATCTTTTAACCATCATCAAATGCCATGAATTTAATATAAAATATTAGTTGTTAATTTAACAATTAATAATGAATCTAAACCCGCAGCTAGTAAAAATTAACCGAAATTTTTTATTCTGTTTTTTAATTTCAGCTTCAGTCTCAGCAGTTGTAGCTCAACTTTTATCAGATTATGAAAATCACCTTACTACTACTATAACAATAGTTATTGGATATGGAGTTTATTTTGGAATTTTTTTTGTTTTGTTTTATTTTGATAACAAAAAACGCTATAAGAAAATGAAATCTAATTTAATTAAAAAGGAACTAATCACCATATTCTCTTCATTTGGGATAGGTGAAATTGGTTATTTGGGCCTAAGATGGCCATCATTCTATTATTTCCTAGAAATAGGTATAGAGCCCTACATTGCCTCACTAATTTCAGAAATTATTTCAACGGCATGCTATATGGCAATAATCTCTTTGATTTTACGAACGACTAAGACATTTTAAAGAAATTAAATTTCAAATTTACAAAAAAATTTTTACGAAAAAAAACTCTAAAACTTATTATCTAAAAGGATCAAGACTTGGAAGTTTTTTGTTGTTTGTAAAAAATGCCAGCAGACAAAGCCGCTGCAAGTGCTAATCCAAGAGAAATACTTTGAAAAGGACCCAAGTCAAATAGGTTTTGGAATCCAGCATACCATAATGAAAAGAGCCCTGCAGAAGTATATGCCATTAAATCATGTTTTTTTATTCCAAATATTTTCATATTCATAGAATTTGAATTAGTTTTGAATAAGGAAATGGAATTAGAAACATTGTTTTTGATAATATTTGAAGACGGAATAATTGGAGTTGATTTTTCTATTTGTGGTGAGGGGGAATTTTGGCGACTAATTAAAATTAATTCTAAATTGTCTTTCAACCTTGAATTACTTTTTTGGAGTTCACTTATAGAATTTTGTATTTTTAAAATTCCAGAATCAAACTCCGGTAAGGAATTATTTTCATTAGATGAATAATACTCCTCTGGTTTGGCAATATTATATTCATATTCAGAAAAACCCATAGTATTTTTGAATTTAGTATTAGATTGAAAATCATCAATAAATTTATCTTCCTTAGAATACTCGTGCTCATCTAATTTAACCTGCAAAGTCTTCAAGAAATTTTTGTCAGAATCATAAATTGGTTTTCCACTTTTTATATAATTTTTCAAATACAATAAACGTCCTTTATCACCTAGACCCAATTTTAACAGTTTATCAATAAAGATAATTGGATGGTCGATTAGCATTTCACTCAAATTATTTCACAATGTCCTTGAGAATCATTTCTGACTAAAATTACCAAGAATTGTATTAAAATCATGAACCAAAATCAAGAATCTATTTTGTCAATTTTTTAAAATAAACTTTAGCTGTAATTAATTGCACACAACAAACATTCAGGCGTAGATTATCCCATATTATAGATTAGAGACTTCTTCAAGTATGGTATTGGCAAATCTCTTATTTGTCTTGGGAATTCCTTTTGCAAGTTTTGATAAATGGGGTCGTAATTCTTTATCAGAAAATGTTAATTTCAAGGTATCATAATATGCAAGAGAAACCGAATCAACTTCTTCAGTCATTATTTTTTCCAGCATACTCTTGGCTTTTTCCAATTTTGTCTCAAGTGAAAGTCTAACTATACTATAATCTAAAAATTTTTGAATTATTTCCTTGTGTTTATCTCCAATTTCTACCACCAATTTGAATTTTGGCATGTTAGAAAACTCATCTAAAATTTTATCAAGTGTGTTGTCAAATTGAATATAGTATCGTTGCATCAGAGGCAGTATTTGATCTAAAATAGTTTGATCGAATTCATATGGTATCCTAAGATTTTTCTCAATATCTATTGCCAACTCTGTAATAACAAAAACTAAACCTAGTGGATCACGAATCGCTTGTTTGCTATATTTTACTGGGTGTTTTACTAACATCTTGTTTAAACGGTTTAAAGCATGTGCCGATAAAAGACCCCTTGCTTTTCCACCATCCATTGTTCTAATTATTTTATAACAGGTAACAGAAAATAACGAATAGTTTTTTGCATTTCCATCGTTTTTTCCTAAATATTCGATTTCAAATGAGTCCATGAATTCATCAAGAATTTTAGGAACTTGTTCTTCAGAAGATGTATTTCTAAAACTTATTTGTTTTACCGGTGTAAAGTTTAATGATGAATTTTTTATTTCTGATACAAAAATAGAACTGGCACGATTAAGGGCACGCAATATAGCAGATAATTTCTTTTTATTTCCTTTACCGTATTTACTTTTTTGTAGATTTTGTATGGAGAGAATAAGCGAATCATACAAGATATAATGAAAAATAAAATTATCAGATTTAAATGAATATTTTTTAAATATCTTATTATTAATGGCAAGAATGAATTTGGAGAACTGTTTTAATCATTAATCAAAAAAGAGTATTGAAAGCACATGGATTACAAAATAATAGTTTTGACAGTTTTTATTTTAATTCTAAGTTCAACTTTTCAACCAATTTCAGCAGAAATTTTTTTCCCCTCTACCAATGTTAGAGTAGCCATTACCCCCACCTACTGTATAATACCACCATCAGATGAAATTTCACAAAATAAAAATTCAGTTTGGGTCGGATTGGCAGAAAACTCGGTAGCATATTGGAAGCAAAGTCTCAAGGAGGCTGAATTGGAAAATGACAGTATTTGGGAAATGAACTCAAAAGTGATTTCCGAACAAAAAGATGAAAAATGTGATGTTTACATAGAAATCAAAGATAAACCTAGTTTATCAGATACTATAGGAGGTTATTTTTCTTGGCCTCCAGGAAAAATTGTGATTTATTATTTGCAGCCAAAGTTGTGTAATAGTGTAATACCTTGCTATGATGATAAAACCTTCAAATCTGATGATGCAATTTATGCAATTCTAATCCATGAGATTGGTCATTCTTTAGGTTTAGATCATTATGTTTCTGATGATGATAATATCAATAAAAAATGGCAATCAGGAAACAAACCCCCTCCTTCAGTCATGATTCCCACCATCCCTCATAATTCCGGTCTATTACAAATAACAGATATTGATATCCAAAAAGTTCGTGAAATTTATGCAACAGATGGATTTTATGCCTTTTCCAACTTGAAAATTATTCCACCAGACTCAACACCCGATGCAATACCAAAACCAATCACTCCATTATCACCAATTACTAATTTGAGTATTTCACAAGAAATAATTGAAGTTAGTAATTATGACAACCAGATAATTACACTTGCAGGAAAAATTTCTGAAGATGAATTTCACCGAGGTATTTCAGTAATAATTACAATCCACAAGCCAGATAATTCTGTAGAAGTTTTAAGAATTTCATCTACGGATAGGGGATATTTTGAAACATTACTTATTTTTAATAATGAATCAATTAGAGGATCTTATCGTATTTCTGCCAGTTATGTTGAACAGGTAGATAAGAATATAGATATAACATTTGAAGTTATTGATAAAATTGATTCATCAACGTTAACGCTAAAACCAAATACCCAGATTCTTGATGATTCTCCACCACAAAAAACACCATCTCAAAATAATGAGCAAATCCCTAAGTGGATTAAAAATAATGCAAAATGGTGGGCAAGTGAAAAGATTGGAGATCATGCTTTTGTGTCAGGCATTCAATACTTGATCCAGCAAAATATTATTCAAATTCCTGAGGCACAAGAAACCAATTCCCAAAACATTAGAGAAATGCCACTATGGGTGAAAAAGATTGCAGGTTATTGGGCAGGTGGTTCGATCAACGAGGATGAATTTATTCGTAGTATTCAATATCTAGTACAAAGTGAAATTATCGTAATTTCATAATAGGTTTAATTTAAAATGCTTGAATGTTTTTTATTTTAAAATTTTCTAGAAAAATACAAGGAGAAAATAAAGCGGACCCGATCGGATTCGAACCGACGACCTAACGCTCCGCAAGCGTTCGCACTATCCAAGCTATGCAACGAGTCCTCAACAGAACCGGACTTTCAAATTTTTAAAAACGTTTGGTATTGGAAATACTATACTTCTTTTTCAGCTTTGTTAACATAGATATAATTCATCAACACTCCTGCAATTATTCCACCAAGAATTGGTGCTGCCCAATAAAGCCAATGAAATTCCCAGAAACCTGAAATTAAAGCAGGGCCAAAAGTTCTTGCAGGATTTACAGATGCTCCAGTTAGTGGAACAGCTACTAGGTGAATTAGAAATACCATTCCTCCAATTGTGAATCCGTGCCAACCTGGTGAAGCTTTTTTGTGGACTGCAGTCATGAAAATTACCAATACAAGGAAAAATGTCAGAATAGCTTCAATTGCAAATCCAGAATTTACACTGTTGTTGATTAATTCACTTGGACCCCCTTGTGTTCCAAAGTTTACTTTTTCACCTAAAATTGGAAAAATTGCTTTAAGTGTAGCTGCAGCAGCAATTGCACCAATTAATTGGAATATAATATAACCAACACCATCAGATAATCCGATTTTTTTGGTGATTATCATTGGAATTGTAACTGCCGGATTGATATGTGCACCTGAAATGTGTCCAAACGCGTAAACCATTAATGCAATTGCCCCTCCGTGAGCAAGAGAAATAAACAGGACAGACATTGTAGTTAGTCCTTCACCAAAAGATGCAACGGCCACAATGACAGAAAGAGGGCCAAAAAATACTAAACCATAAGTGGCAATTGCTTCTGCAAGCCATGCTCGGAAATTAACCAACAAGCAAAACCATTTCAATTACCATATAAAAGATTCGGATTAGTTTTGAATTTATTAAAAAAGCAATTAATTACAGGAGAATAAAAAATAACATATAATGATTTCAGAAGGAGAAGCAATCCCAAAATTCGAAGTTAAAGATTCCAATGGAAAAAAGGTGAAGTCAACTGATTTTAAGGGGAAAAAACATGTAATTTACTTTTATCCAAAAGATTTCACACCTGGCTGTACAACTGAGGCCGATGAATTTTCCAAAGATTACAAAAAGTTTCAAAATAAAGGAATTGAAATAATAGGAGTAAGTCCAGATGATGTAGAATCACACAAGAAATTTTGTGATAAAATGGGAATTAAATTTCCTCTCTTAGCTGATACAGATAAAGAAATTTCTCAAAAATTTGGAGTATGGGGAAAGAAAAAATTTATGGGACGTGAATATATGGGAGTTAATAGAAGTACCTTTTTAGTAAATGAACAAGGCAAAATTTTTAAAATATTTCCCAAAGTAAAACCTGCAGGACATTCAAAGGAAGTTCTTGAAGAATTTTCTAAATCCAATTAAAATTTTAATAAAAAATTAGAAAAAGGCTAGAAACCTTTTGGTAGTGTGCCTCTAGATGTTGATTTTGCAGGTTCTGGTTTTGTCTCAAATCCTTTTGGGAGACTACCACGAGTAGATCCTGCACTTGCCTGAGAT
>Ga0224497_10001626_pt1 | contig 14131 bp, 13 predicted proteins | sample SF_Jul11_sed_USG_4_FD_167970 | JGI IMG/M metagenome (GOLD analysis project Ga0224497, IMG submission 167970) | Sediment microbial communities from San Francisco Bay, California, United States - SF_Jul11_sed_USGS_13 | ecosystem: Environmental > Aquatic > Marine > Sediment | place: USA... | reverse complement strand
GGGGGCACCGACTGTCCTCAGGATCCTTCGCTCGAGGTCACCAACCCCGCCAAACGGGTCGAGCAGGACTTCGCGCAAAGGATGCCACGCCACCGCGTTGACAGTGAAGTCCCGCCGAGCAAGGTCTTCCTCGATCGTGTCGGCGAAGCTCACCACGGCGTGACGGCCGTCGGTCTCCACATCCTTCCTGAACGTCGTGACCTCGTACATGGTCCCGTCGCGGGCCAGGACGCCAACGGTCCCGTGATCGATGCCGATCGGGACCGTACGCCTAAAGAGCTTTTGCACCTCGCGGGGCGTAGCCCGCGTGGCCAAGTCCCAGTCCCCTGAAGGCCTGCCCATGTACGCGTCCCGTACCGCCCCACCTACCGCCCAGGTGTCGTATCCGCCCTCCTCGAGTGTCCGCGCGATCCAGCCGACGGCCGGGGGCGCGGACGGGGTCGGGGATGCCATACCAGTGAGGCGCTAATCGCGCATGGCGAAAGTGCGATCGACGAGCTCACAGACGATGTGGCCGATCGTGATATGCATCTCCTGGGCCCGCGCCGTCGAGTCGGTCGGCACAACCAAAGCGAGGTCGACCCGCTCCTTCAGAGCCCCGCCCCCCTTTGCCAGAAGCGCCGCGGTGCGCGCACCCGCCTGCCGGGCGGCATCGGCGGCGCCGATCAGACTACGGGGCTCGCCGCTCGTCGAGTGGATCACCAGGAGGTCTCCATGGCGGGCCAGAGCCTCCACTTGTCGTGCATACACATGTTCGAACCCGAGGTCACTTGCCCCTGCGGTCAGGACTGAGGTGTCCGTCGTAAGTGCAATTGCTGGAAGTGCTTCCCTGTTTGACTTGAAGCGGATCATATACTCGGCTGCGAGGTGTTGGGCGTCCGCCGCCGAGCCTCCGTTCCCCACGAACAAGAGCTTGCCGCCTGCCTCGAACGTCTCTAGCACGGCCTCGACGAGCTCGTGGATCTTCCCGGCCAGCTCCGCCGAGACACGCTCGACCAGCGCCCCATGCTCTGCCAGCAGGGCAGTCACTGGGTCGGTGCTCACGCGGTCGTCCCCTGCAGCAGACCCCTTAGCCGAGCCCAAAATCCGCGTTCCGCAGGAAGCGGAGGCACGGGAAGCGGGGTCTCGTCCCCAAGGACGCGGCCGGGATTGGTGCGACACAGGTAACTCAACGCCTCCCCCGCCCCCAACTCCTCGAGGATCGTCCACACCTCGCTCTTGTAGAGCTTGAGGCGCATGTAGCCGTGAAAGTCCGAGGCAAGGTAGTCGGCCCACCCTCGTCGCAGGAGCCGGAACGCGATCGTCTGCGCCTCGGGCCCGTACCGACCAGACAGCGATGCATAGTTCATCTGCAAGTACGCGCCTGCCTCGCGCCAACGGCCAGCCACGTGGATCGCCTGACCCATCCCGTGATAGCGCTCCGGGTGTGCCACGATGGGACGATAGCCCGCATCGATGATCTTCTTCAGCACGCGCTCAGTGCCTGGAGGCAACTGAAGCCGCGGCCACTCCACGAGCACGAAGGACGTGCCCGCCATACGAATACGAGGGTCGGAAAGATCGACGTTGGGCACGTCGAGAAGCACTTCGTGTCCCCGCCGGTACTCGACCTCCGGAAAGCGCTGCCCGATGGCCGCAGCGGCCTCATTCCACGCATCGGTGACCGCACCGAGACGACGTTCCAGGCGGTCGGGATCGAGGCTCAGGCTCCCGACGATGTGTGGCGTGGTGATCACACGGCGAATGCTGTGCCTGGTCATGCGCTCGATGGAGTCCAACACCGCCTGAATATCGCGCGCTCCGTCGTCCACGCCGGGCACAAGATGGCTGTGGATGTCGACCAGCGACGTGGGGTCCGGCGCGGCCACGGGCGTTGCGCTCCTAGCTCCCGATGGCGACAAGGATACGGCGCAGAGCCGCGTCGGGATCATCCGCTTCCAAGGCGGCCTCGCACGCGTAGGTCAGCAGCGCGTCGGCCTCCAGGAGCCGAAACGCACTCTCCCTTAGGCGGCCAGGACGGGCTCTCGCCTCTTCCAGTCGGCTGAGACCGGCGGATGTGAGCGAAGCGCCCGGCGGTCCCCCGGCGTGCACGACGCGAAGGGACGACGCGAGATCGGCCGGTGGAAGTGGTCTCCTCGCGGCCATCCACGCACCCATGTCGCTCACGCAGCCCCCGCCGACAGAAGTTCTCTCACCGTGTCGAGGCCCGCCGTGAGCGCCTCGTCGAGGCGCGTCGGGTCTTCCACCCCGGCCTGGGCCATATGAGGTCGCCCGCCACCCTTCCCGCCCACGATGGCGGCAACTTCGCGCACGACGGCGTCAGCCCGTACGCCCCTGCGGATGAGGTCGTCCGTGACGAAGGCGAAGATGGCCCGTTTTTCGTCGGGCATCTCTGCGGCCAGTACCGCGACACCCGCCGCCCCCGCGGACAGAAACGCGTCACCCCACTTGCGTGCATCTTCGACACCGCGTGCCCGCAGGCGGAGTCCGCGGTACTGCGCGGTCGCGCCCCCGGCCAGTTCGAGCGTCTCCGATGCGACATCGACCTCCCCACTGCCACCCTGGGCTCTCAGCTCGTCGAGGAGCGTTTCGATCTCGGCGCGCTCCTCGAGCAACTGCTCGGCACGGTGGGTCAGGTTTTCGGGTGTCGTGCGGAGGACCGAAGCCGCTTCCTGGAGCGTTTCTTCTTTGCCAGCCATGTGCTGGAACGCACCCCGACCGGTGTAGGCCTCGACGCGTCGGACACCTGCCGCCACGCCAGACTCGCCCACGAGCCGGAAGAGCCCGATCCGGCCCGTCGATGCTACGTGCGTCCCGCCGCAGAGCTCCGTGCTGACCCCTGGGATGTCGACGACGCGTACGACGTCGCCATACTTCTCGCCGAACAGAGCCATCGCACCGCCCTTCACCGCCTCTGTATAGGCGCGTTGGTCGATGTCGACGGCGTGGTCCGCCCAGATGGCCTCGTTTACGAGGGTCTCGACCTGCTCCCGCTCTTCGTCGGTCATCGGACCCGTGTGCGCGAAGTCGAACCGGAGGCGATCCGGAGCCACCAGTGAGCCCCGCTGCACGACATGATCTCCAAGCACCTCTCGCAGCGCAGCGTGCAGAAGGTGGGTCGCAGTGTGGTTACGCACCGTATCCCTTCGGGCGGCTGAGACGCGTGCATCGGCCCTGAGCGGCGCCTCCGGCTTCTCCGGAAACGTTCCGGTGACGACGCCCCACACCGCGGTCTCTCCGGAGGACTTCGTGACGTCGCGCACAGCCATCATCCACCCGTCTCCCCGAACCTCACCTGTGTCCGAGACCTGCCCACCGCTCTCGACATAGAACGGGTTGTCTTTCAGACGTAGTCCCACCTGGTCGCCCTCCCGATGATACGCGAGAACCTCGGTTTCGACCCCTAGGGTATCGTACCCGACGAAGTCCTGCGGGTCGTCGGAAAGGACGGTCCACTCGTTGTCGCCAATCGCCGCCTCCATGCCGGGCTGGGTGGCCGCGCGGTCGGCGCGCGAACGCGCGCGCTGCTCCTCCAGCGCCTTCTCGAACCCTTCCACGTCCACCGAATAGCCACGCTCCACCGCCATCAGATCGGTCAGGTCGAGCGGGAAGCCGAAGGTGTCGTAGAGCTTGAAGGCGTCGTCCCCAGCAATGATCCCTCCCTCGCCGGACGCGAGCTCCTCAAAGCGCTCCATCCCCCCTTCGATCGTGGAAAGAAAGCGTTCCTCCTCCGCGCGGGTCGCCGACAGGAGATGCTCACGGCGCTCCACGAGGTCTGGGTACGCCGCGCCCATGGTGTCGACCACCGCGTCCACGACCTCGACAAGCGTGGGCTCGCGCCGCCCCAGGAGCCACGCGTGTCGCACCGCCCGCCGCAGAATGCGCCGCAGCACATAGCCCCGTCCGTCGCTTGACGGAAAGACTCCATCGGCGAGTAGGAAAGCCACCGCGCGGGCGTGATCGGCGAGCACCCGATAGCTGACTGCCTCTTCCGCCTCACGGTCGTAGGGCCGGCCAACCACCGCGCCGACCCTCTCCAAGAGCGGGAGAAATCCATCGGTGTGGAAGATCGAGTCCGCTCCCTGCAGGACGACCGCAAGGCGTTCCAGCCCCGCACCCGTATCCACGCACGGAGCCGGGAGCGGGCCAAGAACGCCGTCACTGTCTCGGTCGAACTGCATGAAGACGAGGTTCCAGATCTCGACGATTTCCTCGCGGTCGTTCAGTGCTATGAACTCATCCACCGTGAGCGTCCCACTCCGATCCTCCCGTAGGTCGTAGTGGAGCTCCGAGCACGGTCCGCACGGCCCGGTGTCGGCCATCTGCCAGAAATTGTCCTCGTCCCCGAGCCGGAAGATCCGCTCCGGAGATAGGCCTACCTCGCTCGTCCAGAGCTCCGCCGCCTCGTCATCGGTATGATGGACCGTTACGAAGATACGGTCGGGGTCGAGGCCGTACCTCTTCGTCATCAGGTCCCACGCGAAGACGATGGCGTCCCGTTTGAAGTAGTCCCCGAACGAGAAGTTGCCGAGCATCTCGAAGAACGTGAGATGGCGGGTGGTGCGGCCTACCTCCTCGAGGTCGTTGTGCTTGCCGCCTGCCCGCACACACTTCTGCGAGGTGGCGGCACGAGAGGTACCGACCGACTCCTCGCCCAGAAAGACACGCTTGAACTGGACCATGCCGGCGTTCGTGAAGAGCAGCGTGGGGTCGCTCGCCGGTACCAGTGACGAACTCGGCATCACGGCATGCCCCTGCGCCCTGAAGAAGTCCAGGAACTCGTCGCGGATTTCAGCGGTCGTCATGACGTCGGCACGGCCTGGGCTGATTTGGGAGAGAACCCTAAGAATAACCGGGGACTTGCCGGTACGGACCCCCCGCGGGACGTGGAAGAGGCCGCGGACCTATGCGGTCCGCGGCCTCGGTGCCTCAGAGCGGGGCCGGTTCCGCGTCAGTCGTCGGTTACCTCGTCTTCGACGGCCTCCGCCTCGACGGTTTCGCCCGACTTGGGACTGATCCCCAAGGCGGCCCTCACCCGGGTCTCGATCTCGAGGGATATATCCGGATTCTCCAACAGGAACTGGCGGGCGTTCTCCTTGCCTTGCCCCAGTCGAAGGTCTCCATACGACAGCCACGAACCGGACTTGTCGATGATGCCTTCCTCGACGCCCAAGTCGACGAGTAGGCTCGAGTGGCTGATGCCCTCGGCGTACTGGATGTCGAACTCCGCCTGGCGGAAGGGTGGCGCGCACTTGTTCTTCACGACCTTCACGCGCGTCCGGTTGCCCGTCACTTCCTGACCGTCCTTAATGGCACCGATCCGGCGAATATCGAGCCTCACCGAGGCATAGAACTTCAGCGCTCGGCCCCCGGATGTCGTCTCTGGACTGCCGAACATCACACCGACCTTCTCACGGATCTGGTTGGTGAAGATCACGGAGGTATGGGACCGACTGACCGCCCCGGTGAGCTTGCGGAGCGCCTGACTCATGAGACGAGCCTGCAGACCTACGTGCGTGTCGCCCATCTCACCTTCGATCTCAGCCCGAGGCACCAGGGCCGCCACCGAGTCGATCACCACGACGTCGATCGCGTTGCTCCGGATGAGCACCTCGGCGATTTCGAGGGCTTGTTCGCCGGTGTCGGGCTGCGAGACCAGGAGGTTGTCGACATCCACGCCGAGCTTGCGCGCATAGTTGACATCGAGTGCGTGCTCCGCATCGATGAAGGCAGCGATGCCACCCGCGCGCTGCGCGTTGGCGATCACGTGAAGACACACAGTCGTCTTGCCGGAGGACTCCGGGCCGTAGATCTCGCTGATGCGTCCGCGAGGGATGCCCCCGACGCCGATGGCGGCGTCGAGATTCATGGCGCCAGTGGGGATCGCCTCGATCGCCACAGCGAACCCCTCCTCACCCATCCGCATGATCGCGCCCTTGCCGTACGAGCGCTCGATCTGGGTGAGCGCCGTCTCGAGAGCCTTCTGCTTCTGGTCCGTCTTCTTCTGATCGCTCATCTGCGCCGTCGCCATCTCGCCTCCCTGGTCAGCGTGCCCCGGCTTTCGCGGCACAGCACCAAAGTATAGGACCCGAAGAGAAAGCGAAAGTCTCCCTTCGCCATCCGTGTCGCACCGCCCAAGCTAGGCGCACCCGTGGGACCGCGGAATGACCAGCGGGGACCACTGTTGGCCCGCCGACACGGCCCGGTTCGGCACGAAACGTGCAGCCCAACACGTCAATCCCCTTGCGACCGACACCCTCTCCAATTCAGGTTGAGAATGTCCCCCCAGGCCCAACGCCGGGAACGAATGAACACGCCAAGCTCTGTTCGCTCCCGCCTACGTTTCGACGGACTCGATCACGAGATCACTCCTGACGGTTCGGGCATTGTCTCCGTGAGATTGGAATGGGGCGGGCAGACGTACGAAGGATCCGTGCAGTGCCTCGAGACGCTGCAAGGCGTCATCAAGGCAGCCTCTCAGGCCACGCTGACGGCGACCCTCGCCTCGACTCGCTCGCCCAATAGCGGCATCAAGCTCGAGGTCGTCGGGGTGAAGGCCGTAAGGGCCTTCGACGGATGGGTCGTCGTGACCCGCATCAACGGAACGTACGGGGAGGAGCGGCTGCGGCTCTTGGGTGCGGCCCCGTGCGAGGACGAGGACGACCTCCCCAGCGCGGCGGTGAAGGCGGTCCTGAACGCGAGTAATCGCGTGATGGAGCAGCAAATCGCTCGGGAATCGAATGGGAACGGTCACCCGGCCGGACCCGCCCTACTGTAGTCCGCGCTCGTACCGCTGCCACAGGCCTGGGCGGACCGGGACGAACAGGACGACCAAAGGGCGTTCGGCCGATCGGGCTGCGAAGACCGGAACACCCTCGTAGACGCCAACGCGTAGGATCTGATCGCAGTCGATCGGAAACGCGTCGTCGGACCTCCCGTACGTCGCTCCTTCGAAGTCGATCCGTTCGCCGTTCACGAACCAGAACGAGCCTCCCGCGTAGCTTCCCACGAAGTCCACAATCGGCCGCAGCGAGCTGATCGGGGCGGCAGTCGGCCCCACCAGCGTATCGCCCTGGGCAGTGACGAGCACCGATGCATTCCGGCCGGTAGCCAGGCACACGATCACGGCTTCGCCCTCCGGAGCGGTCGGCGCCGCTCCCACGGTGAGCAATACCGTGTCGGGCGGTGGCGGCGGAATGAAGATCGTATCGAGCTCGGTCCGGCGCATGAGATGCGGCGTGCACCTGAGACCCCTACGCGTCGGACAGACCGCGATCGACGCGAGCACGCCGAACTTGGGCTTCTGGTACTCGGAGGCATACCCACCGACCGGGGCGCCGTGGTTCGAAGCCAGGTAGTGCGCGCCGATGCGCATCCCCTGCCAGTCGAACTGGGCACCTACGTTCACGTCGAAGCCGTTGTGCTCTGCCATGACGCTGAGCAGCGACCTCTCACCCGTATCGAAATGGACCGACGTGCCAAAGAACCAGCCGTTGGCGTGGCCCGGCCCGTAGAAGCCCAAACGGCCCCCTTCGCGAAACATGCCGCCGCCGTAGCCGAGGCTGAACGTCATGTCGTTCTTCGGCAGCCGCCCACCGTCGAACCCTCTCAAGTACGCTGTCGCCACCCCATACAGGCTCAGGTTCGTGCCGCCGGTGAGGTTCCGGCCGAAGCGCTCGTCCGCGAAGCCGAGCCGGCCAGGCGAGTAGTCCCGCCCGTCCCCGAAGTCGGGGCTCGTCAGGTAGCGGGCGCCGGCTGCCAGTCCGATTCCCTGGTCGATCGGTTCCCAGATTCGGACGCGACTAAAGAGTCCCCAGATGTTGCCCGAGTCGTCACCGAACGACTGCAGGGACAGACCCGTCTCGAAGCGGTCGAGAAGCCCGATCGCGAGCGACGCATCGGAGAAGAAGCCTTGTGCCGCGCTTCCGTAGCCGGTCGGCACACCCGCACCGTCGACCTGAACGCGCCGATCGAGCCCCACGAAGAAACCCGAGTACGTGCCCGTGATCGTCAGGTGAGGGAGCACACTGGACACGGGGATGTCCAACAGGCCCGATCCGTAGCGCAGCGTGCTCGGCATGGATGGCGTCTGCTGCGCCGGAGCCGGCTGCGCCGACAGGAGTGCTGCAAAGAGGATTCCGCCGACACCGGCGACCCTCTCCGTTGCGGTCGTCATCGCAGCCAGGCTATCCGCCCAACCGTTCCTCGACGTCGCGCAAGCGCCGGCCAATCGAGATCACCCAGCCGAGAACGAGGGCGATGGCGATCGCATACGCGATGAAGACATGCCAGTAGGGTCTGAGACTCTGCGTGGCGAGCGCGTTCCCCGGCAGCTCCTGAGCAACCAGGACCGCCGCGCCGAACGCGAAGCCGGCTGCCATGCCGAGGCCTGTCACCACCGATTTCAGTCTAAACATGAGGATTCCGGTTCAGGCGGCCACTTTGCGGGCGCGCACGTCGAGTTCTCTGCGTAGGCCTTCCAGCGCGTAACGGAGCATGAACAGGCCGAGGAAGATGACTGTGAAAGCGGCCAAGCTGGTCAGCAGCAGGGTGAGCATGTCGCCGGGGAGCGCCGGCCCGTCCTCTGGACGCACCACCACAGGCTGCGGATGGAGCGACCGAAACCAGAGCACGCTTACATGGATGAACGGGATGTCCAGTGCCCCGACGATCGCTACGACCGCCGCGAACCGCTTCCCCTTCTCGGGATTCTCGGTGGAACTTCGGACCATGAAGTACCCGAGGAAGATGAACCACAGGAGAAGCGTCAGCGTCAGGCGCGGCTCCCAGGTCCAGTACGTGCCCCAGGCGATTCGGCCCCACAGCGGCCCCGTCGTCAGCATGATGGTCCCGAAGATCATGCCGCCCTCGGCTGCAGAAACCGCGGCGCGGTCCAGACGCTCGTCACGCAGCCACAGGTACATTGCGCTCGTCAAAGCGCACAGGCCGAAGGCAAAGAACGTCGTCCAGGCGGCCGGCACGTGAACGTAGAAAATCCGCTGTGCTACACCTTGGCTCGCCTCGGTGGAGACCCAGAAGAAGGACAACCAGAAGACGAACATCATCCCGAGCAGACCAACGACCGCTAGACCCGTACCGGTCCGACGCATCCCTGTAATCGACATCAGTCCTCCACCACGAAGCGAAAGAGTACTGCACCCGCGGCCAGGGCGACCAGCGCGAACGCCGCGAGCAGACGAACGTTGCCGAGCACTTCCTCAACCGGGCGACCCACCATGATTCGGCCCGTGACCCCTACCCCGTACACCACCATCGGTACGAGAAGCGGAAACACCAAGATCGGCAACAGGGTCTCACCCATGTGCGTGCCGGACGATACCGCAGCGAAGAGCGTGCTCAGCGCCACGAAGCCGAGCGCGCCGAGCCCCAGGGCGAGGACCAAGATGCCCGGGTTCGACCCGAGATCGAGTCCGAAGAAGAGCCAGAACACGCCAAGTATGAGCAGCGCGACTGGGAAGAGGAGCGCGAAGTTCGCCAGCGTCTTGCCCAAGTAGACAGCGTCCTTGGGTGCCGGCGACATGAGCACGCCCTCCATCGCACCGTCCTGAGCTTCCAAGTAGAACGTGCGACCCACGCCCAGCAGCCCCCCGAACACTAAAGTCATCCAGATGAGCCCGGCAGCCACATCCTGTGGCGCCACACGAGCCTGGTCGAGGGAGTAGTTGAAGAGCACGCCGGCCAGGACTGCGAACGCTCCCATCGCGGCGATGCGCTCCCGCGTCCGCAACTCGAGCAAGAGGTCTTTCCAGATGATCGCGCGGATCTGGTCCAAGTAGAGGCTCATGTCCGGCCTTCCACGACCTTGTGGTAAAAACCCTCGAACCCCTCCCGCTCGAGAGAGGTTGTCGGCCCCTCCCACGCGAGCCGGCCTTCCACCTGGATCGTCACACGGGTGGCGAGCGCGAGTCCCTCCGACAGGTTGTGCGTCACCATCACCACGGTGCGGTACCCGTCGCGGAGCTCGCGCAGTACGTCGCGGAGCACGGAAGCCGCCGAGGGGTCGAGCCCCGTGAAGGGTTCGTCGAGCAGGACCACGTCAGGATCGTGCAGCAGCGCGCGCGCGAGCGACAGACGCTGGCGCATACCATGCGATAGCTGTCGCACTTCGAAGCGAGCGCGGTTCGTGAGACCCACGCGCGCCAGGCGCTCCGGAATGCGGCTATCCAGGTCCTTCAATCCGAAAAGCCGCCCGTAGAAGCGCAGGTTCTCTTCCGCGGTCAGGTGTGCGTAGAGAAAGCCTTTGTGTGACAGCACGCCCACACGTCTGCGCCATGCTCCCGCGGAAAAATCCAGCGGGACGCCTCGGATCCGCACTTCTCCGCTGGTGGGCCTCAAGGCCCCGCCCAACATCCCGAGCAGCGAAGACTTCCCGGCGCCGTTCGGACCGAAGATCGCCAAGAACTCGCCCTCACCGAGCGCGAGGTCGATGCCATCCACGGCAACGACGGGCCCATACTCCCGCACGAGGGCCCGAGCCTCGATGACTGTTTGTGTTGCTTCGGCGGCCGGCGCCGACTCCGTCGCCAACTCCATCGTCCCTACCCGACGGTCTGGTCTGCGATGGACCGGCCGCACGATGAGCAGAAGCGGCTCCCCTGGTCGTTCGAGAAGCCGCACTCACCGCACGCGAGCCCCTCTCGAAGAGTGGCCCGGATGCGTGCGATCTCGGCCTCGATACCGACGTCCATGGGTTGCCCCTTGTCGCTGCGGGCGGCCTCGTCCGCCTCCAGAGCCGCTAGAGCCTCCGCCGTGAGTTCACTCTTCAGCGAACGGTAGTCTTCCTCGTCCAGCTTGCCCGCCAGGAAGTCGTACTCGACGTCGCGCAGCGAGAGGAGCGCGACCCGCTTGCGGGCTTCGGTCTCCGTGAGCTCGTCGTCTTCGCGCTCCAGGGAGGCGTGGAGTCCCTTCACGACGGGCTGGAGGATGAAGATGAGGACCGCAGCAGTGATGAGCGCCACGCCCAGATAGAGCGTCACGGGATCTCCCGGTTCGGCTCTAGCAGGGCGCTGGAGAATGGGGGCGCACCGCGTTACGCGCGCCGCGGCCCCAGATTCTAGGCGGAGCGACGAAGGCATAGCTCGAGCTACGTCGAGGAGTTCCAACGACGAGGGGCACCCGTGCGCGAAGCGCGTGGGTCGGGCCGCGCCGCCGTAACCCGCTTGCTGGTTCGATCATATCTACCTCGTGGTGGGCGCAGGGGGGTCGCGGTCCAATAGGTCGTCTCTCCTCCTCGCCGTAGATCACACTACGACTCGTCGTCGTTCCTACTCTTGGTCTCGTGAGACCCCTGCGCGCGGTGCGCCCCCATTTTCCAGCGACCTGCTAGCCCGCTGCCCCGACAGGCGCACCCTCGGCCGCCAGGTCGGCGGTCGACTCGGCCGCCGCACGCTTTCGGTCGACGCTCGGCCACAGCGCAATGAGTGTTCCGCACACGAGGGTCAGACACCCGAGCCAGATCCAATTTACGAGGGGCTTCACCAGCACCTGCAGGTCGATCCCTTGAGCGTTCGAGTCGCCCCGCATGATGACGCCCTCGGCGTCATCCATCGCGGACAGAATCAGATACAGATCTTCGAGGAAGGTCGAGCGGATGCCCACTTCGGTCATGGGCGGGCTGCCGGCCTCCTGCGTGGTGTACGACCGCTTTTCCGTCGTCAGAATTCCGAGCGACTCGCCGCCCTCAGTCACCGAAACCGTGGCGATCGCCTGCCACGCAAGATTCCGCATGCCGTTCTGTCGCGCCGTCGACAGTCCCTCGTACGTCAGCGTATAGGTGTGACCCAGAGGGGAGGCGACCTGGACCACGTCTCCGGGCTCCACGTGGAAGCGCTCATCGACGTTATACGCGGCGCCCGCAAAGCCCATGAACATCATCACCATTGCGACGTGCACGATGTAGCCGCCCCACCGACGACGGTTTCGTGTGACGAGGTGGAACAGCGCGGGCAGGTAGCCCTCACCCTCGATCCGGGCTCGAGCCCTCGTGCCCTTCCAAAACTCGGTGCCGATGACCGTCAGCACGAAGGCACCGATGCCCCACGTGGTGAGCGCAAGAGGGTGGTGGGCGCCCGAGATCCAAAGGACGGCGGCCACCACGAGCCCGACGACGACGGGCGTCGAAAAGTTCTTTTGCAGATTCCTCTTCGTCGCCCGTCGCCAGGCAATGACCGGCCCGATTCCAGCGAGCGCGAGCAATGCTAGACCGATCGGGAAGTTGACCCGCTGAAAGAAAGGCGGACCCACGCTGATTTCTTGGCCGGTGATGCCCTCGGAGATCAACGGAAACAACGTCCCGAACATCACGGAGAACGCAGCGCCCAGCAGGATGACGTTGTTGAAGAGGAACGCCGACTCTCGCGAGACGAACGACTCGATCTGGTTCTCACTCCGAAGCTGCGGCAATCGGTAGATGATCAGGACCGTGCACGCAGCGAGCACCGACGCCATGAAGCCCAGGAAGATGAACGCGATCTTCAGCTCCTGGGCGAACGAGTGCACCGACTCGATCAGCCCGGAGCGCGTCAGGAAGGTCGCGAAGATCGTGAGGAGGAACGTCAGTAGGACCAAGGACATGTTCCAGACCTTCAACATGCCTCGAGTCTCTTGGATCTGGATCGAGTGCAGGAAGGCGGTCGCCGTGAGCCAAGGCAAGAGCGAAGCGTTCTCGACCGGATCCCAGAACCAGTACCCTCCCCATCCCAGCTCCTCGTAGGCCCAGCGCATTCCGAAGACGATGCCGACCGAGAGGAAGAGCCAGCTCGTCAGGATCCATCTGCGGGTCAGTTGGATCCAGCGGGCGTCGAGCCGGCCATTGAGCAAGGCCGCGATCGCAAAAGCGAACGGGATTGTAAACGCCGTGAATCCCAGGTAGAGCGTGGGCGGATGAATGACCATCCAATAGTTCTGCAGCTGAGGATTCAGCCCGCGTCCGTCTACCGCTGTGAAACCGAGCCGCTCAAACGGGTTCACATCCGCGAAGAGGAGGACGACGATGAAGAACAGGAGCACGGTCTGGAGGACAGCCGCGACGTACGGCATGAACTCCCGGTGCTTCTTGCGATTCTGGAACACGCAGATCGAGGAGAAGAACCCCAGGATGAGCGCCCAGAAAAGCAGCGAGCCGCGCTGCCCGGCCCACAGGCCGGTCACCTTGTAGAAGAATTCCAGCTCGGCGTTTGAGTAGCTGGCGACATACCAGTACTCGAAGCGATCGCCGAGGAAGGCCGCCATGACCCCGGCCGACGCGATCACATGCAGGAAGAAGACTGCGTAGATGCTTCGTTCGGCGCTCAGGACGAGGTCGCCGCGCTGTGTCTTGCCCCCGGCATAGCCAAGGACCATTCCCCACAGGGCGAAGGGGAGGGAGATCCAGAGAGCGAACTCCCCGAGGAGGGTCACCCGGCGAGTTCCTCCTGGGATGCTTCGTACCTGCTGCCGCACTTCGTCAGGAGCGTCTTGGCCTCGAAGACTCCGTCCTCACGCAGGCGGCCCTCAAGCACGACCTCGACAGTCTCGGTGAACGTGTCCGGGAGCGCGTCTCGGAACTCGACCGTGAACGTGACGGAGGGATCGTCGAGGTCCTCCACATCGAAGATGTGTAGTAGCTCGCCCTCGGCGCGATGGTACGTGCCGGGAATCACCTGCCCACCTACCTTGACGCCCACCTGGTGGAAGGTCGGATCGGCCTCGACCCGCTGCATGAGTTCGACAGGGGTGAGATAGTAGACCATCGTCTCACTGACGCCGGTCCAAATCAGGTAGGTAACGACGGTGGCCACGCCAACCAGGCCTACCATGAAACGGCCATTCTTCTTCATGTCAGTCTCCCCGTGGGGTCGCAACGGTCTTAAGGATCGAATCTAGCCGAGACTGGTGCCGCACGACCAGTCCGGTAAATCCCCTACTCAGCACTCCCGACACGTCGGGACCCGTTGTGCGACGCCGATATTCATACCCCGACGGGCCCTTTCAGGTGCCCGAGCGGCCGTCGTCGTCGCTCCTCAGGGCGGTACGCGAGTGATCTGGCCGAAGTCGTAACGCCAGCCCGCCCGACTCAACAGGTCCAAGAAGACCCCTACCGGAAAGCCCACGACCGAGTAGTAATCCCCGT
>Ga0224497_10001623_pt1 | contig 14172 bp, 14 predicted proteins | sample SF_Jul11_sed_USG_4_FD_167970 | JGI IMG/M metagenome (GOLD analysis project Ga0224497, IMG submission 167970) | Sediment microbial communities from San Francisco Bay, California, United States - SF_Jul11_sed_USGS_13 | ecosystem: Environmental > Aquatic > Marine > Sediment | place: USA... | reverse complement strand
CAAATATCCGTGATATGGTCAAGCGCCAGACGAGGATCATCATGAAGAAATTGGGCCACCTCTCGCCAGTGCTCAGCTTTCACTTGTGCCCATAAGTCCCCGCGGACCGGATCCTGTTCGGCCGTCAGAACGGCCTCAGGGAACTTGGCAACAATGGTTTCAAGGAATTGATGCATACACCACGCGTCTTTTGGGATTGAAATTCAGGAATGGTACACCAAAACAGACAACAACCTATTTCACAAAGTATTTTTCTTTTTGAATTTTCTCTTGTAATTTAATGAGCCCATCCATGAGCGCTTCAGGCCTGGGTGGACAACCGGCAATGTAGACATCCACGGGCACAATTTGATCCACACCCTGGACCACACTATAACTATTATAGTGATTGCCGGACGTCGCACAGGACCCCATGGAAATCACATACCGGGGTTCAGCCATTTGGTCATAAATCCGGCGAATCACCGGGGCCATCTTCCGGCAGACGGTGCCGGCCACAATCATGAGATCCGATTGCCGTGGGGAGGCCCGAAATACCCCTGCCCCAAACCGATCAATATCATAGCGAGAGGAGACTGACGCAATCATTTCAATCGCACAACAGGCCAACCCAAACGTCATAGGCCAAAGCGCCGACTTCCGACACCAATTAATGCACCAGTCCAAATTGGTCGTAATGATGTTAGGCTCGAGTTGTCGTTCTAAAAAGCTCATAAAGATTCCATTCGGGTTTGGGCATCCATTGTACTGCCTACCCACCCCTTTAGGCTAGGTCTAAAGACCTATTATTGTTCAATCCCAGTCCAACGCCCCTTTTTTCCAGGCGTACCAATATCCCACAATGAGAATGGCTAAAAATACGCCCATCTCGACCAGCCCGAGTAACCCCAGCTTTTTAAAGACCACGGCCCAAGGAAAGAGGAACACCACTTCGATATCAAAAATCACGAAGAGCATGGCAATAATGTAATACCGCATGGGAAATTGGACACGAGCATCCATAAACAAGGGACTGCCACTCTCATACGGCAACAGTTTTTCGCGATACGGTCGGTGTGGTCTGACAAGCCAGCCAAACAGGAGTGAGCCAATCCCAAAGAGGGATCCTATGACCATAAAGATAATGATGGGGAGGTAGTTAAAGGGAACGGGTTCACTACCCATTGGCATGCTCCCTATAGAAGGTTATGTAAAGGCTCATCGACAAACCCGCTTAATCCATTTCTACATTTACTACGAGGCATTAAAGAACATCATCAAAATACGCCCGATAGCGTAGCCCTTCGAGGGACACGGATTCAATCCCTTTTTGTTGAACGAACACCTTAAACGTCGTGCCCATTCCATGGGGACGCAAAAGCAGACTCAACGCTTGAATTTCAGGTGATTCGGGATCCTGATCGTGCACCATCGCTTCCACACCTAATCCCATGAGCCAGTTGGCCAGCGTCGTAAAACCCACAGGCAAGAGCCCGCATTCTTTCCCAGCCTTGGCCAACGCTGAAAAATTGACATGAGCCGTCATATCCTGCTCCCCCACACGAGTATACGGATTCTTCGAAACGGCATGCTGGTAGTAACAGAGCAGCGTGCCATCGCTCCGATCGGCCCCGTAATAATCACTCCCCGTATGGCCATAGTCGATGGTGATTATCACGCCTTGCTGTAACACCCGAGCCACCTGAGTCATCCACTGCTCAGCGGCTAAGTGGAGTTCCGACGTCTGGCCTTCTTGTAGATCAATACCATGCCGGTGAACATATTCCTGTATCTTTGGGGAAGAAAGAGGACCGAGACGTTCCATAAACCGTCCCTCTGCATAATCAACAAATACTTCTTGAAGGCGTTGCTTGTGGAAGCGGACACGATGAACAGGAAAGGCATCCACTAATTCATTGGAAAACATCACCCCCATCACAGAATCCGCATCTAGTTGCTCAACGGAAGTCACGCAGGTGACCCGGCTCTCTGTCCAAGAACCCATCGCCTGTTGAATACGAGACTCTTGAAGGGATTGAAGATACGGACTTCGCTCGACAAGGAAATACCGCAACCGGTTCAGAAAATCAGGTGCAATTGCCTGACAATGTTGAAGGAAATCTGCCGCAAACGTCCCATTCCCGCCCCCCATTTCAATAATAGTGAACGTGCGAGGGTGACCTATCTGGGCGTCAATGTCTATCACTTGCCGGACCAAGGTTTTGGCCAGAATCGGAGACAATTCCGGCGCGGTATAAAAGTCACCGTCCCAACCAATTCGTTCCCGCGAGGACTGGTCCTGTTCAACCGGCTGCGTCATGTAATATCCCTGTTTTTCGTCATACAACGCCAGTTCCATAAAACGAGCAAACGTGAGGGGTCCGCATAAAGAAATTTCATCAATAATCTTCTGGATGAGCTTGGGATGACCTGAGAAATGTGAAGAATCAGATGGCACGAATGGACTATAGTCTCTCCAGCAATATGCCTATGAAGAATCGCGTACGATACCCACCTTCTGCGTTCGAAGTCAAGCAAAATACCAGAGAAATCTACACAAAATGGCAATAAATTCAAGCAGTTAGAAAGCCAGCATCTGGATAAAGAGAAGGTCGCCCATCCAGATTGAAAAAGGATATTCCATGGAACACATACTTGAACATTCATGCGCATGAACGCCCAAGCTTTTCATCGAGAGCAGCAGCTTTTTTCGGAGGCCGTTGAACAATTTCCTTCAAGATGTCCATAAGGTATTCCGAAAATATCTTGATGAAGAAATCATGCACACCAATCCCCAACTGAAGGAAAAGGGAGGCCCCCAGGCCAAGAACTCAGCAAAAAGACTCTATTCCACCTTATAAGAGAGCACCTAACGGATTGGAATGCCTTTGCAGGTCCATTCAGTTGTTGGCGCAATCAAAAATTCCTGGAATTTTGATTGCGTTTTTTTTTGCTGATCATTCGTAAGAATCGAGAACTCACATGGAAATCACGAGAAAAGGCCTGAACCCTGGAGAGATCACCCTTATCATTACGGGACAATTAGATTTCATGGTCCGGAAAGATTTCCAGGCCGCCATTCAAGAGGCACAAGCTGAGGGAACAACACACATCATTATGGATTTTTCTCAGGTCTCATTTATCGACTGTGCTGCTGTCGGAATTTTAGTACGAGCCAAACAAGAACTCGCCGACGCACAGATCAGACTCTCCCTCCGTACCGCTCCAGGCCGCGTCTTCGATGTCTTAAAACTTCTCCATGTCGACAAAATGCTCCCTGTCGCCCCCGCCAACTAAACGGCTCAATCAGAGAACCTCATGCCTCAATTGACAAATTCCCATATTTTAGTTTTTTCCGCCTTATCCCTAAACTCTTAACAACCGACTTGACCCAAAATTTAGTTCCCCTACTGGGTGTGGCCCTATTGCCTGATGGGTCCAGAATGGCCCGCCCTTTGTTCGGCAAAAGGACTTCGGCTGACGGAACGAATCCCGGCAAGACAACTTTCACCTGGACAACGCGTGAGTGATTTGGTTTCGGACAAGACTATTTAGTTATTTTGGAAGGACTTGAGTGGCGACTGGTATGAGAGGAGAAAAATGCCTAATCCTCATCGGGTCTGCTAGTTGCGTTTATGGTTGAACATTACGCCCCGTGGCATTTTTTGTATTTTTTGCCGCTGCCACAGGGGCAGGGATCGTTGCGACCAACTTTGTCTTCGGTGCGGTGGACGGGTTGCTTCGGGGCAGCGGCTTCTCCGCGGTTTAGACTCATTTGCTGGGGACGAGGTGCTTCCACTTCGGCTTCCGGACGTTCACCACGCACCAATTGAAACTTAAAGAGACGTTCCAGTGTGTCGCCTTTGATGCGATCCATCATCCCCGCAAACATGTCATAGCCTTCCCGTTTATATTCGGCCAGGGGATCTTTTTGGCCATAACCGCGTAAGCCAATGCCGTCTTTCATTTGATCCATTCCCCACAGATGATCCTTCCAATGCTGATCAATCATCTGTAACAAAATGGTCCGCTCAATATAATGAATGAGTTCTTCGCTAGCGCCATGTTCTTGCACCAAATTGTGAACTTTGGCACGATAGGCTTGCTTGAGTTTTGCGGGAAGATCTTCTTTGAGCGCGTCGCGGCCCAATTCTTTTAACTCGTCGACCTTGAAGGTCTCTATGCCAAATTGCCCATGAACTGATTCCACCAATCCGGCAAAGTCCCATTCTTCGGCATATTGTTCTTCAGGACAGTAGGCCTCCACCAATCCCTCGCCAATTCCGTCAAGCATATCCATGACTTCTTCGCTCACATCCGTCGCTTTGAGAACGCTTTGTCGATGCTTATAGATGACCTCGCGTTGTTTATTCATGACATCGTCATATTCCAGAAGATGTTTGCGAATTTCAAAATTATGTCCTTCGACTTTCTTCTGCGCATTTTCAATCGACTTGGAGACCATCCGATGTTCGATGGGTATCCCTTCTTCCATGCCTAATTTCAGCATGAGGTTGGACACCCGCTCGGAAGCAAAAATTCGCAGGAGATCGTCTTCGAGAGACAGGAAAAAGCGCGAAGACCCTGGGTCACCTTGTCGACCAGCCCGTCCTCGCAATTGATTATCAATGCGCCGGCTTTCATGACGTTCCGTCCCAACGATATGCAAGCCACCCGCAGCCAAGACTTCTACCTTATTGGCCTCACATGCCGCTCTTATAGTCTCAAAGGCCTTGGCCAGTTCTTCTTCACTCAACTCTTCACCCTTATAGATGAATTGCTGCTTAAAAAGGGCTTCGGGACTACCACCTAATAAAATATCGGTTCCGCGACCCGCCATATTCGTGGCAATGGTGACCGCGCCCTTCTCCCCGGCTTGCGCGATGATTTCGGCTTCTTTCTCGTGGAACTTGGCATTCAAGACGTTATGCTTCACACCCCGTTGTTTGAGGAGCGCCGACAGTCGTTCCGATTTTTCAATAGAAATCGTGCCAATCAATACCGGCTGGCCCTTTTCATGATGCTCTTTAATATCATCCGCGATGGCCTCGAACTTTTCTTTTTCCGTCCGGTACACCACATCGGGATGATCGATGCGAATCATTGATCGATTGGTCGGAATGACATTCACTTCTAAATTATAGATCTTGGCAAACTCTGCAGCTTCGGTGTCGGCGGTTCCGGTCATGCCACCGAGTTTCTTATACATACGAAAGTAATTTTGAAAGGTCACCGAGGCCAAGGTCTGATTTTCATTCGCGATCTTCACCCCTTCTTTGGCTTCCACCGCTTGATGAAGCCCATCACTCCAGCGACGACCAGGCATCATCCGCCCGGTAAACTCGTCGACAATGACCACCTCTCCATCCTTCACCACATATTCCACATCTCGTTTATACAACGCATGGGCCTGTAGCGCTTTCACGACATGATGAACCAGGTTCAGATGTTTCAAATCATAGAGGTTGTCCACCCCGAGTAACTTTTCAACTTTGATATTGCCCTCATCGGTCAACGACACAGTTTTGGTTTTTTCTTCGATCGTAAAATCCTCTTCCCGTGTCAGCTTGGGAATGATGTGATCGATCTGGTAATACAGATCAGTGCTTTGTTCGGTTGGACCGGAGATAATCAAAGGTGTGCGCGCTTCATCGATGAGGATGCTGTCCACTTCATCGACAATGGCATAATTGGGTTCTCGCTGGACCCCTTGTTCAGCATTGGTGACCACCAAATTATCCCGCAGATAATCAAAGCCGAATTCGTTATTGGTGCCATAGGTAATATCAGCCCCATACCCTTCTTGACGCGAACAGGGACGGAGAAATTGTAGCCGCTTATCAGGCGCATCGTAGGTGGGATCAAAGAGAAATGAGGCTTCGTGTTGAATGATGCCGACGGACAAACCTAAGCCATGGTAGAGCGGCCCCATCCATTGAGCATCCCGCTTGGCCAAATAATCATTCACTGTGACCAAATGCGCACCTTTCCCTTCCAACGCATTCAAATAGATCGGCAACGTGGCCACTAGGGTCTTTCCTTCGCCGGTTCGCATCTCAGCAATGCGGCCCTGGTGTAAGATCATGCCACCGAGTAATTGAACATCAAAGTGCCGCATCCCCAATTTCCGCTTGGACATTTCCCGACACACGGCAAACGCCTCGGGGAGGATATCATCCAGCGTTTCTCCGGCTTCCAACCGTTTCTTGAAGGTTGCCGTCTTTTCCGCTAACCCTTGATCGTCCAAGGGTTGGAGCGAGGCTTCAAAGGCATTCGCCTTGTCAACTTGGGGCTTGAGCCGCTTCAGCTCTCGGTCATTTTTACTGCCAAATAGAATATTCAAAAGACGTACAAACATAGTCCTAGGCTACCTTGAAATAAGAAAATGGATGTGGGGTGACCCAATAAAGAGATAGGAATTTTTGGCTGGAAAGCCTTCTGCTCTCTTGAATGTCCTTAGTATACCGAAATATCGATGGGAATCAACTCGGATGGCTCAAAAATGTCAAGAAATCCAAGCCTATAGAGCGGCAAAACCCCTCTTCATCTCACGCTCTGTAACTTGACAGGATATTGAAGAGTTTCATACGATTTTTCCCCTAGCGTAGTAAATTTTTCGTGAGGCTGCTCTTTATCCTGTTGATCGTCACAATGCACCGATTCATCAAAGCATTCTCACTCTCGCTCACCTTCGCCCTCATCCTCATGATGGGGTCAGTGCAACTCAACGTCGGTTCGCATTCTGTTGAACATCAGCACCATTCAGCACAAACCCATACCACAGGCATTTGCGCCTGGATGTGCGCGGCTGCACAAAGCATAACCTCTGACTCTCATGTTTTTTCCCACAACTTTTCACTGCTAGACATTCTACAGTCGTTGCCGTTTTCTTCCCATTCAACTCTCACCCAAACCTTTCTTCCTTCTCGCGCGCCTCCTTACTAACCCCTTACTTCTATTCACCAATCCCTTCGACCATCCAATCTCCTGGATTCTTTTGGTGAGTGTAGATTGATGTGTGGTAGGGGTCAGCAGTCTTTGGGCATTCAACATTGTCCAGAATCCTTGAACGTATTTGGGTTCACAAGAGCCAAGGAGATACCGGAATGCGAAAACAATTAGACATGGTCAGCATGTATCTCACCGCCACAGTTCTCTGCTTGGGAATGGGAATTCCGGCCTCTTGGGGCATGGCAAGCCGACCACCTCTTCTTGGGAGTCCGGCCCCTGCATTTCAGCTCACCACCTTGACCGGAGTGGAAGGTTCGCTCGATCAGTACCGAGGCCAAGTCGTGTTGCTTAATTTCTGGGCAACCTGGTGCCAACCCTGCACCAAAGAAATGCCGGCCATGCAAGCGGCCTATGATGCCCTACGCGATCAAGAGTTTGTGGTGTTGGCCATCAACGAATTGGAAGACGTCCAAAAAGTTCGTGAGCACATTGCGGAACACCAACATACGTTTGAGGTGCTTCTTGACCCGGATAATCATGTGGCCAATCAATATGGGGTCGTCGGTCTTCCCGTCAGTATTTTTATTGATAAAACCGGACATGTCCGAAAGATCGTGAAAGGTGGGCTGCTCACCGAACAGTCCATCACCGAAACCGTTCACCCTTTGCTGCAAGAACCAACCGTCTCCAGAAAATAGCCCGACTACCGTGAACCGTCTGATCATCCATCATGTCGCCATTGCCCTTGTTGGCACCCTTTTGGGGATCAGTGTTTGGCTCCCGTTCCAGTTGATGGGGCATGCTAAGACTCACGCCCACCATCAAGCCGCCACCCATGCCTCCCCTTTATGTACCTTGTTCTGTAGTGCCGGCCAAATGGCACAGATGGCAGACCCTACGCCTAAGTTTACACAAAGCTACGCCTACAATCTCGAGTCATCCACTTTCTCCTCCCACCTCGCGATGGCTGCCTCGCCGCTCATGGCCCGAGGCCCGCCAGCTCCTCTTCCGATATTCATCACCTTCTAGCGTCGTTCAGGTTCATTGAGCCGGCGGTTTCTTTTGGCGTCCTTTCGGACACCAGGAATCGTGCTTTGACGCCTTGATTATTTTTGGAAATTATTCATCCGCTTACTCAAAGGAATGTTGTTCATGAACATCAAATCGGTCAAGAATATTCCAGGCCTTATCTTTCTGTCCTTATTCAGCGTCCTTCTGACTCTTGCGCCGGCCCATGCCAGCTGTGGGTCAGCATCATGTTTTCTCAATGTTGGCAACCAACCCAGCGTCCAACCTGCTGGAACAGCAAGAGTTGATCTCTCCTATGCCTATATTCCACAAAAAAGCCCGGAAAATCGTGTGGCGGCAGTGAACATTGAAGGGAAAGAACAAATTCTTGATGAACACCAAGAATTTGAAACCCTCAATCAACAACTTCTCTTGAACGTGAATTACGGCATTACGGATAATTTCACGCTCCAATTAAGCACACCCGTGATCTTTCGTGACCATGATCACCGAATTGAAGTTGGAGTGGAGCCGGATTCTGGCGCCAACGAAGGCGCGGGTAATTTCGAAAATTTTGATACAGCAGGTCTTGGGGATATTCGCCTCATGGCCAAATATGGCTTCCTAGCCTCTCTTAGAAGCCTTTTCGTGTTTGGCGCGGGGGTGGAATTTCCAACAGGGGAATTCGAAGCTAGAAATTCGGAGGGAAAGATCCAGGAACCGACGCTACAAATCGGTCGAGGGGATTATGGAGTGGTTGGACAAGTCTATCAAGCCTATGAATTGATCCCGCATACGCTCAACCAATTTCTCTCCTATACCTATCGTCACACGTTCAAAAATAAATTTGACTACCAATTTGGAGACACACATATTGTCACTGGCGGGCTGATTTATAATCTAACTTCCGCGATTGCCTTTTCAGGCCAAGTCAATTGGATTTACAATGTTCATGATCGTTTCAGAAGCAAATTGGAACAGGCTGGAGGAATTGGAACGGGTTTGGCCGGCGAAACGGAAATTGATGAAAGCCTTCAAACGCGTCCCGTCAATAATACAGGCTCAACCAATTTGTTATTGACCCCTGGAATTACGGTGAATTTCAATGACAGTACCAGTTGGTATTTTTACTCTCAAATTCCTTTGGTCCAAGATTTTAATAGCGGACTGGAACAAGGGGTAAGTTTTCTGACAGGTTTCGTGAAATTCTTTACAATACCCGGCACAACCTAAGGCACAACCTAAACAGCCGACAAAACAGAAATATGCCCATCTTCATGCCTTTCAATTTATTTAGACAAATGCCTTCATGCACCAGTTTCCTTCTTTGGTGCATGGGGCTTTTTCTCCTGGTCCCTCTCCCAAACAGCTTTGGGATGGAACAACGAGAAGAAGAAATTGAAACCCTGGATGTCATTGAAATTACCGGATCAGTCGTAGAGCAAAGGTCAAGAGATTTGAATTTCCCCATTCCAGAAATTCGACGCTATGCTCATCGGAATCCAACCAAGAACCTGCAAATGCCACAGCTGCGGTTCAACAAGCCAATCCCAACTCATTCAAGTATCCTTCTGGATCAGACCGCCAAGACCATCAATCTCCATACTCCCGTCAAGCCATTGAAAACAGAACGTCCCGCATACCCAAGACAAGCTCGTAAACAGGATTGGCAAGGGCGAGTCATCGTCCGTTTGAACATTACGGCGAAGGGGACTGTGGAAACTGCCACCATTCAAAAAAGTTCAGGGCATCAACTATTGGATGACAATGCGGTCAATGCTGCGACACAATGGACCTTTGAACCGGCAAAAAATGGGGGATTTCCAGTAGCCACTACGGTGAATATTCCCATTCAGTTTGATCTGATACAGTAAAGGCGACCCGACAGGCTCAAAAGGACGAATAGATGGCTTCGATTCGACGCCCCCACTTTTTCATATTGTGTGCATTCATCTTCATCTTCAATCCCAAGCCTTGCAGTTATGCTGGGGAGGCTCAAGATCTCTTCACCCAGGCTTATACAGCCTATCAGCACAATCAATGGACATCCGCTCAAGCTCCCTTGGAGCGTGCAATCAGGCTCTATCCCAACTATGCCGAAGCCCATCACCTCCTGGGATTAGTCTTCACGCAACTCGACCAACCGGAACACGCCATTGCTGCGCTAAAACAAGCGGTCAAGGTTTATCCCTCATTTGCCCAAGCTTATGTGGATTTAGGATTTGTCTTTCAAGACCAAGGACAATTTGAACAGGCCGAGCAGGCGTTTCGTCAGGCTTCGACCATCTACCCGAATTATTTGGAAAGCTGGACGGCTCTCGCGGCGCTTTATGATCAACGCCAAGAAGCCACCCAGGCCATAGAGGCGCATCAGAAGGTCTTAGAATTGGACCCCCATCATGCTGACGCGCTGTACGGCCTGGCCTTTTGGTTCGTGCAGCAGGGGCATCCCGAACAGGCCCAGCCGTATGTTGAACAATTGACGACCCAAAATCCACAACATGTCAATGGGTGGCTCATGACAGGGTCATTGGCGCAACAGTCGGACCAGACAGAAAAAGCCATCACAGCCTATCAACGGGTGATCGATCTCCAACAACAACTCGTCGACCCGTATTTCAATCTGGGAATGCTGTACCAACAGCAAGAGCAATACACAGAAGCTGCTGAAGCATTTGAAAATGTTCTCCGTCTGGATCAGAATAATCCCGAAGCCCATATTAACTTAGGAGTCGTCTATGCAGCCCTTTCCAAACCGAAGCTGGCTGAAGAGCAGTACCAGGCCGCTTTAACCCTCAATCCAGGTTTATCCGAAGCCCATTACAACTTGGGGCTGCTCTATGAATTTCACCATAATGCCCCAGAAAAAGCCTTGGAATATTATAAAGAATATGTGACGCTTGGCGGACAAGATGAACGAATTACCAAACTCCTGAAACGAGTCGGGTCATGACATCGACATTTCCTGATCACCACCCGGATACTCGAATATTTGTGTTTAGCGCATTGGGCAGTCTTCTTGTGCATGGCTTGCTCGTGGCCAGCTTGGCCTCTATGCCACAATCCACCATCGTGAAGGATGAACCACCAACGGTTCAGGTGAGGTTATTGCCATCGCCGGAAGTCCTCCAGGCACCACAACCTCCGACGCTACCCCAACAACCACGCACCGTTATGCAGGAAACACCTCTCCCGCCTATACCTCTGACACAACCAAACCAGTCTCAGCCTCCAGCGCCGCCATTAAAGACTCCGCTGACGCCATCATCACCCGTGAAACCGTCCTCTTTGACACCACCCATACCGGCGAAAACAGTTGAAACGCGCGCGGTACAGATCATGAAAGCCAGGGAGATGATGAAAATGCGGCTGCCGACCCAAGCCCAACAGACATCCCCAACTTTGCCAGCTATGAGTCGTCGAGCCAAAGCTGAAAATCGTGCCTTCCCGCCGCTCCCGACGGTTACAAAAGAACATTCGGCAGAACGGTCACTACCCGCACCACCGACGTTGACGACACCACGAACACTCACGGCTAGGCCACCGGCTCATACAGGAACGACGATGACTCGTCCCACAATCATGTCGTCATCCAAACCGGCCTACCCACGAGTGGCAAGAGAATCCGGATGGGAGGGAACCGTCATTGTTCGTACACTCATCGACACGGACGGCATTCCCGGCCAGGTCTCAATTCGTAAAAGCTGTGGACATCCCACATTGGATCAGGCGGCACAAGACGCCGTAAAAAGCTGGATCTTCCAACCCGCCAAAGATGGGAACATCCCCATCGCGAAATGGGTGGATATTCCCATAAACTTTGACCTTAATAGTTAACGATCAAGCAACCCATAGAGCAAAACCAGAATGAAATTCCTCAACTTACTCATGAGCGGCGGATGGATGATGATTCCGATCATTGGCTGCTCTCTTTTCGCTCTGACGATTAGCATTGAACGGTTCATCTATTTTAAAAATTTCAAAGCCAGTCGCTTGGCATCAAAGATGCTCTCACTTATCGAGCAAGAGAAGTTTACCGATGCACTGGCCATCGCTGAGCAGCAACCCAGTCCGGTCCTTCGAGTCATGGCCACCGGGGTTCACCAACGGGCCACTTCCCCCACAAAAGCCATGGAGGCCACCGCTATTGTCGAACTCACAAAGATGAAACGCGGCCTGCCTGCATTGGATACGGTGATTACACTCGGGCCACTGTTGGGACTGTTGGGAACCATCATCGGCATGATTGATTCATTCGGCATCATGTCCCAATCTGGCCTGGGGAATCCTCATGCGGTGACTGGAGGAGTTGCGGAAGCGCTGATCTGTACCGCAGCCGGGATTGTTGTCGCGGTGACCACCCTCATCCCCTACAACTTTTTCGTTGCGCGCATGGAACAAGAAACCGAAAAGATAGAACATTATGCCACAAAAACCGAAGCCGCCCTCCAACGCGTGATCAAACCCAACAAACCATGAGACTGCCAGCCGCCGCCAAAAAGAAACCCCGCATCGAAATCATTCCCATGATTGACACCATGTTTTTCTTGCTGGTGTTTTTCATGATCGCCACCCTGTCCATGACCATTCAGCATGGCATGCCCGTCTCACTGCCCACAGCCGAATCCTCAATCGATTCTCTCGACGAGCATGTGTCACTCACGCTGACTCAAGAAGGTACCCTCTATTACAACAAAGAGGTCATTACCCTGCAGGAACTTGAAAGGCGGCTGATAAATCTTCGACAAACATCATCTGATCCTTCGTTATTGATCAATGCCGACGAACAGGTCCCGCATGGGCAAGTCATTAAAGTCATGGATCTCATTCGACTCAGTGGGATCACCAGTATGAGCATCGCCACGCAACCTTCATCAGATTCATGACGGCACCAGGATGATTCAATGCCGAGCGGTCCCATTCCATTCAAGGTCTATTTCTCCCTCATGGTCCTTTTCAGTTTTTGGCCAATGCCCGCCTTGAGTCACCCAGCCGGGGATCTCTACCAACAAGCCATTTCCGCCATCCATAGCCAGGATTTTTCAGAAGCTGAATCACTGCTCCAACAGGCGATCACCGAATTCCCATCCTACGCCGATGCCCATCATCTTCTGGGAGTGGTGCAGTATCAGCGAACTCAGGACCCAAACACCGCTATCCCTGCTCTCAAGCAGGCCGTTCAGCTAAATCCCAACTTTGTCCAGGCCCATTACGATTTGGGATTATTGTTAATCAATCAAAAAAAGATGGAAGAGGCACAAAAGGCACTCCAGCAGGCCCTGACCATTTACCCGAGATTTTGGGAAGCTCGACTGACGCTGGCGAAATATTTTGATCAGACTGGTGCGACCGACAAGGCGATTCAAGAATATGAAACGGTCCTCAAACAAGAACCCTTAACTTCGGAGGCACTGTTTCATCTGGCATATCATCTAATGCAACGGAAGCAAAGCGATCGTGCCCACGATCTCCTCACCCGCCTCACCACACACGATTCCCGACATGCTGAAGGCTGGCATCTTTTAGGGCGACTTTCCGAACAAAACCAGCAATTCCGACAAGCCATTGACGCTTACACACATGTCTTACAAAACGATCCAAACCATGTAGACGCCCATTACAATTTAGGATTCCTATATCAACAGCAAAATCAGCCACAACAAGCCATTGAACATTTTCAGCGAGTCACGCAACTCAAGCCAACCGACGCTGAGGCCTATGTGAATTTGGGTGTGCTCTTGGTTGCAGAAAAACAATTTGACCAAGCGGAGGAGGCGTATCAGAAAGGATTGGCCCTACAACCGAATTCTGTGGAAGGACAATTCAATATGGGAGCCTTTTATGAATTTCACAAAGCAGACCTGCAAAAAGCCAAACACCACTATCAGAATTATTTAAACTTAGGAGGAACCGACGGTAGGATTCAAGAATTGATGAAGTAGCAAGGGAATTCAAGAAACATTAGTTATTGACATAGATCGCAAATCCAAAAAAAATACTAAAGAGGGCAATAACCACAAGAGCATTGCGCGTTTCATGACGCTCTGCCAATTCGTCAACATAGGAGGTTCGGCATCCTTTCACCAACCACACAGCACCAACTCCATAAAACACGTAAAAATATATTACATCAACCACCAAAAACCACAAATTTCTCTAAATTCAAAGCCCTGTTTTCCCCGTAATTTCCTTGATTGCCCGAGTAATTGATTGTGGATCGCTTGAATCCACTGG
>Ga0224497_10001620_pt1 | contig 14186 bp, 10 predicted proteins | sample SF_Jul11_sed_USG_4_FD_167970 | JGI IMG/M metagenome (GOLD analysis project Ga0224497, IMG submission 167970) | Sediment microbial communities from San Francisco Bay, California, United States - SF_Jul11_sed_USGS_13 | ecosystem: Environmental > Aquatic > Marine > Sediment | place: USA... | reverse complement strand
ATGACGCGGACGTGTTTTCGCCTGACTTCCTTGGTTACAACGCTGATCGTTCGGAAGCTGGTGGCAGGAGTAACAGCCTCGATCGTCGGTATGACAACGCAATTCACTCGTACGAGGGAACGACTTATTATGACTAGAAGCAATTACGCAACCACACTGTCTTCTCTTGCAGTAACCAATGCCGTTGGAACCACGCAAGAAATCAACTACGGCGAATACGCTGGCGGTATGGTTCACGTTCCCAACGGCGAAACGGTCGTGACGCTCACTTGGTGGGCGAGCCACGATGGAGTCACCTACGAAGCGGCGTTGCATTCGGTTGACGAGCATGTGACGCCTATTACTTACGTTGCGACAGCCCAAACGGTGGCGGATGACGGCTCGTATCCCATTCCCGCCGAGTTGGTGGGAGCAAAGTTTTTGAAGATCGTTGGCGATGTAGCCGCGACACTCCATTTGAGTCTCAAGAGTAGTTAAATATTTGTTTCCTCCTTTTTTTGAAAGGTTCCTCCTATGACAGGCCATAGAGTTCTTCACGACATTTACAAAGCTCCGTTTCTTGTTCCTGATCCAGGTGATGCCGGTACGGTCAATTGTGATCGGTACGGGCAAGTGGTTAGCATGACTTCCGCTGCGGCTGAGACGAGAACCCTGTCGGCTCCGAGCAAGGCGGGCTTGTTGATTCATTTTGCTTTGGATGTGGATGGTGGTACTGTCACGTTGACTGTGACGGGCGGCTATGACACGGCGGGCAACACAACCCTAGCGTTTGCCGATGCTGGGGATTTTGCCAGTTTCACCAGTATTCTTGTTGCAGGCTCGCCGGTGTGGCGACTGGAGAATCCGGCAACCACAACGCAGGTGGCTCATATTGCTGATCCGGCTGCTGCTGCCGCGATGACGTTTGCGGCTGGTGCGATTGATACCGGCACGGACATGACAGCGGCACAAGCGGCTCAAATCGTGGCAGATTTGGCGGCATTGAGAACTGCAATTGTGGCCAACAACGCAGCGATTGATTCAATTCTCGTGGCACTAGAAACCGCAGGCATCACCGCTGCTGCATAAAGGATTATGTTTTGCGCACCGTTGAACTACATTTCCCGAACGAGGGCGTCAATCGGCGGTTGGCGGAACGACGGCCAGAAAAGCGTGGGAGTTACCCATGCCCGTGGGCTGTCAATGTGCGCATGGATGACAACTTCGATCGTCGTCTTCGGGGTGGTTCTCGGCCTGGCCTGACGAAGTTTGTCGCCAACGACTTTGGAACCACAATCGCTGATATGGTTTCGATTGATGTATCAAGCACGGCAGGGGTGGAAGAAATCCTGTTCGTGCTTGCTGATTCGACGATTCTGACTGGCGATGCCGTTACGCTGGTTGGGTATTTGTTAGATCCCAATGGGGATACGCTGACAGACGATGCTGGAAACAAGATTCTGGTCAGTTCCGTTGCGGCGCCTGCGACAGCATTTCTTGTTACCGGACAGCAGCATGTCTTTGCGATTACGACTAGCGGGATTACCAAGATGGGTGCCCAGTCTGGGCAGGTAGATCCCGTCATCGCCACCGGGGGAACCATCCCCACGAACCAGACGTTTGGAGCTGTCTATCGGGATCGAATGTGTTTGGCCGGGGACGATAACGTTATCTATATGTCACGGCAGGGAGACTATTCGAACTGGGACTTTGGCAAAGACGTTGGTGACAATGGCCGTGCGGTGGCGTTTCAATTGGCTCTCGGGGCTGATGTTGGGCCGTTGCCTACTGCGATGATCGCGCACAAAGACAGTTCACTGTTGCTGGCAAGCGTCAGAACGCTGTGGGTGGTTCGCGGAGATCCAACGACAGGCACGTTCCAGCGTGTTTCAGAGAACGTTGGGATCGTATCGTCGAAAGCATGGTGCAAAGTTGAAGACACGGTTTACTTTCTTTCCAACGAGGGAATCTACAAGGTCGGCGCAGATGGATCGGGTCTGGCTCCGGTGTCCGAGAACTCGGTTCCTGTAGAACTCAGGAACGTCAACACGGCAACGACAACCGTGATGCTTGGCTACGAACACGATCGCCTGGCGATTCACGTTTACCTGAAGACAGCAGCGGGCACGGATACCCATTGGGTTTACGAGTTGGCAACAGAAAGCTGGTGGCCGGTGCGACTGCAAGACGATCACTCTCCGTTGGCCGTGTGTCAACACCAAGGAAAGCTGTTGTTGGGGGGAGTAGACGGATATGTACGGTACATCGGCGGTGATGATGATGATGGGACGACGATTGAATCCCACGTCATTATCGGGCCAATGAAGCTGGGTTCGATTGACAGGGCTGGAATCATCAACATGCTTCATGGCATTCTTGCTGCCGGATCGGGGACAGTGACGTGGCGGATTGTGATTGGTGCGTATGCCGAAGAAGCGGCGGATAATGCCAAATTGGCGATCGAGGCATTCCAAGCAAGTGGCAGCTATGGCACTTATGTCAGTTTTACCGACACCTGGACGGCAGGCCGTTCGAAAGCCCAATACCCTCGCGTATCGTCAGGTTGGGCGTGTATCTGGCTTCAGTCGACAGCGAAGTGGAGCTTTGAAGGAGCAACAATGCAGGTTAAACGTAGCGGGAGGTATCGCTGATGGCCGACGTGTTTTTCAAAGACTTTGTCACGGGGCTCGCGGCCGACACGATTGGCGGTGCGGAGAAGATTCCCCTCGTGGACACAACTTCGTTTCATTGCACGCCGGATCTGTTGTCGACGTACATTCTGGCAAACTTGACGGCTTCGGCTGCCATTACGCCGACAACTGGCGATGCGATCATTGTGGAGCGTGCGGGAACCGAAGGCACGTTTGATTTGGACGCGACGTGCGATTACGTCTACGACTATCTGTACGACAACGGGAGTGTGCTTACGCCAATCCTTTCCGGCGACGAGATGCTGGTGGAGCGGGCTGGTGCGAAGTATCGGATTGATGTCGATACGATGGTGACGTTCGTTAATTCGGAGAATGGAACACTTGGCGCACAGATAACGGCTCTTGGTGCGGCGGTGCTTGCGGGTTCTGACGAATACATTGTCAGCCAGGGTGGCACGGCAGCGAAGGTTACGTACACGAATCTCGCGGCCGAGATCAACGGCGACTTCCATGCTTACTTTGTGGCGTTAAGCAATATCGTGACGCCTGTTGGAGCGGATGAACTGTACATCAGTGACGGTGGTGTAGAGAAGGCGATGACACTGACGGTTCTTGGGACGTATCTTGAAGGTGCGTTGAACCTGGAAGATCTTCAGTGGCCTACCGTCACGACAACCCCGTCTCTCGCTGGCGACATGTTGTTGATGGAGCGGGCTGGAACGATTACGGAAGTCGATATCGATACGGTTGTGACGTATGCCGCGACTGGTTTGCAGGCTGGCGTCTTGGACTTTTCGTTATTGGCGTCTGCGGCTCCTAATGGGGCAGATGAGTTTGTTGTAGATGATGCTGGGACGCCCAAGTCGATCACTTTGACAGCTTTGGAAACACAACTTTGGACGGATTTCAATACGTACGTTAATGCGTTGGCTGCGGTTGCGACGACAACGGCGACAGATTTGTTCTATTGCATCCAAGGTGGTACGGCAAAGTACGTGACTCCAGTGGAGCTGGGAGCTTACTTGACGATCACTGATGGAGATGTGATTGGGCCAATTTCGACGACAGAAAACAATGTTCCACAATGGGATGCCGCATCGAAGACGCTCAAGGATGGGTTGTCGCTGGTAACGACGGTTCGATTCGACGGAACGGAAGTGGACACGGCCTTAGCGACGGAGAAAGCTGTTTCCGAAGCGATCGAAAACTACCAGACATTGGGGCAGTACGAGCATCTGTATGTCGATGCGTCACAGATGGTGACTTGTACGACAAACGGTGCGGCAGCACTGGCAACGAACGAGTACGGCACTAACGACATCGACATGCGGTATTTTGCGTTTGACACGGGCGCAACCAAGGAGCGAGTGCAATTCAAGATGGCGATGCCGCCGAGCTGGGATCGAGGAACAATCAAAGCGAAGTTCTATTGGACTTCGGCCACAGGTTCTACGGCAGGCGACACGGTTGAATGGGCGATCAAAGCGGGCGCGATTGGTGACAGCGATGCGATAGACGCAGCACTTGGGACACAGCAGGTAATCAGCGATATCTTACTGGCGAACAATGGCACGGACATTCAGCTTACGCCTGCGACTCCGGCAGTCACGGTTACTGGTTCCCCGGCGGTGGGTGACATGATCGTGTTTGAGATCCTTCGCAATACGGACGGTACTGACGCCATGCCTGTAGACGCATGGTTATTTGGAGTGGCGATTGAGTATCAACGAACTAACACAGTAGCAGCGTGGTAATCCAAATGTTTAGATTTTTGCGTAGACAAAATTACCGCGATGCAGGTGTTGCGGCGCCCGTTCCGCCAGCAATGGGAGCGGTATACCTCCGTGGACCAACTGGCGTTACCGATCAATCTGGAAACGGGTACGACGGGACATATACTGGAACGATGGGTGTCACCGCTGATACAGATAGCGGAGGGACCACCGCATTTTTAGTCAGCGCAACCGGTGATTATATAGACAATATCGGCACAACCGCCGATCTGTTGATGGTTCAGAACACAATGGTGTTTACTATTGCGATCTGGGTCAAAATGCCTGACGCAACGGCTCGTCAAGCCCCGTGCGGCAACACGCTATCAAGTCCGAAAGGTTGGCTTTTCGGATTCGAAAATGGAGCTGGTGCCGGCGATCAAACGTTGCGATTGCTTGTCACCAACGGAGTTGCAACACCCGTTATTAACTGTTGGGCCGTTGATGGTTTGATTACGGACACAAACTGGCATCATTGGGCCGTGCGTGGAAATTCGGCAGCGTCAGACGTAGATTTTTTTCTTGACGGTGTCAAGTCTACAACGACTTACGGCCAAACGTTTACGTCACTCGCAACAGGCAATTCCGCAAGAGCATTAAACGCGGGCCGAGCAAACTGGACCTCCACAGCAATACCGCTGGGAAACGGCGGCCGGTTTGACGCTTTTGGGATGTGGGCAACGGCTTTGACTGACGCTGAAATTCTGGCACTAGCTTCAAGCAGGAATATATTGACAGCATGAAACCCTTTCTAGTTTTTAGTAACGACGAAAAATGCCTAAACGCTGGCGCAAATAAATTCCAATTGGCAACTAATCACTATTGGTTTGATCGGCCGGACGGCGTTTATGATTGCCGCGAAGTCTCGCAAGAACGAATGACTAAATACGTCACGTCTGAAATCGGTGATCCGTTTGTGATTGATATTGAAAAACTCAAGTTGCTTGGAACGGAACCAGAACCAATAGTAATCAACGACGACAACCGAAAAATCATAAAGGCCCAACTGCAAAAGGTTGTCAACCACTTACGCACTGTCGCTCCTGACAATCGCATCGCATGGTATCGCATGGTTCCGCGGCGGGAATACTGGTTGCCGATTCTGCACCGCAACAATCCAACGAAGTACCAACAGCAATATAACGACTACCGAAAGGAGAACGAGCAGAATATCAGACACTTTGCACAGATGTTTGACTTCCTTTGCCCGTCACTCTACGACCCGCATCCCGAAAGAAGGTTGGACGATTGGGAAACGTTCGTTGATTACAACTTGAGGGAATGTATCCCAGCAAGAAAACAGAATTATAGTTACGTGTCGACGACGAAAGCAGGAACGGAAGAACCAATCCATCCCGACAGGTGGCAAGGCCAGCTAGAGTTTTTGAAACACCACGAATATTGCGACGGCATCTTTGTCTATTCATTTGAATCGCCGCCGGATCATGACTGGCAAAGCATATTGATTGAAACATTGCTGAAAGATTGATTATGGGTTCGACAATTTACGACGACGTAAACGTTACCTGTCACCTAGATCCTGCGCAGGGCGTTTACCAAGAAAGAACCGGCTCACCGCCGTCAAGTCTTACCCCGTCAACAGTAGGCGATCCGGTTGGGACGTGGGAAAGTGTTGAGGGTTTGGTTTTTCGTGCGCCATCGGACGCCAAGCGACCCACACTAGGACAGGATTCGGCAACCGGGCAAAAATATATCATCTTTACTAACGTAGACGGAACGCCGCAATATTTTATATCGGACGATGCCGCGTCAACCTGGACATACCTTAACAACGGGACATCGTATGAATTGGCAATCGGCATGTACTCGTTGGCGACAACAACGGAAATGCTTCCGCTCATTGCCACCTGTAATAGCGCAGCGACTCAACACGGGATGACCTTGATATTCGACAGACGGGTTCCCGCGTCAAATGATACTTTGCGCTACATAGTTTTACGGGCCGTAGCTGGAACCACGACGCTGACAAGTGCTACGCAACCGGGCATCGGCAATAAGCGATGGCTCCCGGCCGTTTGCACCGTCGACCCAGACAACGCTACACCGCGAGACAGAATCAGAATCCTCGTCAATGGCCGACCGTTTGACGACAACGAAGTAGGCTCATCAGTAGATGCTATCCAACCATCGTACACGCTCCACATTGGCGGACTTGGTGCAGAAACCGCCGAAACGGTTTATGGTAGTTGGTATTGCTCTGGAGTTATGATTTACTCCGGCACATGGACAGCAGCCGAAAAGAAAACAGTCAATAATTGGCTTGACATCGGGCGAGCTGGTTATTATTCGATTGACACGGCGGCGACAAATATCTCAGGTCAAGTCACGGTGTACGAAGGGTTCCCGCGCGTTGTAAAAACACACGACGGAAACCTGCTGTGTATGTATCGCTCTGGCACGTCTCACGCTGCCGATAAAGGCACGCTAACATCTGCGATTAGTTCGGATGCTGGCGCAACGTGGACTCTGACAGCCAATGCAATATCACACGCAACGCTAGACACACGCGAAGCCGCAATGATTGTTCTCCGGAACGGAAAAGTTCTAGTTGCGAATTCAAATTATGACTATGGGGCTGGAACGCAGATCAATTGGCAAGTTAGTACGAGCACCGATAACGGGGCGACGTTTACGACTGCAACCCCAATCGAGCCAGCTCCCGGTTATGATTATCAATATCCGTGGGGCGAATGGCGAGAATTAGCAGACGGAACAATTCTTGGTTTTTTCTACTCCAAAATGGCATTAGACGACACAATCGTATCGGAAATTCTCGAATCAACAGATGAAGGGAAAAGTTGGAAGCCACGCGGTCGGATTGGATCGGGAATGACCGAAGCATCGTTTTGCAAAATCAACTCGTCAACTTGGTTGGCCATAGTGCGAGAAAGTGGAGGCAGTCCTAATCTGTGGTCGTCAACGTCAACGGATGACTGCAGAACATGGTCAACGCTAGTTGATACGGGCATTGACGGAGGAGTTACGCCCGACATTCGATTGGTTGGCAACACCGTTTATGTTTTTTTTGGTGATCGTTGGGGCACGAATGCAGGGATCAGCCTATACACATGGACCAATGATTATTTACACGGTTCAGACGAAACGCCAGTATATCTCGGTTCGGTGACGACCGATATCGGAAATCCTTCGGCAGTAGTCGATGGTCGCACAGTGTACATGGTGGCATACGACGAGACAGCGACACCCACAGCGGGCACGCCCGGCGTTTTCTTCATGAAGTTTACATTACCTGACTTTGGGACCGAGAATGCCGAAACGCTTAAGGTTCACGCCTACGCCTACGAAGGCACAGTGACCACGATGACAATCGACTTGTCGGTGCGAGGCGTTGAGATTGTGGACGGCGCAACACTAACGGAAATATCGAAGGGGCTGTTCACGTTTACGACAACGGAAGACTTAACCAAGCACGACGTTTACCAAGTCACAATCTACAGCAACGGAACGGCGGTTATCCAAGACACGTATTGGAGCGGCCAAGACACGGTAGGAATCCAACCACCGCAGGTCATCCCGCCAACGGCGATTGAAACAATCAACATGCTTGACACTCAATCAACGCAACTTAAAACGATTTCCGCAGAAACTATCCCAAAAGCAAACGTTGGAATTGTGCCGGGATGATGAAAAAACCACCAGGCGGTCAAATGATTAAATTGAGCGACTACGCGACAGTAGGAACCGACGTAACAGAGGGATATACGAAAGCTATCGAACTTTCGATTTCCGGAAACGTGCCTCTGTTTGCCGGTCCTGGCGTTTGGTATCTGACACCGAGAGCGTATTGGATACCTGGCCACCTGCATGTAATTGGTGCAGGAATGCGATCAACAACGATAGCCCGCGCATCGGCCAACGAGCAGAGCTGGACGCAGCGATTACGGGGACATGAAGGATGCAGCGTCACTTTCGAAAATCTGACGCTTGATGGCAACAACGACGACAACGTAGAGCCAATTGGCGATCAAAATCATGAGATCCGGTTTGACGGCGACGGTGATGAATTCAGGTTGGAGAATGTTGGGTTTCGAGACTTGATCGACGACGGCGTACAGTTTGTGAGTAACACGTTGAAGCTTGTAACCGCTGACGGTTGCAGGTGGCTTGGTGGCGACAAGGGTAGGCGTGTTCTCCAGTTCTCCTACCATCCAGACCGGGCAATTATTTCGGATTCGACGTTCCACGATTTTAGCACAGAGCCAGCGGGTGGTGCCGAAAAACTCAAGATGGATTTACAGGTTAACAACTGCCAGATTTTAGGCCGCACTAATATCGGGCGAGTTGCAACATTGCAAATGGCCAACGTGATATCCAACGGGCTATCCTCGTTAACGGGCGACGATTGCCAGATTGCCAATTGCACGTTTGACAATATTGGATCGCCCAATTTTTACGGACCATGCACCTCAGTTATCAGTCAGTGCCTGTTTCGAATGAACACTTCGGAAGATGGGAAATGGGTGCAACAGCTTAAGCTTTGGCCGAGGTTTGAAGATCACATACAAGACGTGATCTTTCGGGATTGCCGATTCGAGGCAATGGAGACACATTCTCAGCCCTGGACAAGTCCAACGAAAGTTGAAACGAGCAAAGGGGCCGCACCGGGCAGTTGCAGATTGCTGCATCGGAATACACAGATGCGAGATTTCGGGGCGAAGTGGAAAACATTAGTTGATAGTGATTTTGAGCATAACCAATAATGGCTAGTTATTTTGCAAGCGAGTCTGGAACAGTCAACGGTGGGTCTGGTACGGATATCGACCCTTGGGGACCGCAGACGGGACCGACGTTAAACTGCATGGAGCGTGCTCTCGATGGATTGATAACGCAAAATCCAACGGACGGCGATATCTTAAATCTGTCCGATGCCTCAACGATAACGCTCACTAAAAATTTTGACACCTCGACGTATGGCGTGCCGACACAGACGGCACGATTAACTATCAGGGGTTACACCACCTCGGAAGGCGACGGCGGAAAAGCAACAATTGACGGAGCGGCAACGTATGGAATGGTGAATACGGCGGTTGATTATGTTGATCTGATTGACTTGACTATCCAGAATTCCGGAAGTGCAAAATCAATCGACATGGACAATTTTTGCAATGTCATCCGTTGCACTTGTGACAATCGGGTCGACCTTGATGCTGCGTGTACAGTATTTGGTTGTGATATTACAGCAACCGGGAGTACGATAGCATTGTTAATCGAAAATCGTTGCGTGGTGGCTTATAACTGGCTTTCTGCCGGCACGGCCGAAGCGATTTATTCGAACAACGTTGACACGGTTATCTATCGAAATATCGTGAACATGAGCGGGGCGGGTGTCGCAATACGACTTACACAGCGAGACAACTCGGTTGACCACAACTCAATTCTTGGCACGTCGAACGCGGGAACGGGCATTTTATTTGTAACTACTAATCGGTTAGCCCATCAAATAACCAACAACCTGATTGAGGGCGTTGCAACCGGAATCAATTTCGCGTCGCCAATAGACAACCTGGTTCTCTACGCGGGCAACGCTTTTAGAGACAACACGACAGACGAGTCAGGAAAACAAAACGTAATCATTGACGAAGACAACGAACTTGCTCTGGGGTCAGCGTTGTACGCAAAAAGCGGGGCTAATACGTTTGCCAATCGGGCAACCTATTTTGCACCGGCTGACGTTGGGAATCTCAGAGCGGGTGCATGGGGTGGGCTAGGCCTTGATAAGGGCGCGGTTCAGTCGGTTGCTGCTGGTGGCGGCGGAACTACTGGAAGACAAGGATTGCATTCAATTGAAAGCGGTGCGGTATGAGAATTCCGTCAGGGACAACCGACCAATACATTTACTTTGTTGCCGTCGATTCAACGGACTTTACATCCCGCGAAACCGGCTTTTCATCGTTTACGGTTTATCGTTCTCGCAACGGTGCCGCGTCGTCAGTTATGACTACGCCAACGATCAACGAAACAGACGTAACGAACATGCCCGGCGTTTATGAGCTGCTGCTTGATGAAGATATGACGCTGGCAGCGGGTAACGATTCCGAAGAAATGGTTTTCCACATTACCCATGCAGGCATGGCGCCAGTAACTCGGACAATCGAACTATACCGCCCAAAAATAACTATCGGCAATACGCTGGACGTAACCGCCACGGGTGCGGCCGGGATAGATTGGGGCAACGTCGAAAATCCAACAACGGCGGTCGATTTGAGCGGAACAGATATTCAGCTATGCGATACGATCACGACTTACACGGGCAACACGGTACAAACGGGCGACACGTACGCACTCGCTAATGGGGCAACAGGATTTGCAGCGATTGATACGGTGGTCGATGCAATCAAGGTCAAAACCGACTTCTTGCCATCAGCGACGGCAGGGGCTGCAGGTGGTGTATTTATCGCAGGCACCAACGCGGCTACGACGATCACAACTGGATTGACCACAACATTTACCGGCAACTTGACGGGCTCGGTAGGTTCGGTGACTGGAGCAGTTGGAAGCGTAACGGGAGCGGTCGGATCAGTAACCGGAGCTGTTGGAAGCGTAACCGGTGCGGTTGGTTCGGTTGCGGGCAATGTGGACGGAAATGTTAGTGGGACTGTAATTCTGGCCGATGCGTCGTCAGATGCAATTCTTGCCGATGCGATTTGGAACGCCGCAACAGCTACTTACGGCGGCGTTGGAAGCTACGGTGAGCACGTCGAAAGCCTATCCGCTGGCGGTGACGCAACAGAAGCAAAACAAGACACAATTATCGCGTCCCTTGCGTTGGTACCCCAAAGCGGAGGAACGACATCCTGGAACGCTACAGCCCTGGCAGCGATCAACGCAGAAGTTGATACGTCGATGGTCACTTACGGACTTGACCACCTGGTATCGGCGTCAGTTGTTGGAGCTGACATCACCGACAATTCCATTATTGCCTACTTGGCAAGCAAATCAGCAACGGCGGATTGGGATTCTTTTGTCAATACAACCGACTCACTAGAGGCTATATCAGATACGGGCGGTGGAGATGCAACAGCAGCAAATCAAACGACCCTGATCAACGCAATCGGCACCATGACCGACTTGGGCGGCGGCGCCGATATTGCCAACAACCTGGCAGACATGGCCGGAGCAACGTTTGCCACTGGCACGGACAGCCTAGAGGCGATCAGAAATCGGGGCGACGCAGCGTGGATAACTGGTGCAGGTGGCTCGCCACCTGATGTTTTACTGACAACTACAATAGCAACACTCGCAAGCCAAACGTCTTTCACGCTAACGGCAGGATCAACTGACGACGATGCCTATAACAACGCAATTGCGATAATCACAGATGCAGCAACGGCAACACAAAAGGCTGTTGGTACGGTAAGCGACTACACGGGCAGCACAAAGACGATCACGTTGGTTGATGATCCTGGTGTCTTCACGATGGCTGCCACAGATAACATTTCTCTACTGGCTGCTAAAGGGATACCCGCCAGCCTGGTAGCCGGGCAAATTGTTATTCCATTGGATAAGAATGTTGCGGGCCAATTCCTATACGTTAAGGCGCTCGACTCATCCGGCGTTGTCACAGGTGATGCGGCGAATATCACTTGTACTTTGTCGCTGGACAATGGGACACCAACTGCCACGAACGACGTAAACCCAACAGAGATAGGCACAACTGGCGTGTATTACTTCGCTCTTACCCAAGCGGAAACCAATGCCGAGACGATCATCGCGTTTCCTGGATCGAGCACTGCTGGTGTTGAAGTTGTGGGCTTGGGGGCAATGGAGAGCAACAGTACGACAGTGGTAAATGCTGGCTCAGAAACATGGGTACTTACTGTCGAATCCTCTGGTGTTCCCGTCGCAGGTGTAGAGTGCTGGGTGTCAACAGACATTGCGGGAAGCAATACTGTCGCGGGAACCTCGACGACAGATGACTTTGGCATGGTGACGTTTTATCTGGACGTGGGAACGTACTATCTCTGGCGGGATTCATCGACTCACACTTTTCCTAACCCAACAGCTTTCACGGTGTCCTAATGCCGCATACAAACCTCACCCCAACGTTCCAAGATATCACTCCTGCGTGGAAGGGTCTTCCTGCCGGAATGAACACCTGGTACTTCACCAGTATCGTGTCTGGGATTTCAGAAGAATCTTTGCCTTGGATGCTGGCGCAAGGCTGGCAATTGAATTCCGTCGAAATCGACGAGTCGGTCGAGCCGAATATCAGGACGTATCTGATGGCTCGCACCAGACTGTTGCATCAGAACGTGCTGCTGTCGTTGATGATTGATTTCACGAACGCCTTTAACGAAGGGCGAGCGGCAAATGACAAGCGGTACGAAGATGTTATCTGGAACTGGCAGAACCTGTTGGACAAACATCAAAGTGAAATGACGGAGTTCCAGACCGACAAGGTGCAGGGTACGACGGGGTACGTGACGGCAATGCTGTCGCAGGTGTCGGAATTGGGAACAGATTTCGACTCAATGCAGGTTGATTACGATTCGTATGATTCCGGGGATCGAGCAGCGGAACTGGCGAAACTCAAAACTACTTGGGCGGCCGCAGCGGATACAGCTCAATCGGAATATGACACAACGGTATCTGGCCTCAATCTCAATGCCATCATTGCGGATGTCGATTCTGCAATGGACGACTTCACCACGGCCGTCGCGACGTTCAACACGACTTACGCTACACTGGGAGCTACGTTGCTGACGGACTTCACGACTCACCAGACACTTGCACGGGGCTTTCTAACAGATTTGGGTGCCACGGAGCTGGCTCGAATCAACGAGAAGTTCGCCAATTCCCTCGCCACGCAAAATCAACAGTTGACTGATCGAGGATTTTATTCGGCAACGCTTATTACCGATGTTGCAACGCGCAACACGCGAGAAGCAAACGAAGCAATTGCGGAATTGAACGATCGTCTGAATCGGGAGAAACTTGCGAATCAGCACACGCTGTACGAAGAACAGTTTAAGATGCGGCTGGGTGGGCTTGAGGCAGCAATGAAGTCGCTTGACGCATCGGCCAGGATCGTGTCGACACAACTCCAGCAGGGCCAATGGTCGGCAGAGATACGACACAAGATTGCAACATTATCCGTGAACTCCCGGTTGGCGGTGCTGGGATTTCGAGAGAAATATTACCAGACGTTGTTGCAGTCAATTTCGTGGGAGTCCGATCGACGGACACAGCTCTACGATCGCCTGGTTCAGGTGCGGCTCAAGCAGTTTGAGTTACGCGGACGAACGTGCGATAAGGATTTTGAACTACTGAAGTACCAACTCGACGAGCGGAACAACATTGCGGCTTCGATATTTGGGTTTGTTGAGCGTCGAACGGACGCATATCCAGATCAGAACTCAATGGCGCAATTGTCTGCGAGCTTGGGTGAAACGGGAGCAGCAACATGGCAGTCCGCATAGGCGGCCAAACACCAGGCAATCTGGGTCCGCCGTTTCGCAAGCGCAACATTCGTCACAATGCCTCTCAGGGCTTCCGGCAGGATGCGCCTTTCGATGTTCGCACGGGCCATGATGTTCCGCTGGTATTCGATCCAAAGGATCAAGTTGCGATTCTCGGGGTGCTTGAGGTTCGCAAGGACTATTTGATTTGCGAGGGGTTGAATCCGTACACAGAAAAGTGGATGGAGAGGGTGGCAGTAGCCAAGCCATACCTTCTGCAAGTTACTCCGTTTGATGGAAAGTCGATTGAACTGGAAGATGGTTCGATAATCAGTTATCAGTAC
>Ga0224497_10001619_pt1 | contig 14191 bp, 8 predicted proteins | sample SF_Jul11_sed_USG_4_FD_167970 | JGI IMG/M metagenome (GOLD analysis project Ga0224497, IMG submission 167970) | Sediment microbial communities from San Francisco Bay, California, United States - SF_Jul11_sed_USGS_13 | ecosystem: Environmental > Aquatic > Marine > Sediment | place: USA: California... | reverse complement strand
AGACCTGAGTTGAGTTGTGCGCTTTGCCAAGGTTGCGTCTTCACTCCGACCCGGGTCGTGACACCGTCCCAATCGGCACCATGGGCTGACTCTATCTCACCGAACATCTGTACGGCGTCGGTCATCTTGTAATCCATGCCGAGCAGCATACGGTCGGGGTAATTGGTCGATGCGCTGTCGCCATCAAGTGACGTTTCAACGGCACCGCGCATTTTCAGGACGTCGTCGAGCAAGCCCATGCTGCCGGACAGGAAGATCTGATTGGACTCGCGGTTTTCGCCGGTGTTGTATTCGTCACGTGCTGCGATCAAGCCCGCGGCCGCATTGCGATTACCGTCTTGATAGAGAACCTTCGCTTGCAGCACATCCTGGCGCGCATCATCGACTAGGTTTTCGTGGCGGAACGCACCGCCGACCAGGCTGAAGCGGTCGGTCCACCCGTAACGGCCGTCAACACCGTACTTGCGCATGCCGGTTTCCGAGCGATTTTGCTGACCGAGGCCGAAGCCGGTTTCCAGTTCCTGGTAAGACGCGCGCAGTTCCAAATTCTCACTCTGGTGATCGAGTGATGCGAGCATAGCGGAGTTGCTGCCGGTCAGGTCGGTGTCCGTGGAAGCGAGTTCGGCGCGCAACTCGGTTTGCTCGTTCAACGCAATGCGCAGGTCCGCGCCGAGCAGATCGGCAGAATCGCCGTCGGTGCCCTGGTGAATGAAAGATGTGCCGACTTCGATGCGGCCATCATCCGCGGTCCACGAGCCACGGCCGCCGGCGCTAATGTTCTCGCCGGTGCTCTGCGGCGTCTCGTAACTGGCAACGATATAAATCGGATTGAAATTACTGTCCCGGCTCGGTACCGGGCGTTTCATTAGAATCGCGCCGGTCGCGTAATCGATACTGTAATCGAGGTACTGCGCCAGCGGCTGCGTCTCCAAAATGACTTCGCTGCGGAAGCGGTCGCGGGTTTGTAGCTCGAGCTTGTCACTATTGATCACGATCGGACTGGCGGAGAGGTAATACAATCCGGATGTTCCATCGCCATTGATTTCGTCGCGGACGAAGGCCTTGTCGGTATCGCTCGCGAACGCGTTATACGCGAATCGGTCACCGTGATACTCGGATTTCAGACCGTTCAGGCTGCGGTCATAACGCGACAACTCGGTCACGCTAAGGCCGGTGTGATAGTCGCCGAACAATGCGTAGAATTCGCGGCGCTCGATCTTCACGAACAGGCCGCGACGCGAAGACGCCTCGAAGCGTTGCTCGGTCGTATCGCCATACAACGTGTAGTAGCTATTGGGATCGACGGTGCCGAACAGCTGTCCGTCGGTTTCCTCTTCGTCGATGTCGCTCTTGTATGCGAGGGTCAGCAGATAGTCACCTTTTACCTGGCCCTTGGCGAAGAACGATACCTGGCCGTCGGTATAAGAATCGTCCTCGAATCCGGAGTCTGTTGCAGTCACTATATTGTCTTTCAGTGTGTTGTAGCCGAGTGTCCCTTCAGCGAAACCGACCAGGATCCAGTCGCGCGGCGCCGGCTCGATCCAGGCGCGGAGTTCCTGAACGCGATCGGCGGCAAATTTCAGTCGGATTGTGGCTTCACCGGTAGTCGTGGTCGGCTCCAGTCGCAAGTAGGCAATACCGTCCGGACCAACGCGGTAGATCGGTTCACGGTCGCCGACAGCCACGAGCTGATTCTCGGTCAGCGACTCGACTTCCCAGAGCGAGCGATACGGTGCATCCACGGCGAAGGCGCCGGTCGTCGACGGCCTTGCAGGTTCGCCGTAACGGTCGAATAGCCGCACGGCAACAACCGGTGGGGTCTTGCCATCGGCGATCAGCCGCGAGGCGTCCCTGTCGAAAACCGCCCTGACCGGGCCGCCGCCATAGTGGACTTTTGTTTCCAGCGTCTGGAGTTGCTTGCGTTCAGCGTCGCTGATGGTCGCAGTCAGCTGGTTTGCGCCTTCTTCAAGATCGACACCGCGCCAGCGGCTTATCGCAACCGTCTTGCTGCGGTTAACTTCGGTGCCGACGAAATTCAGCGGGTCGACCGCGACGCCATTCACCGACAGTGCGACGACGGCATTCGGCTCGTGCTGGATGGCGATCTTCATACTCGGGATGGGTGGACTGAAGTTATCGACCGGTGCCAGCCACCGCAGGCCCGGCTGAAGGGTCTCGACAAAACCGGGCTCGCTGAATACCGCTGCATCCGCTTGCTCGAATTCGAATTCGTGCATGTCATCCGCGTCGCTGGCGTAGGTCCCGGTGGTCTGCGTTTCGACCCGGTTGCTGCCACGACTCGCGTTATCGAGTTCCGCGGCGCTGACCAGGACTCGGCTTTGCAACTGCAGATCGACACGGCGGTTCTTTGCGCGGCCGGCTTTGGTGCCGTTATCGGCGACCGGTTCGTCCGGGCCACGCCCGGTGACGCGCAACTGCTTGCCGGGAATTTTGAGTTCACTCGCGATGTAGCGCGCGACCGCAGTGGCGCGCGCCACCGACAACATGTAGTTGTCGGCAAACTCGGGATGTCCGGGTACGATCTTATGAGCGTCGGTGTGTCCGATGGCGACCAGGATTACGTCGCTGCCGCCTTGCCAATCGGCTATCAGCGTGTTCAGTTCGAGCCGATCCCTGTCCGTAAGTTGCGCGCTGAGCGTGGCGAAATGCGGCGAGTAAGTGATGGCGCGGGTTTCACTCAGTTCAGGCCGGTAGTCGAATTGTTTCTTCGCGGGAGGAGTGTGGCCGTTCTCGCCGTTCGGCATACGAAAAGTGGCAACCGCATTGGCGACCAGTTCACCGTCTGCGTCAGCGGTCAGACGCGCATCCAACAGAATACGTTCGTTCCAACTTTCGGGTTTGTCGCCGAGCCGGTAACTGATCGTGTTGGCGCGCAGTTCCGGTTCGCTGCTGCGTGTGCCACCGACAACTGACGAATTTGGCACGTATATCAAGCCTTGCGGCAGCACAAGGTTAACGACAAGCTTGTCTACACTCACATTGCCGCCGCTGAGACTCAGTTCGTAGCGAACCGTATCGGCGCCCACCGGTTCGCCATCGAGCTCGAGTAAGACATTGCCGGTCGGCAATGGCCGTTTCCGCAAATGAAAATCGGTCCGCCACAAGCTGCCGGCGCGCAAGTCTACAAACTGTGAGTAGTCTCGACCGGCAAAACGGGAGTTGGTCTGACAATCGATCAATTCGAGATGCTCGGGTATCGTATCCGTATCAAGTTGCACGACATGCGTGCCGGGATCGAGTCCTTCGAAGTGGAAACGCCCACCCTCGTCGGTGATCGCATAGCGACCATCATCCATGTAGATGCGCAAACCGCCGACGCCTTCGAGATCGTTGCTGACTTCGTCATCACAACTGTCGAGTATGGCGCGGCCAGCAATGATCGCCTTGCTGGTAAACAATTCTTCGACCAACTGCAGCGTCGCGCTCGCCTCATTGGACTGCACGCCGCTTGTGCTGTTGGCGTATGCGATGTTGGTCGCGGTCCTGCCCGCGGCGCCAACCGTGACTTCGGTGACGTAGCGAACACTCACGCTGTCGCCCGGATCGAGATCGCCGACGTCGAAGCGGAGTGCATGACCGTCCGGTCCCACGATCGGTTCGGGTGCTGCGATGTCGTCGACGTAGGTCGAACCCGGCACGAGGCGGAAGCCGACCGGCAACAAATCGGTAACTGTAATCTGGGTTTGCACAACGGCGCTCGTATTCTCGATGCGTAATGTGTACTGCACGAAGTCGCCGGGGCTGGCCGTAGTACTGCCTACGGTTTTCTGCAGGAAGAGCAGGGAGGCTTCGGGGTCCAGCGGCAGGTCGAGGTTGATCGCGAGCGTGTTATCGACCGCGAATTCAGCGCCAAAGGATCCGGTGTCGAGTGCGAAAGGTGCGCCGGGCAGACTCTGTAACACGCTTATGCCGAGTTGGGACAGGCCGAAGTAACCGGGCGGTGGATCGACCTCGATCCGGTAATCACCTTCGGGCACTACCGGGAACCGATATCCGCCGGGCGGAAAATTATAGGGTTGCCCGCTGCTGTCGCTGACGCTGCCGCCGCTCGTTATGCTTGCGGGGAAGCTCGATGTACCGTCAGCGCCGTACACGATGGCGGGCGCGCCGGTCATCGCGTCGACGAGCCGTACTGTGGCTCCATCGATCGTGGCACCGGTGCCGGAGTCAAATACGATGTTCATAGGATCGACGACTGCCTGGTCTTCGGCGGTATCGACGGCGTCATTCGGATCTTGGTAAAAGCCGTTGACATCGCTGTCGCCAATTACCTGCAACAGGCAATCTCCAGGTGTTGGCGCACCCGATGCCGTTTGCACGTAGCCTGCGAACACGCCGCTATCGACGGCTGTCTCGGTCAGTCGCAGCGTTTCCGCATCGCCTGGCGGCGCGCTGCTGATGGTTACCTCGATGGTCTCGCGGACCCCGGAATCCAGATTCTGGTCAAGGTCGCTGAGGGTGATGAACGCCGGTTCGCCGGCGTGATACAGACCGCTCGGCGTCAGGGTTTGTGGCTGGTTCGGATCGATAGTGACTGCACCGAGCAATACCGGGTCGGGCAGCGGCATAAATGCTCCGCCTCCCATTGCGCAGGCGGTCGGACCGACCGGAACGCCAGTGCCGCTTGCCGTGACGCGATGAAACGTCAGTGTCGCGACGGTGCGCGTGGCAACTGTGATGATGTTGACAGGGTTGGACGGTACGGTGATAGGAGTGCCTGTCGGATCGACGTAGGAGATCCCGGCCTGGTTGCCGATAATTGTCCCAGGGGCCGTTTGTCCTAAAGCGTTTCCAGTGGGCAAAAGCGCAAGGATCCACAGCAGCAAGCGCAGGCTTTGCATTGAAAACCCACGATCTCCAGACGCAGCAAAGCCGCAGCGGGCTGGTCTACCCGCCGCGGCCGAATCGCGCCCTAAGGCAGTGTGCGGCTCGCATTTGCGTTGCCGCCACGGCCCCGTCGGTGCTGTGGCCGTGCTATCTGAGGTCATTCAGATCACATAGATCTTGTTAGTTAGCACGTGCTAGTTGATCGACACCTGGAAGCGGACGATGACTTGGTCATCCGGCGCCGTTGTGCCTACCGTTAATCCAGTCGGGTACGGAATGCTGATCGGAATCGAGACCGTCAGGCTGTCACCAGCCACATCACGGAAGCAACCGTCGGCGTTGGTGTCTACGCCGCCGATTTCGGCGGTGCAGTAAACTGCCGGACTCGCGCCCACGACGATTTCAACGTCCGATGTTGCGCCGTTGTATGTGCCGGTCTCGAAGGTCAGATCACTTTGGATATCATCGGTGATGACCAGTTCGGTGGCAGCCATGGCGCCGGTGTTGGTGATCGTCACTTCGTACTCGACGAACGCACCGGGTATGGCCAGCGCGGCCGGCGCCGTTTGGCCCAGCGGATCGCTGAGCACTTCGGATGCCTTCAAGGCAGCGAGAGTGGCACTGGCCACGAGGTAGCTGTCCTGGTCCGAGCCCGTACTGTTCGAAAACACGATCTGCACTGTGGCCGGATCATCGTCTACACCGGATTCTGCTTCGATAGCGCCGAGCCCGGCGCCGCCGGCTTTATGCGCGGTAGCGGTGAGTTCGATGTTCGCCGCAGCACCATTCGCCGCACTAACCGGGATATCTGCCAGGATAAACACGGAGACCACGTTGTCCAGCAACGGATCTGCGGTGATGTCGTCGGCACTCAGTTCGTCGATGAACGACTGAACCAGATCCGTGCCCGCGTCATACACGTCATTGCCGTTGGCATCGATAACGATCGTCAAAGCATCGGCGTTGATGGTGTCGGTGTTAGTCAAAACGGTACCGCCCACCAGGTCAGCAATCGTCAGACTGAAGTCCTGTGTTTCGTTACCGGTGTTGGTAACGGTGAAACGGGCGATGGCACCGGCTTCACCCGGGCTCACGTTGGTATCGACCCCGTCCGCCTCAGCGACGGTCAGGTCCACGACCTGGTCAACGACGAAAATCGTAACCGGGCTGTTTTCCGGAGTCTGATCGATTCCGCCGACTTTGTAGTCGACCGTTGCGACGTTGCCGATTGCGGTACCGGCGTCGGTGCCGACGGCCATTACGGACGTGGAATACACCACAGCGCAAAATGCCACCGATCCCAGGGCGAGGAGCCTTTTCAGGCTTAGTTTAAAAGCACACATAGAGCGAGATTCCTTTTTAAAAAACGTAACGTATTCTCTGATCCGCAGACCAGTGACCATTTTTCCCGCCTGAATGTGCTGCGCCCATATCAATCCGGGCGCGGCTTTGTGATTAGGTCTCTATTCGACTACGGCCGTAAACCGCACCGTGCCGCTGGCGCCAGCAGAGACATCGCTGTCGACGACCCAGCGTATGTGGGTATAGTCTTTGGCAAGTGCCGGTCTCTCGGCGCCGAGTGCATCCGTGACCAGCAGATCCTGCGCAGCACCAAAAGTCTCGCCACCGTCCACTGAAAACGTGACGGATGTGTTGTCGCCGGTCGCCGAATTATCGACATAGGACATATGATCAGGGACCGGATTGGTGATCGTAACGTCTTCGGCCGCCTGATCGCCGACATTGGTGTAGGTAACGCTAAACAACACTTCCTCTCCGGGCAGCACACGTGCGGCCTCGACGAGCCGGGTCTGCTCGATACCCTCGGCGTCCGTGACGCTCTCCCATTGCTCGGCCTTGTGCTCGAGTTGTATCGTGCCTTGCTGTGCTAACGCATTGCCGGCCAATATCAACAGACTGGTGAGCAACAGGCCTTTTGCACTCATCATTGCCGGGTCGTTCATTTGTGTTCCTTCAGTCATCACTTCATTCACCTTTTTTCACGCGTCAATTAATGGTGACGGTAAATTCAATTGTCTGTGCGCCACTTGCCTGGATCAAGTCGCCGAGATCCACTGATATCTCCGGCATCGGTGTCGCCGTGTACACACCAACATCGGCGTCGGCGGCATCGGTCAATGCTCCGCTATTAAGCGTAATACTGTTTGCCAAATAGGTGGTATTCGCAGGAATCGGATCGGTGAACACAGTATTCGTGGCTGTTTCCGTGCCAGTCGGCGTTACTACGATTCGGTAAGTAATCTCAGCGCCGGGTACCGGATCGCTGCCGCCAAACGGGTCGAGCACGGTGGCGCTCTTGATCACGTCGAGACGGATGTCGCTGATCAGGTATTGACCGCTAACCGCATCGTCTGCGCCACTTGTTCCGACAACCGCGTCGATACCGCCATCGCCGTCGCCAGGAAATCGGTCTCCCGGATCGCCGGTGCCGGTAAGCGCTGCGGCGCCAAGTTCACTCAGGCCGATTGCGCCGTCGGCAAGGCTGGCCGGTATGTCGTTAACGAGCAGTACATCAACCGAGGCATCGGGCGCCAGCTGCGGGTCGTTGCTGCCCGGAGTGTATGCAATATCGCCGGCCGAAAAATCACCGCTGGCGTCCGTGTCGAAATAGATAGCTGCCGGTGTCGACGCGACGGGATCAAAATCATCGCCACTTAAGGCGTTGTTGATCGCAAGTTGGAATCCTTCGGTGCCGTTACCGGTATTGGTAACGACAAAAAGCAGCTCTTGCGTGGTCGAACCAGAGACAACAGAAGCCGGACCGCTCAAAAGCGTGACATCGACATCCAGCACCTCGGCCACTGTCAGCGTGACCGTATTGGACGTTACCGTTTGTGGCGTGCCGACGACTTCGTAGCTGACTACGGCCGTATTGTCGATGTCTGTTCCGGCGATGGTCCCCGCGGCTGTGCCAAGTTGCGCAAAGCCAAGACCTATCATGCCAATAACCAGCGATTTCCTATTGTTATCCATGGTCGATACCCGATCTTCCGCGGCTCGCAACTTCCGGCGTACACTAAGGTCAGATCTGCATTTTTCATCGAGCCGGTCTGGCGCCCTGTTGCCGTTGGGCTCGACCAACTCTTCTTATAATCAAGGGGTTACATTCTATTAGTAATGCGCCTTGGAATATGTTGAGCAAGTTAACAGTTTTCGCATCCGGAACAGGTTGGGGGCCAGGCTATTGCTGCATCTGAGCACTTCAGACCATATATGCCACAGACGAAAAAGCCCCCACTTCCCGGCTTGGGTCAGGTTCGGAAACAACACAACTCCTGCAATGCCCGTGGGCCGGTATCCAATGCCCTTGCGAATTCGGCCACAGCGAAACGTGCGGCTGTCTTCCGGCATTACTAGGACGAGAAACTCTATGCGCGGCCCAAGAACAGCGGCAGCGGCCCCGCCATGATGGCAGATGCAGCATTGCGCGTTAGCCTTTTCGAACCTACACAGACGAACGAATTTCGCAGGACCAAATTTTTCCGTTGTTTTGATATGGATCGCTGAATTAGTGATCTTAAATCGGAAACGAACCGTGTAACCTTGGCACGGTGACAGATCTCTCCGAATTCTTTGGCGATGAGAGCCCGCTGAAAGATTTCCTGCCCGGATTCCAGCCCCGCGCTGGCCAGGCTTGGATGGCTGAAGCGGTTGCCGAGACTATTGCCAACCTCGATAAGCTGATCGTCGAAGCCGGGACAGGAACTGGCAAGACGTTCGCGTATTTGTTGCCGGCCCTGCAAAGCGGGCGCAAGACGATCATATCGACTGGCACCAAAGCGCTGCAGGACCAGCTCTATCATCGCGACCTGCCGCTGATTGGCAAAGCCGTCGGTCGCCCGGTTACGACGGCGCTTCTCAAAGGCCGCGCCAACTATCTCTGTCTCGAGCGGCTCGATCACGCCGAAGCCACAGAGGCTGTAATCGATGATCTGATCGCAGTGCGCGAATGGCGGCATCGGACCGAAAGCGGGGATCGCGCGGAACTCACCGACGTCAGCGAGGACTCGAAGGTCTGGCCGCTAGTGACATCGACGGTGGACAACTGTCTCGGACAAAAGTGTCCCGAATACTCCGCATGCCACGTAGTAAAGGCGCGGCGCGCGGCGCAGGAAGCGGACCTCGTCGTCGTAAATCACCACTTGTTGCTGGCCGACCTTGCGATGAAGGAGGAGGGCTTTGTCGAATTCTTGCCGGGCGCCGAAGCCATCATTCTGGATGAGGCACACCAGATTCCCGACCTCGCCGTGCAGTTTTTTGGCGTCGCGCTGGGATCGCGGGAACTCGAGCAAATGATTGACGAGATTCGAGTCGAGACGATGCCATTGCGGCAGCCGGAGTTACAGCGGCGCATCGATGCGCTGCAGACCGCGATCCGGGTTTTGCGTGCCGAGGCGCCGCAGCAAGAGGGCAGGCATCAGCTCGACGAGGTGATCGCTGACATTCGCGCGCCGCTGGATGGGCTGCAGCTTGCGCTGGGTGCGCTGAACACGGCAATCGCGGAAATAGCGGATTCATCTCTCGAGCTCGACAAGCTCCATGAACAATTGGCTAGCGCGTCGGAGCGCCTCTCGCTGCTGGCAAGTGACGATGCCTGGGATGGCTTGCGCTGGGTGGAGGTCAATCCTCGCAGCCTGCGTATCAACCTGACGCCGCTCGACGTGTCGGCAACGCTCAATGGTCTTATAGACAATGGTCACCAGGCCTGGATATTCACGAGCGCAACCCTGGCGGTTGCCGAGGACTTTTCGCACTTCGCGTCGCGTATGGGTCTCAGAGAGGTCCGTGGACTGACGTTTCCCAGCCCCTACGCCGTCGAGCAGAACGGGCTCGTTTATTTGCCGCCGAACCTGCCACAGCCATCGGATTTCGGGCACACCGACGCAGTACTCGAAGCCGTCGTGCCGTTGCTCGACATGACGTCTGGCGGCATGTTCTGCCTTTTTACGAGTCATCGGGCGCTGAACTCAGCAAGGAAATGGTTTCGCTCGAACAAGAAATTTCTTGCCGGGCGCAAGCTGCTAATTCAGGGCAGTGCGCCGCGCGATGATCTGTTACGGCGTTTTCGCGAGGCCGGTAACGCCGTTTTGCTCGGCACCGGCAGTTTCTGGGAAGGCGTCGACGTGCGCGGGCAGGCACTGACCGTCGTCGCAATCGATAAGCTGCCGTTCGCGTCGCCAGCCGATCCGCTGATGATGGCGCGCCTGGAGTTTATTCGGCGCGAAGGCGGTAACGGCTTTACCCAGCACCAGCTGCCGCAGGCGGTTCTGGCAATGAAGCAGGGCGCCGGGCGGCTGCTCAGAGATCAAAACGACTATGGCGTCATCGTGCTTTGCGATCCGCGTATTTCGTCGAAGAGTTACGGCCGGATGTTTCTAAAGAGCCTCGAACCCATGCCGTGGACATCATCCATCGATGATGTTGCGAAGTTCCTGGCCAGACATGGACGTGAGGGCGCCGTCGCGTGAGGCTGCTGGCACTCGATACGTCCTCGATCGCCTGTTCTGTGGCGCTGCAGCTTGATGATGCTGTGTCGGAACTGCATGAAGAACAGCCCCGCGAGCATACGGCGATACTCATGCCCATGATCGAATCCGTACTGCAAACAGCCGGCGCATCGACTACCGAACTCGATGCGATCGTGCTTGGCAACGGACCCGGCTCGTTCATCGGTATGCGTATCGCGGCGTCGGTTGCTCAGGGCCTCGCATTCGCGTCCGGCTTGCGTATCGTACCCGTGTCGTCCCTGGCCGCAGTCGCCGAACAGGTGTTTGCCGAGCATGGCGCTGCCGAGGTTGTCGTCACCCAGGACGCTCACATGCACGAGGTCTATCTCGGCGTGTATCGGCAGCACGATGACACTGCGACGGCAGTTCTTCCCGAGTGCTTACACGATATCGCTGCAATTGATGCCGGCGATGACAGACCCCTTGGACCGCGCGTTGCGGCGGGATTCGGCTGGCGCCGTTATCCGGAGCTACTTGTGGCAAATCAGGAAAACTTCGACGCCGTTGTGGATGTGCTGCATCCGCGGGCGCGTCATCTGCTGCGGCTGGGCGCTGCCGGATTGGAGAGCGGCCGGGCCATCGACCCCAGGGACGTATCGCCGGCCTACCTCAGGCAAAAAGTCGCGGCAAGACCTGCCGGTACGCCGTAACAGAAATGTAATATTAGGCAGACTAATCGCGCTACTCCCATGACCGCCAGCAAAATACTCATTGTCGAGGACGAGACTCCAATCCGGGAGATGATCGCCTTTCACCTCGCACGTGCCGGTTACGAAACGCTCGAGGCCCCGAACTGTCAGGTCGCGCGGGAACTGCTTGCCGACGAACGGCCGGCTCTCGCGCTGATTGACTGGATGCTGCCCGACATGAGTGGCCTCGAACTGACCCGTATGCTCAAACGTAATTCGGAAAACGACGATCTCGCGATCATCATGCTGACGGCCAAAGCGGACGAGCACGACAAAGTCACCGCCCTTGAAAGCGGTGCGGACGATTACCTCACCAAGCCTTTTTCGCCGCGCGAACTGGTAGCGCGTATTCAGGCTGTGTTGCGGCGCGCAGCGCCAAGCGACGGCGAGACCGTGTCAGCGGGTACCTTGGAGATCGACACGGCAGGGCAGCGCGTCACGGCAAACAGCCGCGAGATTCGCCTGGGACCCACCGAGTACCGGCTGCTCAAGTTCCTCATGACGCATCCGGATCGCGTGTACAGCCGAACGCAGCTGCTCGACCGCGTCTGGGGCGCCAACGTGTATGTCGAAGAGCGCACCGTCTATGTTCACGTGCGCCGCCTTCGCAAAGCGCTAGGCGCAGAGGCTGCTGACAATTATATTCAAACAGTCCGCGGATCCGGATATCGGTTCTCGGCCCGCGGTCATTGAGCAAATGCTGGATTCAGGGCGAAATTTTGTTTTGGGGTTGCTATTACTACTCGGCGCAGGGGCTCTGATTGGTTGGCTCAATGGGCGGGCCGACAGCGGCCTGCTTGTGGCGGCGCTGCTGGGGCTTGGTTGGCAGCCGCTACAAGAGCGAACATCGCAGACTGCGCAAGGAGATTCGCAAATCGGCCAACGCAATGCCCGATGGCGCCGTAACCAGAACACCCGGAGTACACAATGAAACGAAAGCTTCTCCTGTTGATCGCAATCAACGTATTTGCCTTTTCCACCGCACTCGGCGCGGTTAGCGACGAAGACTTCGAGCAGCTGCGTAAGCAGCTTGCGACTGTGTCGCAGAGGCTCGATGAGCTTGCGGCGGAGAACGCAGAACTGCGGCGCTCCCGGGTTGAGACGGCAACAGCAGTCGCCGATGTGCAGACGAGCGTTGCAAAGGTGCAAGCAGCGGATGCGCCGGCTGCGGAGTCGTGGTCGGACCGGATCGCGCTGGACGGCGATTTTCGATACCGCTATGAGAACATCGACGCCGAGGGAAGCGCCGAGCGCAACCGCAACCGGATTCGTGCGCGCGCCAATATTCACGCCTATCTGGCAGACGATGTCGAAGTGGGTTTCGGCCTGTCAACGGGCAGTGATGACCCAGTGTCGGCGAACCAGACTTTGGGTGGTGGCGGTTCGTCGAAGGGCGTCGTGATAAACCTGGCGTACGTCGACTGGGAAGCGGCCGAAGGCTTGCACTTGCTCGGCGGCAAATACGAGAATCCGCTGCTAAAGGTCGGCAAGCAGGAGCTGCTGTGGGACGGAGACTGGACGCCCGAAGGGCTCGCACTGACGTACAAGCGCGACTGGTTCTTCGCGAACGCGATCGGTACTTACCTCGAGAGCGACAGCAGGAAGGGCAACAGCAACTTCAGTTGGGGCGGGCAACTCGGTGCGTCGGGCGAGATCGGCGGCGCGAAGGTCAAGGGCGGCATCGGCTATTACTCGATAAAGACCAAGGGCGAGAGCACGGTATTCGGTGACGCTGCGGATCCGGGCGACTATTTTGGTAATACCGCTTTAGAAGCCGGCGGTCTGCCTTGCGGTACCACGCCCGACACGAGTTGTACCTATCTCTACGACTATTTGCTGACGGAGATCTTTGCTGAAGCCGCGTTCGATCTTGGCGATTGGCAGACCCTCGTGTTTGTCGATTTCGTCAACAACAGCGACGCGTCGGATAACGATACGGGTTGGACGGCAGGTGCCCGCTTTGGTCAGACCGAGGACAGAGGCCAGATGCAGTTCTCGTATATTTACGCGGACAAGGAAGCCGATGCCATGCTCGGACTGTTGACGAACTCGGACTTCGCCGGAGGTGGCACGGACAATAAGGGTCACCTCCTGCAGCTGGACTATGGCATCAATAAGAGCTGGACGATCGGGGCTAAGTATTTTATTAACGAGACCGACGTCAGTTCCGGCAGCAAAAGTGACTACAATCGGCTTATGCTCGACACCCAATGGAAATGGAAGTAGCGGGTGTGCGCGGCCTTGACGTCGGGATCAAATTCAAGTGACATAGGCACCGCAGCCAATAGCGGGGGCGACGTATAAAATGGAAGCATCCGACCTGACAGATCACGTATCACGGCGTTTCAATAAGGACATCGAGGACCCGAGGAATAGCGTGCTGGCGATGGGCGGACTCGTTGAAGCCCAATTCTCGCGCGCCATTTCCGCAATCGTCAGCGGCGACAGCGAACTGGGGCTCAAGGTCGCGAAAGACGACCACAAGGTCAACGATCTCGAAGTCAATATTGACGAGGAATGCAGCCGCATCCTGGCCACGCAATCGCCTGCGGCTGGCGACCTTCGCCTTATTGTCGCCATCATCAAAACGATCACGGACTTGCAACGCATCGGCGACCACGCGAAGAATATCTGCGAGTACGTGATCTACATGGTGAAGGGCAGGGACGTACGTCATACCGGCATTTCCGACGCAGCCGATCGCGAATCTGCGTAACGAACAATGAATCTTCCCGGACCGCGCGTTCTTAACTTCGCAGGCTTCTTGTGCTGTGTCGGTATGATGGGTTTCGCGCTTTACGCCCAGCACGTGTTGCTTCTCGACCCGTGTCCTCTATGTGTCCTGCAACGGGTTGCGGCGATTGGACTGGGTGTCGCATTCCTGCTCGCAGCCCTGCATAACCCGAGCGGTTGGGCGCGGCGCGCCTACGCGATACTGATACTGCTATTTGCGGGCGACGGTGCGACGATTGCCGGATGGCACTGGCGGCTGCAGAATTTGCCGCCGAGCGAGGTCCCGTCCTGCGGCCCGGGTCTCGACTATATGCTCGACAACTTCCCGCTCGGCGAAGCTCTGCGCATGGTTTTTCAGGGTTCGGGAGAATGTGCCGAAGTTGTCTGGAGCTT
>Ga0224497_10001616_pt1 | contig 14210 bp, 17 predicted proteins | sample SF_Jul11_sed_USG_4_FD_167970 | JGI IMG/M metagenome (GOLD analysis project Ga0224497, IMG submission 167970) | Sediment microbial communities from San Francisco Bay, California, United States - SF_Jul11_sed_USGS_13 | ecosystem: Environmental > Aquatic > Marine > Sediment | place: USA... | reverse complement strand
AATGTCTGATTATACTATTGATGAGGTTAAATCTTCATCAGAAAATGTATCTGAGAACTTACAAAAAATAAGCCAAGATCCTGAATGTCACTTTTTTAGTTTTGAAAACGAAATGACAATACTCAAAAAAACGGGATTGGCTAAAGACCTTGATAAAAAATTTGGCATACGAAAAATGAATGGCTCTCATGGCATAGGCCATCTAAGAATTGCAACAAGCAGCAGAGTAACTCCATACAATACTCATCCATTCAGCACTACTATCCTGCCAGATATTGCAATAGTTCACAATGGAGAGATTACAAATTACAACATGCTAAAAGATTCGCTAGAACTGGAGGGATTTACATTTCATACAGATAGTGACTCAGAAGTTATCGCCGTTTTTCTAGCAAGTAGAATACTCAAACATGGAGACATAGAAAGGGCCCATCGTGAATTTGTAGCAAAAGCTGATGGTCCATTTACTTACATAGCTGCCACTTCGGATTCGATTGCAATTGTACGGGATAAATTTGGAACGAGAAAAGGCATCATAGGATATAATCCGGGAACTAATGATCAGGCTCCATTTTGGGCAATGGCCACTGATTTGTCGGCACTGGATGTAGTAGGAGCTACAACAAAAATAGAGACTCCCCATCCCGGAAAACCAAGAATCTTTTACAGGAACTAAAATGTACACACTGGATATTGATGAAATAAGGGCTTTGGCAAATGATGTCCACTCTACAAACTCAGGTTCTAACGAATTTGATTTATTAAAGAAAAAATTACATGAACAATTCCAAGTATCCATTCCAGAAGGTTTGAAAAATGCCGCAATTGAAAAATTTGGAAATGTTACAAGTGCACCTATACTTTATGAAAATCTAACGAACTCTATTCTTCGAAAAAAAGTTGAAGATGGTGAAAACAACATAACCATAAAAAATCCTAGAGCACTCTACAGAATTGGTGTTTTTGGTTTTTCAGAACCAATAAATCTAAATTTAACCGTAGAGGGAAACGTAGGTAACTTTTTTGGGGCGTTTTGTAATTTTAATGGAACTTGGACAGTAAAGGGTCATGCAGAAAATGGGTTGGCAGATAAAGGATATTGCGGAAAATTTGTAATAGATGGGCTAGCAACTGAGCTTGTAGGGCAAAACAACCAATCAACCAATTACAGTCATGGTGTTGACATTCTAGTTAGAAAGGGCTGTATGGAAAGAGCAATGTCCCAGGCTAGAGGCGGCAATTTGGTGACATTTGGAGCTGGATTCAATTCAGGACTATACATGTCAGATGGAATTTTGATGAATTTGGGTGAACCCGGTGAATTATTTGGAGCAGGTATGGTTGGAGGTATAATATACACAAAACAAGGAACAACAACAGGTAAAGGAGCAACAATAAAAAAATTGGATGAGAATGACTATGAAAAAATAAAAAATGTTTTAAGAATATTTGAAAGGGATCTCGATATTGTAAATTTGGATGTGTTTTCTAAAACAAATTCAAAATTGGATATTACCAACATAAAACACGACGAGATTGATTTTAGGGAATTTGAAAAGATAGTCGCAGATGAAAACACTGTACACTAAATCTATTTTTTAAAAGTATGTTTTAATGACAGAGTAGTTTGTTTCATAAAGTTTTTTAGCATAAAACTGGATTTAAAATTAAATTCCATACTTCATTATATCGCTACTAACCAATCTAATTTTCTGAGCAGTGTTTTTTACTTCGTCAGGAGTCATGGGTTTTCCTAGAGTAAGATAGATTGTAAGATTTGGCAAATACAGAATCATTTGCTGCATTCTTTCTCTAGTAATGTGAATATAGTTGGTTTTTCCATAGGCCTCATCAAAATGTTCTCTAGTGCTTCGTCTTACAGCAAGCTGCTTGTAAAACGCCACTCTGTCAGGATCAGGCTCCATTATAGTATGTGCTGCTGAAGATTGGTCCAGCAAAACATTCCCTTCCAAATCAATCACGCCTAAATGTTGGATTAATGAATCAATTTTGAAAATCTCTTTTGCCAATATTTGAGTTTGTTCTGAAACCAACAGACTATATGATTTTGATTTTGGATATAGACATTTCGGATCGTGTTTCGCAATCAAATGACGAAATTTTAATCAATTATAGTTCAGGATGTTTTTTAATTATGAATAAATCAAATAATGGGTGGTAATGTCTACCACAATGGAAATCAGGAAAAAAGCATTCAAGTTGTATCTTCATGGATATCGACAAGATCTAAAATTCAGACACGGAAGAGATGGGAAAATATACGAAATGTGGGAAAAGGTATACAAAACCTTCACTAAACCCATGAATCAAAATTTTTACAGTAATTTTACAGAAAGACTTTGAACGGTGAATCCTTATTTTAATACTAATCTTTACTGAAAAACTTGGGTCAGATTGGCTCAGATTCACCAAATAAAATTCACGACTATAACATGCTGTGCAAAAAAGTAAAGGAGATTGACTCTAAAATACGCTTTGCAGGCGTGATAAATGAAAGAGGCAGGCTAGTTGCAGGAGGAATCCAAGATGAGTCTAGTAATCTAGTAGATGCCAAAACAGATGAACTGATATTTGTTGAAGTGGATTTGCGAATCAGAATGCGAAAAGACTTTGATCCATACTTTGGAAAGATGCAATACACTACAACTAAGAGAAATGCAATGTAATGAGATTTCCAATGAGAACAGACATTTCTTTTTGTTTTTGCTGAGGTAGATCTTGATATTCTTGATATGCCTGTATAAATTCACAATATGATATTGGAGTATTAGATTAGGTTTTCATCACACTCGTATTCAATAAAATCAATCATGTATTTCTTATTCAACATAGTGGTGATGCACAAGATTTTCATAAAATCTGACTGATTTTATGTTGACAAACTCTAGCATGCCATATCTTGATAGTTCTCTTCCAAATCCACTGTGTTTTATCCCTCCAAATGGAATTCTGGGATCAGAGAGAACCACGTTATTGACACTCACAATCCCGGATTCAATTCTTCTAGACATTTTATCTGCTTTGGCAAGATCCCTGGTCCAGATACTTGCGCCTAATCCAAATTCAACATCGTTAGCTAGTTTGATTGCCTCACTCTCATTTTCAACTATTGTGATTGGGGCAACTGGTCCAAACGTTTCCTCTTTTGCAATTCTCATATTTGATTTGACCTTTGTGAGAATTGTGGGTTGGTAAAAGAACCCCTTGCCATCAATCTTTGAGCCTCCCAAGAGAATTTCAGCTCCTTTTGATTTTGCATCATCTACAATACCTGAAATTGTATCAAGTCCATCTTTGCTTGATAAAGGACCAATATCAGTCTCCATAGAAGTTGGATCTCCAACTTTTAGTTGTGATGTTTTTTTGATGAATAATTCAATAAAGTCTTTTGCAATGTTTTTACCAACAAAAAATCTTTTTGATGCAACACAACTTTGTCCACAGTTGATGAATCTACCTTTAACTGCACCTTCTGCAGCTTTTTCTATAATTGCATCATCCAATACAATAAAAGGATCACTTCCACCCAATTCCAACACACATTTTTTTAGATTCATTGCTGCTCTCTCCCCAACTTTTGCGCCTGCATTAGTACTGCCAGTAAAAGTAACTGCGTTTACGTCTGAATCAATCAAATGATTTGCTGAATCTACACTTCCAACAACTGTTTGAAATATCCCTTCAGGTAATCCAGACTCTGTGAATGCTTTTTCAATCTCAATTCCGGATTGCATGGTTACCCTAGACGGTTTCATTACTATGACATTTCCCGCCATCAAACATGGTGCTGCAAATCTCAATGCTTGCCAGTATGGAAAGTTCCATGGCATAATAGAACCAATTACCCCAAGTGGTTCAAAGGTTAGAAAGCTTTTTCGAGCATCAGTATTTAGTACTTCATCTGAAAGAAAACTATCTCCGTGATCAGCATAAAATTCCAAAACCCATGCGCACTTTTCAACTTCTCCAATTGATTCTTTGAGGGTTTTACCCATTTCTCTTGTTGCAACTTGTGCAAGTTTTGTTTTGTTCTTCTTTAGATATTCTACTAAATTGTAGATGTAACTTCGTCGTTTTTCGTAATCTTTTTTCCATTCAGGAAATGCTCTTTTTGCTTTTCTTACTAAATCCGCCACTTGATCTTTATTCATTACTGAATAGGTCTCAATTTTTTCTGCTGTTGCTGGATTTATTGTGGTAATTTGATTTAAAACGTATCTCCTACAATCTTTATTGCCAATACAGTGATCAGATCAGTTTTCATGTTGTTTTCTATTTTTTTGAGTATATAATTATTGGTTAATATTGACAAATATTGGTAACCATTACCAATTAAAACCTATATTTATAACTAGACAAGATTTATCTATTGCATGAGCAGTACAGTTAAAAATTCTGGGAATAAAAATGAACAAGATGTCCATGAGGTTTTCAAAGAAAATTTTGAAAAGTATTTTCGTGAGGTAGAAAAAATCATGCCACAATATTTGGAGTCTATGACAAAACTTCAAGAAGAATTTTTAGAAGCTTGGAAAAATACAATAAACAAATCATTAGATTTTCAAAAAGAATATTCAGAAAAAGCAAATATCAATACACAGATTCCACAAGATGCTGCAAACATTATTTACAATATTGCTGAAGAATACATTAAATCAAAAAATTTTCAAAATCAGGTAATCTTGTCCACGATGAATTCGGCAAATGCAACCCTTAAAGATTCTCAAAATGCATTTGAGCCATTTATGGAATTAAATAAAAAAGTTTTAGATTTTTGGTCTGATTTTTATATAAAAAAATAAGCAATAATAAATTAGCATTTTTTTTAAAAAATTTCTAATGAGGTCTATTAATCTAATTTATCAGAATTACATAATTAGTCAGAAATAAAAAATGATTGTGATTTTGAGGGGATGTTTTGCAGGTGTAGAGTGCACCATGCAGCTAGAATCAAAATTAACGTTTTATCAGAATCTCCAAAATCAAGATACCATATTTTATTTTCTTCAACAGAAACAAATTTTTCTGTCATTTGTATTGTGACTTTTTTATGTATACATAAAGGTATTATTCTTTTTAAAATGGAATGTTCCAAAATTTAGTGGTACATATGAAATAAAGTATTCTTGGATTTGTCTAAATCCATAAATCATGAATTTTTAGTATACATCAAAGACTTTTTAATTTTTTTTGATTTTGAATTTTTAAATAATATCTTTGTTTGTATGTTTTTGTTCTAGGTCGTGTTCTCAGCATCATCCCACAACATGGACAATGCCTACCATCCCACATCACAAATATTCCACACTCATTACATCGTTTCTGTCCATTAGCATATCTATCAGCATGTAAAATCCACTTAGCTTTGTATCTACCACAAATTCCTCTACACATCTTAGATTCTACCCATAACATTTACATCTCTATGTCGAATTGCTTCAAAAAATTTTTGTTTATATTTAGTGTTTCGTGGCTTTAACCTCAGTCTACCACCACAACATGGACAAAATATTCCATCCCACAGCATGAACATATCACATAGATTACATCGTTTCTGTCCAATACAATATCTCCCAGTTCCATTAATTCTGTTTATTTTGTATCTGTGGCAGACTCCCTTACAACTAAGTCCCATTAAATTCCTCCAACAATTTTGAATTCATCAAAATATATCTCAAGGTAGAAAAATTCCGTTGAATCACTCTATAAGTTACAGGTAATTGTTCAGTGATGTTGTCAAGAGTTTCCTTTAGTAAAATAACTGCAAAGTAAATTGCAGCACATGCTAGTCCAAGAATATTTTTTGAAGGAATTAATGAACTCTTAAACGACTCTTCGATAATTTTCACAGATAATGATGCTATTAACTCGTTCAATTGAATTTTTTTGGAAAGTTTTTTGATATGATGAATAGCATCATTGAGTGATACATCTAACTGTAAATCCTTGTTCATGTTACCTGAAACCAGGTTTATCTGTGAGGCACACTTGTAACAATATCTATGATTACTTGCAGAAGTTGCAACAATACTATTCTCTTCAAAGGAAATCTGACAACGGATACATTTTGCATCACTATTCTTTTGAAGCTTACAAAAAGCGCTTATAGTCAAAACATAGACAGTTTTTGTCCTAGACAAGTCCTAGAAAAAATCACCCATAAGGAAATACAAAAACAAACTAGTTGATAAATATGGATCAATGTTTTCTAAATGTCAATGATTGTCAATGAAGTGAAATAGTTGTCAATAATAATTCTGAATCTTTCTAAATTCTAGTTTTCCACGTGGGTCTGTTCTACAACATCTTAACTATATTCCCCTAGTGTTAGGATGCTCCCATCGGGATTTGAACCCGAGTCTTTGGCTTGAGAAGCCAAAATGCTTAACCGGACTACACTATAGGAGCTTGATAAAAAACAAATTAAATCTCAATTTAAAGGAAATGTTTTGACTTTGCATGAATTTGTAAACTTTTGCTATTTCATTGCTTTATAGAAAAACCAAACGTGTATGATTTATGGACATTAAGAAATTCATTGTAGAGCATGAATTGACCATGTTTCCAGTTGGCTTGGGTGGATGTAGAATATCTGAGATGAATGATGATTCGTGTGACTATGACATTTTCGTTTTTGATAATACCTCGGGACAAGAAATTTTCGAGTTTGAAAATAACATTGTTATGATTCATCATGCATCTTTATCTGAAACCCGATCAAAACAACTACTGCAATATGATAAACTGCAAATTATTCAAGATGAATCTTGGGAGCTTAGGATGTTTTTATCAAAAATTAATGAAAAACGTAGATTGCTTTATTCTGATTTTGCCAAAAATTCTTTGATTGAATCACTATTTTGTTGTCAAAAAACTAAAGAGTCAATCAAATCCTCTGATGTATTTGGTTCTTGTTGGCAAAAATGTGCCGTGTTTTATTTGGCAGATGCTATATCTTCTCTAAACTATCAGCGAATCAGTCCTTCTCACATGCTTGACCTTCTACGAAAGTTAGAAAAAAATCAAATCAATGAACATATCTCTACTGTTACCCAAACTGTAGGAATTGAGAGAGCCACGCCTTCATTACTTGAAAGAATGCTAAAATCCACCGTTGGTTTTTCTGATTTATCTGAAAAAAATAATCATTCTAAAATAATTCAGCAAAAATACAATTTCTTTGTAAACAATTCAATGCTCTCTGACTGTTATTTTTATTTGGGCTGGATAAACAAAGAAAATTTCATTAAAATTAAGGAAATCTTGAATAGAGAGCAGGATATTATTCATATTCTAAAGGTAGCCTTTGATGTGGAATCCGATGTGAATTTGCTCGAACAGCAAGCAAACACTATAGAAAAGTCATGTAATTCTATTCTTAGCATTATCTAAAGTGTATGTCTTCTCATCTACTGTACTAACCTTTTAAAACAAGTACGATTACTCAATATTCATGGTAGATCAAGCATGCGGATGCGAAGCTGATAGCGGCGATCCTGAATACTCGTGCGATTGTGCTATGCAAGGTCATTGTATATGTAGTCACGATTGCAAATGTTCAACCGACGTTTGTAAAGAAGCTGTCGGAAGTCTATAACTCGATAGTTAATTACCATCTTATTTTTATTTTTTAATTACTCTTCTTCTTCCTCAAAGCCCCAAGATTTTACTAACTCTTTTTGGAACTTGTCTGCTTGTTTTTCATTTAACCCAAATCCACAGTTCTTATGTGTTGGAACAACTATCATACCATCTAGTTTGAACTCTACTTCAAACAAGTGTACTTTGGAGCATTCACACATTTCTGGAATTTCTGTACATTTTCCTCTATATTTGCTTATTTGAATAACCTTTAACTATCCGTTTTGATAATTTTTTTCAGATTTGAAAGGTTTGTTACTATTAATTCCAGTATTTGCCGCTTTACTATTGAGTTCATTATCACTTTCATCTGCATTTGCCCAGTTCCAATCAGGTGGTGTAGACAAAGAAGGATCATGGTATGCCGGTGAAGGTCTCAAACAAGGAGATTTCTTTTCATATTCACTATGTCATGTAGATTACAAAGAATGCGCAAAATTTGAAATGGATATGTGGATAAAAGGCGATAAACAAGTAGGAAGTGAAACCAAATGGTTAGCTGAAGTTGTAATTTATGATGGCAATAAACGAGTCGTAGGAGAAATGGAATTGGGAAAAATCGCACCTGAACCAACTGGTGGTAGTATTGAATTAGGTGTTTACAGAGGTGCATTCAAGTCTTCAATATCGTGGCTCTCTGCATTTGCAACATCTGATGATAGTTCTGGTGGAAAAGGTCCTAAAGAATTCAAAGCTGCATCGTGGGGTAAAATTGGAAACATTGGTGGAGAACAAGTTCTTCCAATGGCACTAGAAACAATTACTGTTCCTGCAGGGACTTGGGACACTATTCAAATGGGTTGGAAAACTGGTGGAGCTCAAAGTAAAGTTTGGATTGTAGATGATTTTCCATTTCCAATAAAAGCCAAAACTTACACACATGTATCGGAGGGAATCCCTCCAACTGAATACGAATTTACATTGTTAGAGTATGACGAAAATGTACAAACTAGTCCTTTTGAAGGAATTGTTTCAACTTCTGATGCATTTAAAGCTGCAGGATGTGAAACTGATTTTGAAAAGACAGTTAGCATAAAAAAGCCTACAAAGAACTTTGATTATCAAGTTCATATCTTCTATGGTCCTGAAGATCCAGTTTTTGGATGTGAGATGGATTGGCTCATTAGTTTCATAAGCAAATACGATGATACTGAATATCTAAATCAGGTTCAATTTGATTTTCTAACCGTTGATGAAAATTTAACTCCCCTAAGATCAATTGCCCAAGAAGAAGGTAGGCAATTTCTCTATTCTCCATCAGGCCAAGCTATTCTTAACATGATTGTAAAAGAAGACCCTGGCATTGCACGTTATGTGGTTTGGATTTATGGCTTATCTCCTGAAGGAATTGCTCCTTCAGGCGCTGCTGATTATTTGGAAGTTGAAGTTCCAATATTTGCAGCTGACGGAACTATTCCTGTGCAAAAAATACCTGATTGGATTAAGAATAATGCTGGATGGTGGGCAGATGGCTCAATTGATGATAATTCCTTTGTACAAGGAATACAGTTCTTAATCAAAGAAGGGATCATGAAGATTCCACCAACCACTCAAGGTTCTGGTGGCAGTGAAAAGAACATTCCATCTTGGATTAAGAATAATGCTGGATGGTGGGCAGATGGCTCAATTGATGATAATTCCTTTGTACAAGGAATACAGTTCTTAATCAAAGAAGGGATCATGAAGGTGCCTCAAACTCCCAAAAAACCCACTGGTTATCAGCCTGAATCGCTGTTTGATTAAAAATTCTTTTTAATGTTCTACATTCAAATTACTAAATTTGGTTAAAATAGCGAATTAACATGGTTGGTCTTTTCAAACATCCAAAACGTCGTCTGAAAAAATTACTCAAAGATGGCGAATATGATGAGGCTGTAAAGTTTGGAAAGAGTTTGGAATCTAAATATTCTAATGATCATGATTTTATGTTCATCATGGGGAGTGTTTATTTAATAGTCGATGATGCAAAAAATGCTTTACCTTATTTTGAAAAAGCCTTTGAACTTGACAATACTGACATAGAAAACCTAACTCTGAAAACCAATGTTCATTTAGCATTAGAGCAAAAGGATGAGGCAATTGATTGCTGTAGGCGTATTGTTAAATTACAACCAGAAAACTCTGAAGCCAAATCACTACTTAAAGATCTAGAAAGTCTTTAATCTGTAAAGTTATTGTTTTTCATAGGATATGCATTCTCCAATAACCAATTACAAAATGCTGTAACGTTTTCAGTAAATTCAGTCCATATGTGAACTGAATGAGGAAGTATGTCTATTTTCCAATTTTTTGTAAATACTCTAACTCCTTCTTTGTTTTCATACATGTAAGCATCTTCTGTTTGAACATCTCCGAGCATCTCTTTAGCTTTTTGCTTAATTATTTCTCTGTCTATGGGAAATCTTTTTAGGTCATAATTAACAATTAGACTCAAATCTCTTTTTCCATACATTTCAAATTCTTCAATCGTTCCCTCTTTTGGAAAATTTACAATTAATTTGATATTGTATTTTTTGCCTACTTCTTTTCCAATTTCAACAATTCTTGCATACCCCATTCCTGGATTTTTCTTTAAAAGAAATCTGATTTGTGCCAGGTCCTTTTTTAGTTGCTCTTGAAGATCAGTGACAATTTCTGAAAATATCATTCTTTTTCTAACTGCAATTCCTATTATAACCATTAATTTTTTTCAAGATCAGTTTTTTTAGAACTTTGAATAGTTCTGTATATGGCAATGCCAATGGATTTTGATGGGATGCGCACTGATGATGCATCAGAGAGAACAGATAATGTTGATGAATACAGAAGAACTTGCATTGATTTCATTGAAGATATATCTCATGATTATGAAGCCTGGGTGGACTATTACAAATTGCCTGAAGATGAAGATAAACGAAGACGTGCAGGCATTCGTGCCACAATTGCTAGAACAAATGAATGGATAGCAAAAGTTGCCCAATCTATCAAGGCAGTAGATGTAGTAATGAATGATGGGATACAAAAGATGGCCGAATCAACGGCTGGAAAACCATTTCAAATTGGTGTATTTGTAAATCAAAAATCAAGTTACACAGAAACAAGACCTGGTGTTATTGATGTAAATGTTAAAGCCAATGGAAGAGAGGGAAGAAAAACAAAACTTGGATTTCATTTTAAGGATGATAGATTTCGATTAGAATCTACTTGTGATGCATATATCGATGAAAGCGATTTACCAACACAAGAATCTGATCTCTTGGATATTCATCTTAAACTTCATGCAGAAAATGCCAAGACACGTGATGTAATTTCCTTTACTGTAACTGTTTGTGAAATTGAAAATGATGTTGAAATTGATCGAAGAGGGGTTTCAACAATAGTCCATCTTGTATGATTTAACGAAAAATATCCTCTTCCATATACTCAATAAACTTTCCAGTGTTTTCAAGTTTTATTGAATTGATTAGTTCTAAATTGTTAAAGTGATTCATCATTAAATATTCTTCAGATGAAGTATACAATACATCTTCAATATAGAATGTTCTAGCACTACCCATTCCGTAATAGCGTGTGCTCTCATCTGAGTGAGTCACTGTTCCTTTGAGATTAAACCCATCAGATTTATCTAAATCAAAAACATAGAATCCACTCCAGCGATTATACTCTGGTGCAATTATTTTTGAGCTTAAAGTTTCCTTCAAACTATTAGTATCACCATTAATTGGAATTGAAAGAACACCTCTTGTTTTGTCAAAAAAGAATGCTTTGTGATTATTTAACGCTTCAGAATAAGTAGAACTATCTCCAATTACTATGTCGTCTACAACCTTTGGATTTTTCACATCTGCTACATTAAACAATGCAATCTTTACTCCCAATTGTTGAACCCTGCCATTTTCAATTTCTTTAGTGTCTCTGCCTATTCCAATTATGTGCTCTTTATCATATGGATGCAAATAGTTTGAAAAGCCCGGTATTTTCAACTCTCCTAAAATTTTTGGTTTATCTTCTGATAAATCAATTACAAAAAATGGGTCAATTTGCTGAAATGTTACCAAGTATAGTCTATCGTCCATAAATCTGGCTGAGAAAATGCTCTCATCAGGTGCAATTTTGTCTAATCCTCCAACAATATTTAGCTGCTCATCTAACACATAAACTGCATTTGCACGAACAGTTCCCTGATGTTGAACATAATATTCTGTAGTGGTTGCAACTCTGAATCTATCTTGATTTTCATCCATTGAAAATTGGTTTAATAGTCTACCTGGAACTGAACCTTTTGCAACATATTCTATTTTATCCTCATTAATTGAAATTTTATGAATAATTGTTTTGTTTGTATCTTCTTGAATTTTTGCATCATATTCATTTAGGGCGGCTTTGATTTTTTCAAATAATTCTTCTTTGCCTGCTTTATTCATTTGATTGTATGAATTTTGCATTAGTTCTGAAATTTTCATCCATTGAGAAGATGAACTAATTGAAGAATCATTTTGAATCTCCTTAATCTTTTCTTGAATTTCATTTGGTAATAATGGCATTATGACATCAAAAAATCTATCACGTGATGAATTTTCATAAAACTCAAATGGGGTATTTTGCTGGTATGTCAAGTAAAAATTATCTTCAGAGACGTAAATTGATCCTGAATACCCCATAAGAAACGTTTCTGAGTTTATTGTGTCACCAAAAATATCTATTGCAGTTAATGTGTTAAAGTTTGAAAATTGCTCTACATTATCAAAATAAAATGCCTTAGGCGTCATTATTGGTATTGAATTCTCTAAAATTACAGGAAGTCTAGGATATTGATAATCTATATTGCTATTTGTGACAAAGTATGCATAATTCCCAATCATTCGTGCATCGCTAAAGTACCCATCAATAGAATAATCTTTGAGAATAATTGGATTCTCTTTGTCTGATACATCTACAACTAGCGCGTGAGTCACTGGACTGTAAGAGCGTCTTGGAACAAAGTCATAGAGTGGAATAATTTCATCATTGCTTTGTCCGTTGTAAAATATTACCAGTCTATCATCATTTAGGAACATATTTTGAATGTGTTGCGATTCAATGTCAAGTGCAATCTTTAGAATTAATTTTGCAGATTCTGCAGGGTATGCATCAATAATAGATAATGTGTTTCGAGATACGATGTATACGTATTTTGAATCATTTTTCAAATAATCTGGCTCATCAACATTTTCAACTTGAACGTTTGTAGTAGAATAGTCAGATCCTCCAGATTCTGTTTTAGCCATTACTCCTTCTGGAATCGGCGCTCCAACAAATCCATCTGACTCCATCATAACTACATCATCAGCCATCATTCGAGTTGAAAATATCCTGTTATCGAAAAATTGACCTCCAAATAACGCTGATGTCTCAAGAATTTTCTTTAGATCCTCTTGTGATGATATTTGCTTAATGTCATGTGTACCCTCAAAGTAGTTTGACACTGATTTGTCAACATAGATAATTTCTGGCTCTGGTATTTGTGATACTTGAGGTTGTTCAAATTCCATCGAATACATTATCCCTGCAGTAACTATAACCGAAATGGCAACTACAATTGGTATTGTTGTTTTGGAGTTCATTTTTTTTCTTTCACTCTTGTTGAGTTTTTTTCAAAACTGGCATTTAGTGATTACTATAATTTTGTAGTTTAGGATAAAAGGTTTAGTGAAATTTGGATTTTACCAAACAACTTACATATGCTGGATTTACAATATTAACTCTGATGTCTTCTGAAGTTCCTGATGATTTTACTGAAAAAATCAAAATTCTTGCCACAGATGACAAAAAAATAAAGATGTTTGGTGAGTTATTCACTAATGATTCTAGTCGAGGAATACTTCAATTACTTTTCAATGAAGAATTAACTGCAACTCAGATTGCTCAAAGGACTGATATTTCACTTCAACTAGTAAAGTACCACCTAAACAAACTTCAGGATTTAGGTGTGGTTAAAATTTCAAAGATCGAAAAAAACTCAAAATCTCAAGATATGAAAATTTACTCTGCAACAAAATTTAGCATTGTTATTGTCCCTCCAAGTTTCTCAGAAAAAACTAAAGAAAGTAAATTACTCGTTCGTTCCTTTAGACATATTTACAAAGTTGCAGGGCTTGGAATTGCAACTGGCCTATCTGGATTACTTTCATTATCACAATTACAAGACAAGCAAATTCCCGGTAAGATTACAAATATGATGACTTCTGATTATTCTGCAAAAAGTTCTGGATCTATTGAAATGGATGAATCTGTAGATTCTGTTATGATATCTGCACCAATATCTGCAGAATCTGAGTCTCAATTGCAATTTGAAAAAAGGATTGAACCTCAAGATTTTGCGCAAGAAAATTTAGATATTGCAGAGACTACAATTAATTCTAACATTGGTGATTTGGGAATAGATTTGTTTATTCCATTTGTAATAATCACAATAATACTTGGTGGACTCACTGTTTACTATCTGATAAAATATCTAAAAACTTCAAAATAATTTATGAATTGTCAAGTGTAATTTCAATTGTCACTCTCTTCTCTTTTGCTCTTTTTTC
>Ga0224497_10001612_pt1 | contig 14223 bp, 14 predicted proteins | sample SF_Jul11_sed_USG_4_FD_167970 | JGI IMG/M metagenome (GOLD analysis project Ga0224497, IMG submission 167970) | Sediment microbial communities from San Francisco Bay, California, United States - SF_Jul11_sed_USGS_13 | ecosystem: Environmental > Aquatic > Marine > Sediment | place: USA... | reverse complement strand
TCTTCAGCCAGCCCTCGGATGTGCGCAATACCGTATTCCTCGTCGACAAGCACATCGATCGCGACGACGACCGCTGGCTCTATCTGCCCGGGCTTGATCTGGTCAAACGGATTTCCGCCAGTGACAAGCGCACCAGTTTCGTCGGCGCACACTACTACTACGAGGATGTCTCCGGGAGACGCCCGTCGGAGGATGCACACGAGCTGATCGACACAAGCGATGAGTTCTACGTCCTCAAACACGTGCCACACGACGCGCAGAGTGCCGAGTTTTCGAGTTACGTCACGTGGATCGACCGGCAGACGTTTTTGCCGATGAAGATCGATTACACCAATCCCGCAGGCAAGCTGTATCGGCGCGTCGAGGTCATGAAAGTCGAGAACATCGACGGTCATCCGACCGTTACAATTAGTCGCGTATCGGATTTGTCGACCGGCGGCGCCACGGATATGCAGTTTCGCTTCATCAAGTACGATATCGGTCTGCCAGAGTCCGTCTTTACAGAACGCTCGCTGCGCAGTCCGCCGAGCGATTGGCTGCAGCGCCCTGAAGGTTGAGTGAGAACCCGCCGTGAACCTCTGGCCACTGCTTTTGGTGATACCCACGATCGTGTTCGCGCAGGAAGACATGTGGCACGACGACGACTGGGGCGAAGAAGATTCCGGTACAGTCTGGAGCGGCTTTGTTGAGGCCGGACTCGGAACGCGTCTTGACAGCGACCCGTTGCTCGACGATCGCAAAACACTCGAAGAACTCCGGCTTCGCATCGAAGCAGAATGGCGGCCCGGCAATACCACGGTCACCCTCAAGGCCGACGGCATTTACGATGCTGTCGAAGACGACTGGAATGCCGAAGTCAGAGACCTGACCGCGGCGTTTTCGCTTGGCAAGAATGTCGATGTCAGAGCCGGGCGACAGGTGCAGACATGGGGTACTGGCGACCTGGTTTTTCTGAACGATCTGTTCCCCAAGGACTTCGTGTCTTTCTTTGCTGGTCGCGATGATGAATATCTCAAAGCGCCGGGCAACGCGATACGCTTGACGCGATACTCCGATCCTGTGAATGTCGATTTCGCCTGGACCCCGTTATTCGAGCCTGATGTGTATTTGTCCGGCGAGCGCTTCTCTTTCTTTTCGCCGCTCGCGGGCGGCAATGTCGCGCCAACCCCACCCTTCGAGGCCGCGGAGCCGAATGAGTCCTTTTCGAACGGCGAGTTTGCGCTGCGGCTTTTTCGCACCGTCGCGGGCCGGGAGTACGCGCTGTACGCGTATCGTGGATTCTTCAAACAACCGACGGCGTTCACGGCGTCACTGGAACCGATCTTTGCGCCGTTGGCGTCGCTCGGCGCGAGCTTGCGACGACCGCTTGGCCCAGGGCTGTTCAACATCGAAGTGTCTTATTACGTGTCGCGCGACGACCGGTCGGGAACCGACTCCTTGGTGCCGAACGATCAGCTGCGCTTCCTCGTTGGCTTTGAGTGGGAAGCAAAACCGAACTTCACGGTTGGCATGCAGTACTACGTCGAGTCGACGCTTGACTATAACGGGTTGATTCAGAATTCGCCGTTTCCCGGATTCGAGCCGGATCGTAACCGCCACCTGCTGACGAATCGCCTGACTTACCGGGCCGGCCGAGACAAACACACCTGGTCTTTGTTTACGTTCTTCTCACCGAGTGATCACGACTTCTACATACGCCCGGTTTACACGTATCGTCACGATGATCACTGGTCCCTGATTGCAGGCGGTAACCTGTTTGGTGGCCGTGACCGCAATACATTCTTTGGTCAGCTTGCCGATTCGAGTAATGCGTACGTGCGCGTCCGGTATCACTATTGAAGCACGCGGGAGCGGCTACTCCACAAGCTGTGCGGCCGCTGGCGCCATCTGCGCGTTAACGTGGCCAGCATTGTCGACGATCATGAGTCGCCACTTTAGATCGGCACCAAGTTTCTCGGCATTGGTTTTCGCCACGTTGAACATCGTAAGGCCTCTGGCAAAGCGGTTCTTGCCCTGCCGGTTTGCCTCCGGAGTCTTGCGAAGATCCGGGTCCGTGTAATCCACGTCTTCCCGTCCAAGTAACAGAACCATGTCTTTCCCGAATGCAGCGATTAGTTGATCTTTGTCGATCGCCGCGTCCTCGAGGCCGTAGGGATACTCGGTATCGAAATCCGGCATCGTGTACCAGCCGGCATTCGCAGCAATGAAACGCCGTACGCGCGCTTCAGGCATGTAATACAGGAATCGATGCACGAACTGCGACCCAGCCGAGTGGCCGAAGAGTGTGTACTGCGTTTGTTTGCTTCCGGTTCTCGCGACGACTTCATCGAAAAGCGGCTCGATTGCCGAAAACGTCCACTCTGGTTCTGGTCGCTTCCTGCCGGTTTTCTCGTCGAATACGTGCCCGAGGTTGTAGTGCGTCGACGACGGAAAATCTTCAACCGGGAAGTGCGGCACGACGACAATGAATCCGCGTGCAGCGCCGAGTTCGCGCCAGTCGGCGAAGTAACGCTGCGCCTCGCGGCTCCAGCCGTGCATAACGATAACAATCGGCGTTGAATCGCTTGCGTCGTCAGGAACGAACGTGCGAACGGCAATGGCGGGACCTGCCCAGCCGGCGAACTGCCATTCTGCGTCGCCAGCAGCGAGGGCCGAGTTGACTCCGGCTGCCATCAATAGTGCAGCCAGGATAATGTGTTTCCGGAACATGGTTTCGATTCTACACGTCAATCTCGGCCTCTTACCCGCGCGACGGGCGTTATACTGCGAGTGCATCGTTGCAAACCAGGCTGACAAGAATGCTCGCGCAAATCAAAAAATACACCTGGCTCTGGTTACTTCTTCTTTGCGGGTTCGTTGCCTGGTACGGCGCGCAGCTCGACCCGGCTGTTATCGAGGCCCAGGGGCATTTCAATTTCATGTCGCTGGTCCCCGCGCTTGCAACGCTTGTCATATGCTTTGCGACGCGTAATGTCATTCTTGCGTTGTTCATGGGCATTTTGCTAGGTGGCCTGGTCACGACGCAGTACAACATCATTCAGGAATTCCTGATTCCCAGCATCGGCTCGGAACGCTATGCGCAGATACTGCTTGTTTATCTCTGGGCACTCGGTGGCCTGCTCGGCATGTGGAATCGCAACGGCGGCGCCTGGCATTTCGCCCAATACGTGTCTACAAACCTCGTCAAGTCACGGCGCTCGGCGTTGTTCTTTGCATGGCTCATGGGCATTATCTTCCATCAGGGCGGCACAATCAGCACGATACTGACCGGAACGACGGTCCGACCGGTTGCCGACCGGGAAAACGTCGCACATGAGGAACTTGCGTACGTCGTCGACTCGACCGCGTCACCGGTCGCAACGATCATTCCGTTCAATGTCTGGCCTGTGTATGTCGCCGGCCTGATTGCAATTCCATCAATGAGCCAATTCATTCCGGATCAAGACTCAGCGATCAGCTTGTTTCTCAGAGCCATTCCGTTCAACTTCTATGGTTGGCTCGCCGTCCTTTTTACGCTGCTCTTCGCGCTTGGCAAACTACCTGTCGTTGGCAAGACCATGCGCGCCGCGCAGATTCGCGTTCAGGAAACCGGCGAACTCGATTCGCCGCATGCAGAACCGATCGTTTCCAAAGAACTCGCAACGCTGAACGTCGCCGAGGGATACTCACCTTCGCTGCTGGACTTCTTCGTACCGATCGGCGTGCTCATGAGTTTTGCAATCATTCCGTGGCTCGTTACCGGTTCGCCGATGATTTTTGAGGCTTTCGGGCTCGCGCTCGTCAGCAGCGTATCCCTGTCGCTCATCCGTGGCATGAGTGTGAGCGACGCTTTCGACGGACTCGTCGATGGCATCAAGGGCGTCACGATCGGCGCAATCATTTTGGGCCTCGCGGTCACGCTCGCAGAAGTATCCGGCACGCTTGGCGCTTCTTCCTACGTCATCAGCGTCACGGCTGACGTTCTCACAGCGGCGCCTTTCGTGCTGCCGGGTATCCTGATGATCATTTGTATGATCGTGTCGTTTTCGGTCGGTTCGTCCTGGGGTACTTATGCCGTGGTATTCCCAATCGCGTTACCGCTGGCCTACGCGATTTCGCCGGATCCACTGTTCATCACGCTCGCGTTTGGCGCCATTATGGGTGGCGCCGTGTTCGGCGATCAATGTTCGCCGATCTCCGACACGACGATCCTGTCGTCGCTGGCCTGTGGGTCGGACCTGATGGATCACGTCGTTACCCAATTGCCGATAGCCATGTCCGCCGCCGGAATCTCCATACTTATCTATACCGTGACTGCATTGGTATTGACCTTGTAATATAATCGCCCGCCTTCCCCGGGCCCGCGTCCGGGCACACAAGAAACACCATCGCCGGAGCAGTAAGTTGAGTCGGGACCAGAAATTTTTTGATATATACTCGCTCGTGATCGGCATTCTCGCCGCATTCGCGCTCGCGATCCTCGTACTTGCAATGAAGATATCCGATCTGAAGCAGGGGGTGTACACGAGGGACACAGCTGAATACCAGGCCCAAGTCACCGCACGCATTCGCCCGCTCGGGCAGATCTACCTGCCCGGCGAGCAAACCGAAGCATCGGCTCCGACGATCGAAACGGCTGTTGAACCAAAACCCGTCGCAACCGCGCTGTCCGGCCCGCAGGTTTATAACTCGGCGTGTCTCGCATGCCACGGCGCTGGCATCGGCGGTGCGCCGATTCTCGGTGACGCCGCTGCGTGGGCACCGCGTATCACTCAGGGCGCAGACGTTCTCAAAGACCACGCGATCAACGGCTACACTGGCCAAGTCGGCTACATGCCTGCCAAAGGCGGGCGCATTGACTTGTCTGATGAGGAAGTCGCGGACGCTGTCGAATACATGGTCAGCGAGGCTCAGTAATCTGCCGCCTGCGTTTATCCAGCTGCCGCAGCGACAGCGCCTCGGCAATATGCGCAGGCGTTATATTTTCTTCCTGTGCAAGGTCGGCTACCGTTCGCGCGACGCGCATGACGCGCTGATAGGCTCGCGCGGACAGATTGAATTTATCGGTTGCGTTTTCCAGTAATTGCAACGCATCTCCCGATAGTTTGCACGTGTCTTTGAGCGCCGCACCTTGCAGACGCGCATTACACACGCGGTTGCGCAGCAGCTGAACCGCGCGCGCCTTTCTAACCCGTTTTGCAACCTGACGGCTCGACTCCCCAGTCGCCGCGCCAGTGCGCAGCGCCTCTTTCGGCGGCCGGCTAACCTCGACATGCAGGTCGATGCGATCGAGCAAGGGTCCTGAGATCTTGCCGCGATACGTCGCGACGCGCTCGGCGCTGCAGCAGCAATCGCCGGCTAGATCACCAAGATAGCCGCACGGACAAGGGTTCATTGCTGCCACCAATTGAAAGTTGGCAGGAAAGTCCGCTTGCGCTCCGGCACGTGCGATTGTGATCACTCCCGCTTCGAGTGGTTCGCGAAGGACCTCGAGCACGTTGCGGTTGAACTCGGGCAACTCGTCGAGGAACAGTACGCCGTTGTGCGCCCTGGAGATTTCCCCGGGCTGTGGCCCGGGGCCGCCGCCGACAAGCGCCGCGGGCGACGCCGTATGATGCGGCGAGCGAAACGGCCGCTGTCGCCATCGCGAAATATCCAGCGAACGTCCAAGCACCGAGTCGATCGCAGCCGTCTCCAGCGCTTCTCTCTCGGTCATCGGCGGCAGGACACCCGGCAGGCGCCTTGCGAGCATGCTCTTACCCGTGCCGGGCGGCCCGACGAACAACAGATTGTGCCCGCCTGCCGCGGCAATCTCGAGAGCGCGTTTCGCCTGGCCCTGACCTTTCACGTCGACAAGGTCACCTCCGCGGTATGGTGCGACCTTCGCCCTGACCGGCTCGACCCGGGGGATTTCCGCACAACCGCGCAGATGCGCCGTTACTTCGAGCAACGTCGTCGCCGCGCGCACATCGGTCTTCGCCAGCGCCGCTTCGTTCGCGTTCGGCGCCGGCACGATCATGCTGTTGCCACAATCATGAGCCTTCAAGGCGGCCGGCAGGATAGCCGGCACCTGCCGGAGATCACCGTTCAGTGCCAACTCGCCGTAGAACTCGATGCCGTGCAGCGCTTCAACGGGAATCTGTTTGCTCGCGGCGAGGATACCGAGAGCGATGGCCAGATCGAATCGACCGCCGGACTTGCGCATGTCCGCCGGCCCAAGACTGACGGTGATGCGTTCTTGGGGGAATTTGAAATCCGAGCTAATCAGTGCGCTGCGAACCCGGTCTTTGCTTTCACGCACCGCTGTTTCGGCCATGCCAACCACAGAAAACGATGGCAGCCCGCCCGACAGAAAAACTTCGGTCGTTACGGGCGGTGCATCGGTGCCGAGCTGTGCCCGGCTGCGCAGAATAGCAAAACTCACTGCCGCCCTCCGTGGCCCGACTGCCCGCTGGTCCATCCCGCTTGGGGGAGGCGGGCTGCTACAAGTTCTTTTCGTATTCCTCCAGCCGCTCTTCGAGTGCGTCGAGTTTTTCGCGTGTGCGGGCGAGAACCGCCTCCTGCACCTCGAATTCCTCGCGGGTCACGAGATCAAGTTTGCTGAGCCCGGCCTGCAACAGCGAACGAAAGTTCTCTTCGAGGTCCTTTTGCACGGCGCGTAAACCTTCGGGCACTGCTTCGGCGAGCGTTCTCGCGAGATCTTCTATTGAATTGTCGCTCATGGCCATTTGATACCCCAGCGGCCCGCAAAACGCCAGCAGCATAACGGGCTTCCCGGGGCCATTTCTCCGCGCCGCTCACCAAGATGGTGCAGGTCTCGGATTTCGTGCTCCCAATCGGTGCGACTATACGACCCCGACATTTTTAAGCAATTGTTATTGATCGTATTTTTTGACTTGGCACGAAAGGTGCTTTTAGGAGGGTGAATATATTCATCAATCTATTGGGAGCGACAACAAATGAAGATCTTGCTTAGAACCGGCCTGTTTGCGGCACTGTTATTGCTGAGCGGTATCGCGCAGGCGGAATGGTCCGCCAACATCGGGTATGCGAGCGAGTACTACTATCGTGGCATCCCGCAAAAGAACTCGTCGGCGAGCGGTGGCATCGACTACGAGGGTGGTGGTTTCTATGCCGGCACCTGGGCCGCAGACGTTGGTGATGGCCTCGAAGTCGATGGCTACCTCGGCTATGGCGGCGAAGCCGGCAACTTCAGCTACAGCATCGGCTACACGGGTTACTTTTATACGGGTGACTTCGACACCGAGTATCAGGAGATCAACCTCGGAGTCGGCTTCGGAATCGTGTCACTTGATGTGGCCGTAGGTCAGCACGAACTCGACTCGAGCAGCGATGAGGACTACACGTATTACGCCGTGACCGCAGAGAAGAACGGCTTCTACGGCAAGTTCGCCGGATTCAGTCAGGACTGGGAGGGTGAATACCTTGAACTCGGTTATGGCGCCACGGTAGCCGATATCGATCTCGGCATATCGCTGGTTTTTTGTGACGAGATCGCCTCCAGTGATCTCGGAGTCCTCAACGCAGACGATGAGGTGCTCTTGTTCACCATCGGCAAGTCGTTCGATCTTCAATAACCCATCGGGGCGGCGACGCCGTCCCTTTTTCTTTTCGAGGGGAAATGCAATGAAAATGATCACTGCAATCATCAAGCCGTTCAAGCTCGATGATGTCCGACAGGCAGTCGCGGACATCGGTATTCAGGGCATAACGGTGACCGAAGTCAAAGGCTTCGGTCGGCAGCGCGGTCATACCGAGCTTTATCGTGGCGCCGAGTACGTCGTCGACTTTCTGCCCAAAGCCAAAATCGAACTGGCCGTCGATGACGACATCGCGGACCAGGTCGTCGAGGCAATCGCCAACACGGCACGAACGGGCAAGATCGGTGACGGCAAGATATTCGTCGCCGAGCTTTCCGAAGCCATTCGCATTCGCACCGGTGAGACCGGCAGCGAAGCCGTCTAATTACACGAATAAGCGGAGGAAATACTCGTGGAAGATATAACCCAAGTTTCGGGGCAGGTTACGCAACTCGCCTATGCCCTGGATACATTCTACTTTCTCGTCATGGGCGCGCTGGTCATGTGGATGGCTGCCGGGTTCACGATGCTCGAATCAGGCCTCGTCCGCGCCAAAAACACGGCCGAGATTCTCACCAAAAACGTCGGTCTGTATGCGATCGCCTGCATCATGTACATGCTTTGCGGTTACTCACTCATGTACCCGGGCGACTATACGGGCGGCGTATTCCAGAGTCTCTCGACGCTGGGAACCGGACTGCTAGGCTCGGCTGACAACGATGTTGCCACCGTAATGGCCGGCGACGCTTACTACTCGAACCTGTCGGATTTCTTCTTCCAGGTCGTGTTCGTCGCGACCGCGATGTCGATCGTCTCAGGTGCGGTGGCCGAGCGCATGAAGCTCTGGTCGTTCTTTCTGTTCGCCGTCGTCCTGACGGGCTTCATCTATCCCGTGCAGGGATTCTGGAAATGGGGCGGCGGATTCCTGAACGAAATGGGCTTTCTCGACTTCGCCGGATCGGGTGTTGTACACCTTTGCGGTGCGGCCGCGGCCCTGGCTGGTGTTCTGCTGCTCGGCGCGCGCAAAGGCAAGTACGGACCGGGCGGCCAAGTCAACGCCATTCCGGGATGTAATCTGCCGCTTGCGGCGCTCGGTACGCTGATCCTCTGGCTTGGCTGGTTCGGCTTCAATGGCGGTTCGGAACTCAAGGTATCCGATGTCGGTGAAGCGAACGCGGTAGCGCTGGTTTTCGTCAATACCAATATGGCGGCGGCAGGTGGCCTTGTGTTCGCGCTGCTGCTGTCGCGTCTCTGGTTCGGCAAAGCCGATCTGACGATGGCGCTCAACGGCGCTCTCGCGGGTCTCGTCGCGATTACGGCTGAGCCTCTGACACCGACACCGCTGGCCGCGACGCTGATCGGCGCCGTAGGTGGCGTGATCGTCATCGGCTCGATCGTGCTAATGGACAAGATCAAGGTCGACGATCCGGTTGGTGCGATCTCGGTCCACGGTGTCGTGGGCATGTGGGGCCTGATCGCCGTCTGCTTCACGAACCCGGACGCGAAGCTCGGGGTACAGCTGATTGGCCTTATAACCATCTTCGCCTGGGTCTTCATCACTAGCGGCATCGTCTGGTACGTGATCAAACTGATCATGGGTCTGCGCGTAACGGAAGAGGAAGAATACGAAGGTGTCGATCTCTCGGAATGCGGCCTCGAAGCCTATCCCGAGTTCAAACCGGCCGATTAATGCGGGTCCAGCCTGCGGACTTGCCATAAACGCGAGTCCGCAGGCACTCTGCCGGCCCGCCAATAGCAAAAATTCCCCAAAAAGCAAGGCTTTAGCGGGCCATATGGCCCGCTTTTTTTTCGGTCATAAAATTGGTCACACGACACGAAACCCCATGTGACCGCTGTCACAACAAATTGCATCCTGGCGTGGTTAAATGTTTTATCGTTGTACCGCGTCGGGATGATTTCGATGAAACGCTACTCGCTGTTAATTACTTTTGCTGCGGCTCTCATTACGAGCGGCACGGCCGTTGCGAGCGAGATCTACAAGTGGACGGATGCCGACGGCAATGTGCACTACGAGGATCGCCCGACATTTGGCGCGCAGATCGAGCGCCTCGCCATTGCGTCGAAAAAGACCGATAACTCGGCCGTGCAGGCTCGTCTGGAAGCAAACCGCGAAGCCAGGGCGACCGCAGAACAGGTTGCGTCGGAGGCGCCACCCGAGATGAGCAGGGAAGAGATTCGCGCAGAACAAGAGAAACGCAAGGAACGATGCCAGATGTATCGTGCTCGTCTGGAATCTTTCGTGAAGTCGCAGCGGCTGTATCGTGAGGATGCTGCCGGCGAGCGCGTATATCTTGAGGAAAATGAAATCCTCGCTGCCCGCGAGCGAGTGGAAGAGCAGATCAAAGAGTACTGCGGCTAAACACGCCCTGCTTAAAGACAATCGTCCGGATCGTCCGCGCCGATAGCTGGTGCCGGACCGGTCAATTGCATTGCCACTCTGTTAATAAGGTGGGCTCCAACAGGTACAATTCGCGCTCCAGCCCTATGGAGCGCCGCGCTTGACCGCAACCCCGGAGCCCGAGAACACGGAGTCTCAGGCCTATCTGCCTGACTTCTGTGCTACCAGTACCGTATTCATCGTCGTATTGGCTGCCGAGCTCGTTGCGATTTTGCTGACGATCGCCTCCTACGACACCCCGGGTCGTTTCCTGATCGAACTTTCAAAGACCTCATTATTCGTGCTGTGGCTGGCGTTATTGAGCAGCGCCATCATGTGCATCTTCAGGAGCAAGCTCGAGAGTGCCGGAAAGACGCGCGCGTTTGTACTCGGCTTCGTCGTGCTTCTTGCGCTATGCGGCGTCCTCGCGGAAATCGCCTTGCAGCTGACTCGGATATTCGGCCAGTCCGTCATCATTGAAGATTCGCACTCGCAGTTCATCTTGCGCACGTTGGGGATCAGCTCGATCGTTATCGCGCTGATGATGCGCTATCTCTATGTCTCGAGTGAATGGCGCCGCAGCATCGTACTCGAAGCTCAGGCACGCATCAGTGCGCTGCAGGCATTGATTCGACCGCATTTCCTGTTCAACAGCATGAATACGATCGCGTCGCTGACGCGCACCGACCCGCGGCAAGCCGAAGAGGCTGTGGAAGACTTGTCGGACCTGCTGCGCGCCAACCTCGGCGGTTCCGGCGACCGCACATCACTGAAGGCCGAACTGGAGGTCGCTGCCATTTACCAGCGCATCGAAAAGCTACGTCTTGGTGACCGTTTAAACGTGCGCTGGAATGTAGCCGACTTGCCAATGCGTGCCCTGATTCCGAGTTTGACGATACAGCCGCTGCTCGAAAACGCGATTTATCACGGCATCGAACTGCTGCCTGATGGCGGCGATGTAACCGTATCCGGCAAGCGTGATGACGGGTATCTGGAGATATCGATTTCGAACCCGGTCGCTCCCGGTGAGACGCGCGCGAAAGGCGGTAACAAGATGGCGCTTGCGAATATTCGCCAGCGTTTCGAGCTCGCTTATGGCAGTCGCGCAACGGTCGATGTTGTCGAAGGCTACGACGAATACGCCGTTCGACTGCGTTTCCCGCACGATGAGAACAGACCGTGAAAGTCCTTATTGTTGACGACGAGAAGCCCGCCCGCGATCGGCTTCGACAGCTGATCGACGATTTCGAGATTCACGAGGTCGTCGGCGAAGCCGCCAACGGCGAGGAAGCCGTCGCGATGGCGTCGAGCCTGAACCCGGAGGTCGTCTTGCTCGACATCCGCATGCCCGGCGTCGACGGCATCGAGACCGCGCATCATCTGAATTCGATGCAACAGCCGCCGGCGGTGGTATTTACGACCGCGTATGATGAATACGCCATCGATGCTTTCGACGCCCAGGCGATCGGCTATGTGCTCAAGCCTATCCGTCGCGAGCGGCTGGAGCGTGCCCTCGAGCACGCTTCGCGTCTGACGGGCGCGGCGCTAAAGGAACTCGCCGCCGAATCGCGGCTCGAGAGCCAGCGCAACCACGTCTGCGCGCGCGTGCAGGACGAACTTCGGTTGATACCAATTAGTGATATCAGTTTCTTCAGCGCAGATCAGAAGTATGTTTGCGTGCACCATGTGAGCGGGCAAGATCTGATTGACGATTCTCTCAAGTCACTTGAGCAGGAATTTGCCACGACTTTTGTGCGCATACATCGTGGCGCGCTCGTTGCCGTCGACAAGATCGAGAAACTCGAAAAGTCCACGGACGGCAGGACATGTGTCATATTGCGCGGCGACTCGCGTCCGGACAACCGTGACGCGGGCGACGAACTGATAGTCAGCCGGCGACATCTGGCCACCGTTCGCCGCCGCTTGAAAGGAAGGTAAGCAGTCGTGGACATTCGTATTGCAACGCGCAAGAGCGCGCTGGCGCTCTGGCAAGCGAAGCACGTAGCTGAAGCGCTTGCTGCCCTGGCGGAAGTGAGCTCAGTCGAACTCGTGCCGCTGTCAACGCGCGGTGACGAAATCCTCGACAAGAGCCTGCAGAAGATCGGCGGCAAGGGCTTGTTCATCAAAGAACTCGAGGTCGCAATGCAAAGCGGTGCGGCGGACATTGCCGTTCACTCGATGAAAGATGTGCCGGCCGAGGTCCCCGCAGGATTCTGCATTGCTGCAGTTCTGCAACGCGCGAATCATGCCGATGCGCTCGTTGGACGAGACAGACACAGGATCGACACCTTGCCTCAGGGCGCTCGCGTCGGCAGTTCCAGCCTTCGCCGCCAGGCACAGCTGAAGCTGATGCGCCCCGATCTCTTGATCGAGCCGCTGCGCGGCAACGTCAACACGCGTCTGGCCAAGCTGGAGAGAGGTGACTTTGACGCGATCATTCTTGCGGCGGCCGGCCTGGAACGTCTCGGTTTGCAACATCACATCAGCCAACAATTTACGCCCGAACAGATGCTGCCGGCCGCGGCCCAGGGCGTCATTGGTATCGAGTGTCTCAAGTCGAACAGTGAGCTTCCCGCGATCCTCGGAAAGCTTAATCATGCGGCAACGGAGCAAACGACCATCGCAGAGCGGGCCATCGCCAGAGTTCTGCAGGCAAGTTGTCAGTCACCCGTGGCAACGTACGCTGTAATTGATAATGATGCGATGACTGTTACCGGTCTTGTTGCTTTGCCGGATGGTAGCCGTTCAATTCGTGACACGGTCAGTGGCGCAGCAAATGACGCACAGCGTCTCGGCGAAGAACTTGCAAATCGCCTGCTCGAGAGCGGCGCCGCTGAACTGCTCGCCGCGGCGGGCGCAGCTCATGATTGACGACGGACTCGCCGGGATTGGCGTGCTCGTCACCCGCCCCCGGCATCAGGCAGCCGAACTCGTCGCAGCGATTACGGCTTCTGGCGGTGTCGCCATTGAGTTTCCGGTCATCGACATCATCCCCTGCGATCGGGAGGTGATCGACAGAGCTCGTGGCGCATTACGCGATCCCGACATCGTGATATTCGTCAGTCCTAATTCTGTTCGATATGGACTGGCATATGCCGAGTCTGCCCGCATCGCCGTCGTCGGCCCGGCAACCGCAAAGGCGGTAGAGTCTGCAGGGCGGAGCGTCGATATTCGTTCGCCATCCGGCTACGACAGCGAGCACCTGCTCGTTGAGCCCGAGCTTCAGGATGTCAAAGGCAGGGTGGTACGCATCGTCCGCGGCGCCAGCGGCCGGGAACTGCTCGCCGACACGTTGAGAGATCGCGGCGCAATTGTCGATTACCTGCCCGTCTACGAGCGACAAATTCCCGACTACCAGGCGGCCGATATCGAACATCTGGAACGACAATGGCGTGCAGGCGCCATCAATGTAATTACGATCATGAGCGTCGAGTCATTGCACAACCTCTTCGCTGTGTTGCCCGAGTGGTGCATATCTCGGCTTGAATACACACCACTGGTGACGCCGGCCGCTCGTGTGATACAAGAAGCCCGTGACCGCTTTCCGGATATCCCGGCAACGCTCGCGCGCGGACCGGGCGCCAGCGAGATAGTCGACGCGATCATGGCGTGCACTAAAGACTTAACCGGATGACCCTGATGAGCAAGAAAGACAAAGACGAGGCAACGGAACTTCCGGACGAAAAAGTCGTTGCGGAGGGCCCTGTTATCGACGCCGACCCCGAACCAGTCGTGGAACCGGAGCCCGAACCAGTCGTGGAACCGGAGCCCGAACCAGTCGTGGAACCGGAGCCCGAACCAGTCGTGGAACCGGAGCCCGAACCAGTTGCGCCAACTGCGGCCGCAAAGCCCGGCAATAGAGGCTCCGGTGGGATTGCATGGCTCGCACTGTTCCTGTCGCTCGCAGCGTTAGCCTCGGTTGGCTACACGGTGGTCGACGGCTGGCGTGCAGCGCGCGACGCAGACCAAAGCGCCAGTACGTTGGCCGATCTCAGGAGCCGCATTGCATCGTCAGGCGAATCTCTCGCGAATCTCGATCGCGGCCTCGCCGGTCTGGCAGCAGCCGACGCAAGCACCGCCTCTGAGCTCGAGCTACTGCAGAACGATTTCAGCAGCAGAGTGCAGCTGCTCGACTCGCTGCCAGCTCGCATGTCGACCCTCGAGCGCTCACTGTCGGCGCTGCAGGGCGTGTCCGCCGGCGCGCGCGAAACCTGGCTGGTCGCAGAAGCCGAATACTACATGCAA
>Ga0224497_10001610_pt1 | contig 14240 bp, 15 predicted proteins | sample SF_Jul11_sed_USG_4_FD_167970 | JGI IMG/M metagenome (GOLD analysis project Ga0224497, IMG submission 167970) | Sediment microbial communities from San Francisco Bay, California, United States - SF_Jul11_sed_USGS_13 | ecosystem: Environmental > Aquatic > Marine > Sediment | place: USA... | reverse complement strand
CGTCAAATAACGGTTTCCAGTAGGGTTCCTCGGTCTGACCTTTATCGATGGCAACTCCGATAGCAGGAACATGCGAGGTGCATAGCGCACCAATCATTTTAGCCATCGTCACCTCCCGCTTTTTCCCACTCGGATTTGCTGCGGTTACCTTCAATGGGTCGGCCGCCGGCAAGCATCATGTTGCGATATTCTTCTTCCGTGGCGCCGGTCATGGCACCGGCAACAAATTGAAACGTTTGCTGGTCGGTACCCATTAGCTTTGCCATGTAATAAATATTACCGCCCAGCTTGACCATGCCCAGCCAGTTACGCGTCAACACTGCATCGATCTGGGCTTCGGTGAGATTACCCCAGGCCTCGAGATAGGCGCGTTCATCCGCGAGAAATTTTTCCCGGTTCTCCGGTTTGAGTAAGGACATGAAACATTGATTTAAATGATAACCTTGGCGTGAGCGATGACGGTTAAACAGATAAGTCCCCGGTATGTCTTCGTAAGCTTCAAGATCTGCGACAGGCATATGTATTTACCTCTTCAACGGATTTCGGTATGCAGGCATGCCACGAGCACTCACAACTTGCCAACCGCATGCAAACGCGCATCGAGTCGGCTGAAAACCTTTCTTGCATTGCCCGAAAACACCTTTTCCTTGTCTGCGTCATTCAAGGCGCAGGCATCGATATAACGCTTTGTATCGTCGAAATAAAATCCGGTTTCTGGATCGATGCCGCGCACCGCGCCGACCATCTCCGACGCAAACAGAATGTGCTCGGTCGGCACGACGTCGACCAGCAAATCGATTCCCTGCTGGTGGTAAACGCAGGTATCGAAATAAACGTTATTGTCGATGAAATCGTGCAGCGGCTGTAATTTCATCATGTCCGACAGCCCGCGAAAACGACCCCAGTGATAAGGTACCGCGCCGCCGCCGTGCGGAATTATGAATTTGAGTTCCGGGAAATCATTGAACAGCGTTTTCGCCATCATCAATTGCTGGAACGCGGTGGTATCGGCGCCGAGATAATGCGAGCCGGTGGTATCGAAACAACGGTGGCAGGAGCCGCTGACGTGAATCATCGCCGGCACCTCGAGTTCTACCATTTTTTCGTAGATCGGGTACCAGTAACGATCGTCCAGCCGCGGCGCGGTCCAGTGGCCTCCGGACGGATCCGGGCTCAGGTTGCAGCCGACGAAATCGTATTCGTTGACACAGCGCTCGAGCTCGGCGGCGCTGGCGCTCAAATCCGCTGCCGGCGATTGCGGCAATTGCGCCGCACCGATAAAGTTCTGCGGGTAGAGTTCGGTTATGCGATAAATCAACTCATTGCAATGCTCGCTCCAGTAACGGCTGGTCGACTGGTTGCCGATGTGATGCCCCATCCAGCTCGCACGCGGCGAGAAAATGGTGACGTCCGTGCCACGTTCGTTCTGCAACCTGAGCTGCGCGCCCTCGAGACTCTCGCGCAGCTGGTCATCGCTGATATCGATGACCCCTTTAACATGTTCGAACAACGGGTCGGTTTCGAGATCTTTTTTCTGTTGCTCGCGATACTCACCGAGCGCATCCGGCGCGGTGGTGTAATGGCCGTGGCAATCGATGATCAAACTCATTCCAGATCCTCCAGTTTGTCCACATACCGGAAGCCGGCCTGCTCCAGTCGCGGGCGCATGCCGTAGATATCCAGGCCCAGCTCTCCCGCGGCGAAACGTTCACGCTTGTCGCCTTCGTTGGCTTCGCGCTTCAATGCCGCTTCCAGCGTGGTCTCGGCTTTAAGCCGCGGCACTACGCAAATCCCGTCGTCATCGGCGACGATAACGTCACCCGGCATCACGTTCTGACCGGCACAGACGATTGGCACGTTTACCGAGCCCGGGGTATTCTTGACCGTGCCCCGGATCGAAATTGCCTGCGACCAGACCGGCATTTGCATCTCGGTCAGGTCGGCGATGTCGCGCACCCCGGTCTCGATAACCATGCCGACCACCCCCTGCGCCCGGGCCGAGGTGGCGAGCAGATCGCCGAAATGTCCGTCGGTGTTGGGCGAAGTCACGGCCATGACGATTATATCGCCGGGCTGCACCAGTTCCATCGCCACATGCAGCATCCAGTTATCCCCCGGTTGTGCCAGGATCGTGACCGCGCTGCCGCCGATACGCGCACCGGGATAAATCGGGCGCATGTGTGTCAGCATGTTACCGGTGCGCCCCTGTGCTTCATGCACGGTCGCCGAGCCGAGGCGCCCCAGTTCCTTAACCACAGCCGCATCGGCGCGGTCGATATAACGTACCGCGACTCCCTCAATTGGTTGGTTAATCATGTCGCTTTCCTCATTCGTCAAAGCCGTAAAGCCGGGCCGGATTGTCGACCAGTATTTTCCGCTGCAGCGCCGCATCGCGCGCGATCAGCGGCACCAGGTCGAGCAGGTCGGCGTCGTTCGGCATGTGTTTTTTGATATTGGGATGTGGGTAATCGGTGCCCCATAGAATGCGATCCGGTGCTACTTCAACCAGTCCCTGCGCGTAGGGGATCGCGTCGTAAAACGGCGGTCCGATCGAGATGCGCTCCGATCCGCATACCTTGACCCACCAGTTATCGCGGCGCATGAAGCCCAGCAAAACCCGGTATGCCTTCTGCCCCACCCCGGCCGAAGTCGGCACGCGGCCCATGTGATCGACGACAATTTCCATGTCGAACCGGGCGAAGAAGTTTTCATATTCGATGATGTCTTCGGCGTTGACGTGAATCACCAGGTGCCAACCTAAGGGCTTAACCCGATCTAGCACGGTTTTCATCATCTCGAGGTCAGGCGCACCACCCAGGTGTTTGACGAAGTTGAAGCGTACGCCGCGCACGCCACCGTCGTGTAAATCCTGGAAGTCATTTTCGCTGAAACTGTCGTTGGCGATACAGACGCCACGATAGGCCCCATTGCTGGTCTTGATCGCATCGATCATGCCGCGGTTGTCGGTGCCATGACAACTGGCCTGCACCAGTACCGCGCGCTCGATGCCGAGTTTGTCGTGGATGCGCTTGAGCGCGTGTTTATCGGCATCGGGCGGCCAGTAAGATGCCTTGTCCGAATAGGGGAAAATGTCACGCGGTCCAAATACGTGGCAATGCGCATCGCAGGCGCCCGGCGGCGCCTTGAACAGCGGTGTACGGGTATTGTTATCCGGTGGCATACAGCTCGGTTTTTCAGCCATGGCATCAGAACCCGTCATTCATATTTCCCCACATAAAAGGCTTCACCTTTACTCAACAGGCGCGTGGTGCGTAACAGTCCGGCGCCGATTACGTTATTGTCTTTATCAAGCGACAGTTCCACCGAGAATTCACCGGACGGATGTTCGACTGAAAATTTCTTGGTCTGTCCGTCGGGCACCGATGCGATGCCGGTTGCCACCGAATCCGGCATCACACAGGCGGTCGCTACCGAAACCGCGCCGAGTACGCCGATCGCGGCGTGACATTTGTGCGGGATAAAGGTGCGGGTGCAAACCTGCCCGCCGTTTAGCGGCGCACTGATCAGCGACATTTTAGGTACAACCTTGCGAAGCACGTCGCCAAGATTCATAAGAACGCCTGCCTCGATGCGAATTGCCTCGAGCCTTTCCCGGAAATTATTGTCGGCCTCTAGCTCCTGACAGGATTCGTAACCGCTCTTGCCCATCTCGGCGGCAGGTATCACCACCACCGGCATGCCATTATCGATGCAGGTCACCGGCACCCCCAGGATTTCATCGCGCTGGTTCCCGGTCGGCAACAGCAGACCACAGGCGGAACCCGCGATGTCGAGATAATTGCAGATCACCGGCGCCGCGCTGCCGGGCACCCCGTCGATGCGCGCCGAGCCTTCGTATTCAACACGACCATCAGGGGTTTGCATCAGCAGTTCGCAGCGATTGCCGCTATTGACCATGTACACCCGGATCGTGGTTTCTTCACCCTGCACCGCAAGCATGCCGGTTTCAATCGCAAAGGCGCCGACACCGGCCAGGATATTGCCGCAATTGGGAGTGGTATCGACACGATCTTCACCCACCACTACCTGCACAAACAAATAGTCGAGGTCGCTGTCATCGCGCGCCGATGGGGCCACGATACCGACCTTGCTGGTCAACGGATTGGCGCCGCCGAGACCGTCAATCTGGCGGTCGTCGCGTCCGACGATATCCAGTAATACCTGGTCTCTCACAGACTCATCGGCAGGTAAGTCCTCGGCGCGAAAATAAAGCCCCTTCGAACTGCCGCCGCGAATTTGCATATAGGGAATCGAGTGCAGCATGGTTCTCACCTTAATGCGGATGGTTTAGTTTACTGTCTGCCAAATCCCATATAAATGCAATTAAGTCGGGAATTTTTGTACTTTCTTACCGATTTCAGAAAAAAAGACCCGCTTCGCGAGACTTAACCGGGATGAGGCTTCTGTCTTGAAAATGAAACTTGTCTACTTGAAGGATAAACCGGTAAATTCAGCAGACAATAAACAGAATAGACAATACGGAATGAAAACCACAGGTAAAATTTTGAGCTTTATTAGTACGTTACGATTATTCGATCGGAATAACGGGCAGAAGCAGGGGCAGGCCGCATTTTGAATTCAGGTTGAACAAGAATTTTTCCGATAACGAAGCCTGGTTCAGGAATTCACGGCACCGAACCATGCTCAACAGAGGCCATGCATAATATTAAAACGTCCCTTGAATTGCCGTATCCCCGGGATTGTACCCAAAAATTTTAATCCCCAAATTCGGTCAATGCCGCGTCAGCCAGTCAACCAGTAATGACGTAACCGCAGCGGGTTGTTCCATCGAGACCATGTGACCCGAGTTTTCGATCACGGATAATTCCGCACCGCGAATCGCGGCCGCGATCGCCTCGTGTTGCGCCAATGTCGCCCAGCCGTCCTCTCGACCACAGGCTACCAGGGTAGGACATTCGATTTCGGATAACAGCGGATTCATGTCGCGGCGGTTTAGCAGAGCGTTGATCTGCCCCTTGAACTGTTCGACGCTGTAACTGGTAACCATCGCGACGATGCTATCGATCAATTCCCTGTCATAGCGGCGTTCGGGATGAATCATTGGCGGAATCCATTCGCGGGCGACAGCGAGAATGCCTTGTGCCTCGGCCAGGTCAAGGTAAACCTGTCGCTTACCAGGCTCCGCCTCGGTAACCGGGTGTACCCCGGTGTCGAGCAGGATCAGCGACTGCACGCGTTCTGGTGCGAGGCGCACGATTTCGAAAGCGACGCGCCCGCCCATCGAATGACCAGCGACGTGAAAGTGGGGCGGGGCGCTATGCAGTACCGATTTCCCCATGGCTTCCAGCGAATCGAAGTTGCGCAGATCAGGAATCTGGATGTCGAAATCCGGTGCCAGCCGGTGGACCTGGCTTGCCCATACCGCGTCATTGCAAAGCAGGCCTGGTATGAGTACGAGAGCAGTTTTTGTCATCTATGGTTTATTCCTGTAGCGACCTGGTTGCATATAATACCGGAGGGGGCCTCGTTTTATTTTCAGTTTCAGGAAGATTTATCCCGATAACGGACTCAAATTTTGGGATTTTCAGGGTCCACCTTCGACGGTGGATTCAACTGATCGAAGCAACTTATCTTTAGCTAGCTTGTTAGATCACAAAAACAAGATCGATACTCTGCCAGGTGGAGTCGGGGCTAATTCAAAAAATGCTATTGCGCGGATTCAGGCCTTCGCGGATGATTATCCGATTAAATTTCATATCGCCAAGGTTATGTCATGTCTATTATTCATCCCACCGGAAAATTTGATAACGGCGCCAAAGAATACCGGCACATCGAGGCCGTGCCGCTGGCCGCGGCGATGGGCGCGGAAATCCGCGGTGTGCAGGCCGCCGCTATCGATGATGCAACCTTCGCCGAAATCGAAGATGCGCTGTTTCGCCACAAAATGATTTATTTCCGCGACCAGGAAATGACACATGGCGACCAGGAAGTGTTCAGCCGGCGATTCGGTCCGTTCGCAGAAGACGCATATACCAAAGGGATCGAGGGACACGTCAATGTTCAACCGCTGATCAAGGAGGCCGATGTCACCAGCGCGATGGTATTTGGTTCGGGCTGGCACACCGATTCACCGTTTCTCGCGCAACCGCCGGCGATCAGCCTGCTCTATGGAGTGGATGTCCCTCCCTATGGCGGCGACACGCAGTGGGCCAATTCGGCGCTGGCCTACCGGATGCTCTCCGACAAGATGCAAGCGATACTCGAGACGTTGAATGTGCACATGTCGATGAAAAACGTACTCGCTACCGCGCAGCAATCGGTAGCACCCGACGACTCGCCGATCGGCCGTATTGCCGCGACCCGGGACGCGGGTCCGCTACCCGAGGAAATTGCGAAAAAAGTTCGCGGTAACTATCACCCGCTGGTGCGCACCCACCCGAAATCCAGGGAGAAAGCGCTTTATTGTGACAAGACGTACGCCGTTGGTTTCGAAGGCATGTATGACGACGAGGCCAGGCCCTTGCTGCAGTTTCTCGGCGATCACATCACCCAGCCCGCATTTACCTGTCGGCTGCGCTGGAAGCCGAAAACACTGGCGCTGTGGGATAACCGCCTGTGCGTGCATCAGGCCTTTAACGACTATGACGGCTTTCGCCGCGAACTTTATCGCACCACCATCGCCGGTGAAACGCCGGGTTAATCAGGTTCGCCAGTCGGGTGCCAGCGAATCCATCAACCGAATATAGGCCGGCCAGGCGGGATGGCGCACCACGGCGCCGCCCTGGGCCGCACCGCCTTCGAACTGTTCGCGTGTACTGATCATGACGGCTTCGGGTATGCGTTTGACAGGCTTGCCCGTGGCCATCGCGCGCAGTTGAACCTGGCACGCGCGCACGATCTGGTACATGCGGTCAAACGCCCAGACCGCGGTGGATCCCGCAGTGATTACGCCGTGGTTATGCAGTAACAGCGTATGATTGGTATTACCGAGCGCCGCCACCAGTCGTTTCTTTTCACCGGGATCGAGCACGATACCCTCGTATTCATGATAACCCACGCGCTCGTAAAACTGGCAACTCTCCTGGGTCAGCGGAATAAAGCCGCCTTCGATCGAAGCGACCGCCTGGCAGTCGATGTCATGGGTGTGCAGTACGCAATGCAGGTCAGGCCGCGCCTGGTGGATGGCCGAATGTATGTAATAACCGGCCTTGTTGACCGGATAGGGATTACCATCGATGACATTGCCGTCGATGTCGATCTTGACCAGGTTTGACGCCTTGATTTCGTTGTACATGAAGCCGAAACCATTGATCAGCAGATGATCTGTCCCCGGAATACGCAACGAAATGTGGTTATAAACCTGCGCCGTCCAGCCGTAGTAGTTGACCAGGCGGTAACATAGCGCGAGATCGAGACGCGCCTGCCATTCCTCGGCGCTAAATTCGGGTGGGTTGTAGGGTTCGCGAAACGGATCGGGTTCACTCATGACAGGAGCCTCTATTTGATTTATATCGTTTTGCATGGATTGTTGCAGGCTCAGACCAACGCGGGATCGCGCAGCCGAGCGCGATATTTGCCCGGCGGTTCTCCGCAATGCTTGCTGAAAAACCGTGAAAAATAGGCCGGGTCCTTGAAACCCAGATCGTAGGCAATTTCATTCATCGACGAGTCGACGTAAATCAGTTTGCGCTTGGCTTCCGAAATCAGGTGACCATGAATTATCTGCATCGCATTTTGGCCGGCGTATCTTTGGCACATCCGATTCAGTCGGCCCGTGGTCATACCCAGTTTTTCGGCATATTGATTTACCGAATAGTGTTCCATGTAGTGTTGTTCGAGCAGGGCCTGAAAATCTTCGAAGTATTTTATTCTCGGATCGTTCTGCTTTGGATTCAACGACTTGAAATCAGATGCGCGCGCCATGCTAACGAAGAGTATTTTCAGGTAGGCACCGAGTACGCAGGCCTGACCTTCACGTTGACTGCGGTACTCGCGTACAATCTGGCGAATCAGGATTTCAAAATCCCACGAAGACTTGGAATCCGGATCAAAATTGACTATCAGCGGTTCGTTAAAAATTAATGAAAACTTCTGGCGCTCGGCATCACTGAACAAGCCATGTAAAAAGGAGTCGACGATGGTAACGATATATCCCCTGATCCCGGGATTGTGTATGAATCCATGTACTTCCTTCGGCGGGATCGACAGAATACTCTGACCGGTTTCCTGGCTGCGCATTTCGCGAATCTGGACATTGACCTGACCTTCCTCGACGATCAATAGCTGGTAGAGATTGTCGTGGCGATGCGGGTGAATCTCCCAGTTGTGCTTGGGTAAGGATTGTTCGAGCGAGGCGATAAACAGGTAATCGAGCGCATCTGAGGGCGCGGTTTCACCGTACAAAAAATAATGCGGGACATCGGGCATCTCGAATTTCAGCATTCGATCCTGAGCAGAATCGATACAAAGTACAATAATATAACCGCTACGTACAAGCCCATTAACAAAATGTACAAACAATTACAGAAATAGTACATATTCATCGCCATTGCCCGGCTTAACTACAGCATGCTTTTCGGGCAACAATGCGAAGCCGTGTATGCGGATCACGGAACAACGCTAAATGAAAAACGGGGCTGTCTTGTCCTGGTGGCGCATGTGCAAAGACCGACCTAGTGCGGCCAGGTTTTTCTTGCTGAGCATTCTCGCGGATAACGGCAGGAAGGTTTGCTCTTCGAACGTCGCATGGGCAAGATATTGCTGCGCCAGTTTATCCGCGAGCGTTGCGTCCAGGCTGGCAGCTTTGCCCCGGGACAATCGCCAGACGTCCCCTTCGATTCGCTTCCACATGGACTCGAGTTCTCGATGTTCTGCGACCAGTCGCTTGATATAATCTTTCGCCAAAGCCGATTCTTCATCGCCACCGGCACAGTCCATCACCGCGGTAAATAACTCCTGCTCTTCCTCGGCATGATGCTCGTAAACGACATTCTCGAAAAACTTCAGCAGTTTCGTGGCGATCTCCCGGATATCAGGGCTATCGGGAGTTTTATCGATCAATGCGACCAGATCCCGCAAACGATCAAAGTTTCTGATGATGCCATCGTGACACCCTGAAAATTCCTCGAGGGGATTTTCAGCAGCATCATCCAGGCTGGTTTCTGATTCAGAATTCATAGTCTCGTCCCAAGCGATTCAAGTCTACCCGATCGCGTTTAAGGTCTCCAATTTCATATCGGTTGTTGTCTTCAGCCAGCCGGCTCGCGCTACCCTCAAACGGCGACGGGGCTGCCGATCAGGCACCGGGCACGGGATACTGCGTCGATATGGCGCATTATACGACTGAACAGACAATCTGGTAATTTACCGGTATTGGTAAAATAATTTCACCAATAGTGGCTAAAAACGTCATAAAAACACAATTTGTCGCCGCATAATTACCAGGATTATCCCTGCTGGCATCTGGAATTCCGATATAATCTCCTGCCATAACAAAACATCGATACCATCATCCGGAGGACAGAAACATGCTTATAAGTTTTGGTCGAATCATCGGCTTAACCCTGCTCTTAATCGGTTTCACCCAGGCCCGGGCCGCTGAATTCGAGTTCAAGTTACATCACTTGCTCAGTGCCAAGGCGCCGGCGCATACCAAAATGATAGTGCCCTGGGTCGAGCGCATCGAAAAAGCCTCGAACGGCCGTATCCATATCGAAATCTATCCGTCGATGTCGCTCGGCGGCAAGCCGCCACAATTGCCGCGACAGGTTCGTGATGGTGTTGTCGATCTGGCCTGGTTCGTCAATGCCTATGCGGCCGGCCAGTTCCCGCGCACCGAAGTGTTTGAATTGCCGGGCGTTCACCAGGGCAATACCAGCGCGGTCAACGTCGCGATGTTTCAGATGTACGAAGAATACCTGAAGCAGGATTTCAAGGGCCTGTTCCCGCTGTTTCAGCACGTACATGCCGGTCAGGCGATTCACATGGCGAATGAAAAAATCACCTCGCCGAGCCAGATGATCGGTAAGAAAATGCGTATCCCGTCGCGCACTGGCGCCTGGGTACTGGAAGCGCTAGGGGCGAGTCCGGTTAAAACCTCGGTCGGCGAGATCCCGGTGGCGTTGTCGAAAAACGTGGTCGATGGCGCGATGATCCCGTTTGAAATAATTCCGCCGCTGAAAATTCAGAAAGTAACAAAGTACCAGATCGAGGGACCCGCCAGCCCGGGAAGCAAGTTTGGTCTCGGCAAGCGCCTGGGTACGACTTCGTTCCAGGTGGCGATGAATACCGCCCGCTGGAAAAAACTGCCGGCCGATATTCAGCAGATATTCCTCGATAACTCCGGCGCCGCCTGGCATAAAGAAGTCGGTGAAGCCTGGGATGCCGCCGATGCCTTTGGCATCAAGGTGGCGGTAGAGGACGGCAACGAACACATACAACTGACCGAAGCGCAATGGGCGAAGTTCGAAGCCAAGGTTGCACCGGTGGTCGAACGCTGGATCAAGGAAATGGAATCCCAGGGAATCGATGGTCATGCGCTCTACAATCGCGCGCGCTTCCTGGTTAACCAGAACATGCAATAAGCCTTTGCGGCACCCTGTCGAATGATCGCCAAAATCAATAAGGCTGTGCAAGCCTGGGCGTTGTTCGGCGGGGCGCTGTTAGTTGCGGTGGTCCTGGTCAATGCGATCTCGATCCTGTCGGGCATTATCTTTAACAAACCCTTCCCGGGTGATTTCGAACTCACCGAGCTCGGCGTCGGCATCGCCGCATTCTGTTTCCTGCCTTATTGCCAGCTCAGCGGCGCCAACGTCAGCGCCGATATCTTCACCAGCCGCTTATCGCCTCGCAGCCAGCATCTGCTGGAATTGATCGGGCATATCGTCGTCGTATTGTTCGCGCTATTGCTGCTATGGCGCATGTCGGCCGGACTGCTCGATTACGTCGAGTATTCGGAAATTACCGGTGTGCTCAGCATACCGCTCTGGATTGCCTTCCCGCCGGCGCTGGTATCGTTATTTTTGCTCACCGTTGCAGCCGTGGTCAGTGTCAGGGAAACATGGAACAAAATCTAGTTATCGGCCTGATTGGACTGGTCGGGTTATTCGGCTTGATCGCGATCCGGATGCCGATCGCCTACGCCATGATCCTGGTCGGCGGTATCGGTGTCAGTTACCTGAACGGCCCGGGAATTTTACTCAGCCAACTCAAGGACCTGACCTGGGCACAATTTTCGGTTTACGACCTGTCCGTGGTGCCGTTGTTTATCCTGATGGGCGCAATCGCGTCGCGTGCCGGCTTCAGCCGCGACCTGTTTCGCGCCGCCAATGCCTGGATGGGCTGGGTTCGCGGCGGCGTCGCCATGTCGGCGGTTACCGCCTGCGCCGGTTTCGGCGCGATTTGCGGTTCGTCGCTGGCAACAGCATCGACAATGGCGACCGTGGCCCTGCCCGAACTGCGGCGCTATAAATATTCCGGTGCGCTGGCGACCGGCACGCTGGCCGCGGGTGGCGTGCTCGGCATCCTGATCCCGCCATCGGTGGTGCTGATTATTTACGCGATTATCGTCGAAGCCAGCGTCGTCGACATGTTTGCCGCCGCGTTGATTCCGGGTATCATGGCGACCCTGTTTTTCATCTTCACGGTCGCCATCTATGTGGCGATCAAACCCGAAACTGGTCCCCCGGGCTCGCGTCCGAGTCGACAGGAGTTTATCGAGGCCACACTCGGCATACTGCCGGTGGCGATTCTTTTCCTGATGGTCATCGGCGGCATTTATCTTGGTTTTTTCAACCCGACGCCTGCCGCCGCGGTCGGTGTATTCCTGGTCACGATTTTCGGTTTTATGCGCCAGACGATTTCGCTGTCAAAAATCAGGGATTCGCTGTTCGATACCGCCAAAACCACGGGCATGATTTACCTGATCCTGCTCGGTGCGGAAATGCTGAAGATTTTCATGACGCGCAGCGGCGTACCGCAATCCTTCGCGGGATTCATGGCCAACTCGGACCTGGCGCCGATGCTGGTCCTCATCCTGTTGCTATTCGCGCTGATCGTTCTCGGCTGCCTGATGGACAGCCTGTCGATGATTCTGCTGGTAACGCCCTTTTTCTGGCCGGTTATCGTCGAGATCAACGGCGGCGATTACGTCACCGCGCAGGACGCGGCGTTCGGGCTGGGTGCCGAGGATCTCAAGATCTGGTTCGGCATACTCGCGCTCATCGTCGTCGAGCTGGGTTTGATCACGCCACCGGTCGGCTTGAACGTTTTTATCATTTCATCGCATGCGCCGGATGTATCGATGCTCGAAACGTTCAAGGGGGTAGCGCCATTTTTCGGGGCCGAAATTTTACGCATTTCATTGATAATTATTTTTCCAGCAATCGCGCTCTGGCTGCCGGGGATACTGACTTGACGCGGGTAAGCAGCTTTACTAACTCTTTATTAACAAAGCTCTGGGTCGGTATTCGAAAAGCGCTGCACCGGGAGCGCCATCATGAAAGGGTATCGCTGCACAGTCCTCTCCGGGGAAACCTTCTATCCCATTGCAAGAATCCATATGAACTGTTTCTTGCCATGAAATTTATCTAATTAACTAGCGCCATAAATAATCGATCAATCGAGGAGGTTTTTACATGGGCCAGCAAAACCTGGAATCACTATTAGAGTCGGTCGGCAATCCCGTAGACATGCTGCGCAATTCCCAGATTGGAGCCTATGTTTACCCGGTGGTGCCGAGTGAGTTCAGCAACTGGCGCGACGAACAGCGTGCCTGGCGGGAATCCTGTGTTCTGTTTGATCAATCTCATCACATGGTCGATATTTTTATCGAGGGGCCGGACGCGATCAAACTGGCCTCCGATACTGCGATCAACAGCTTCGCTGACTTCCCGGTCAACCGCGCCAAGCAGTATGTGCCCTGCAGTCACGACGGCCACATCATCGGCGACGGCATCCTGTTTCATCTCGAGCAGAACAAACTCGTTTTTGTAGGCCGCGCGCCCTGCGCCAACTGGATCGAGTTTCAGGCGGCGACCGGCGGCTACGACGTTAAGGTAGCGAAGGACGATCGCTCACCGGGCAATCCCAAGGGGCAAGCGGTCAATCGCATTAACTACCGTTTTCAGATTCAGGGTCCGAATGCCAGGCCGCTCATTGAAAAAATGCATGGCGGACCATTTCCCGATATCAAGTTTTTTTACATGGACAGCATCAACATCGCCGGGCGACCGGTGCGTGCGCTGCGGCATGGCATGTCGGGTGCGCCGGGGCTTGAAATCTGGGGGCCCTATGCAGAGCGCGAAGAGATTCGCGAAGCAATTATCGAGGCCGGCGAGGAATTCGGATTACGCCAGGTCGGAAACCGGGCCTACGCCACCAATACACTGGAATCCGGCTGGATACCGTCACCGTTACCGGCGGTTTATACCGGTGAACAAATGAAGGCTTACCGCGAGTGGTTGCCGGCGAACGGTTACGAAGCGACCGGGTCGCTGGGGGGCAGCTTTTATTCCGACAATATCGAGGACTATTATCTCAGTCCCTTCGAAATGGGGTACGGATCCTTTATCAAATTTGACCATCAGTTTATCGGCCGGGAAGCGCTCGAGAAAATGGACCCGGGGTCACAAAGACGCAAGGTGACGCTGCAATGGAATAGCGAAGACGTCATCAAGGCTTTTAGCTCTCTGTTCGAATCGGGCGAACACTACAAGTATTTTGACTTGCCGCTGTCGAATTATGCATCGGCATCCTATGACAAGGTCTTGAGCAACGGCGATACCGTCGGATTTTCGATGTTCAGCGGATACAGCTATAACGAACGGAGCATGTTATCGCTGGCGACCGTCGACCCGCGGATTGAACTAGGCACCGAGGTCATCCTGGTCTGGGGCGAAGAAAATGGAGGTTCGAAAAAAACCACCGTGGAACGCCACAAGCAGATTGAAATTCGCGCCACGGTCAGTCCGGTGCCCTTTTCCAGGATGGCGCGAGAAGAGTATGCGGGCGGTTGGCGCACCGACAGTTGAGCTGAATAACCTGTTCCGGGCTGAATGGTCTATGGCCGGGGCTTTGTTATTGCTCGCCTTTTCTCCTGCCGATTCAGCTATCGTGCTCGGGCTCTGGCAGCAGACGGATCTCGATCCGGCGATTAAGCTGGCGTCCCTCGGCTGTGTCGTTGCTCGCCACGGGCTGGTATTCGCCGTGGCCGACCACGCGTAACCGGCCTGGTACGACCTGGCAGTATCGCTGCAGGT
>Ga0224497_10001609_pt1 | contig 14247 bp, 16 predicted proteins | sample SF_Jul11_sed_USG_4_FD_167970 | JGI IMG/M metagenome (GOLD analysis project Ga0224497, IMG submission 167970) | Sediment microbial communities from San Francisco Bay, California, United States - SF_Jul11_sed_USGS_13 | ecosystem: Environmental > Aquatic > Marine > Sediment | place: USA... | reverse complement strand
GCATGTCGGAGCTCGGACCCCTCGCCTACGGCGGCGGCAGCGAGCCGGTGTTCCTGGGTCGCGACTACAACCAGCGCACCGAGTACAGCGAGGACACCGCGCAGCGCATCGACGCCGAGGTCACCCGTCTCGTCACCGAGGGGTACGAGCGGGCGCGCGCGATCCTCGGCGCGCATCGCGAGGTGCTGGACCGCCTGGCCGAGATCCTCCTCGAGTACGAGTCCGTGACGGGGCGCGAGGTCTACGACCTCATTCGCGAGATCACCGGCCAGGACCTTCAGCCCGAAGAGGCGGATCACGTGACCGGCCCGCCGCCGAAGGCTCCCGCCCCCGTCACGACCCCGAGCGAGCCCGTCCTGGGGGACTCTCCCGGCGGGATGGAGCCCGCCCCGGCGACCCGCCGCGCCGAGCCGCTGGAGAGCCTCTGATCCGATGAGCGGAGCCGGGGCCCGTGACGCTCGGCTCGCCGCGCAAGCACCCTCGCCGGGCGTAGGGCGCCGTCCGCATGCGGCGTTGCGCCTGCGTGGCCGCCAGCTGCCCGCGGGCTCCACGCCCGCGGTGATGGGCATCCTCAACGTCACGCCCGACTCGTTCTCCGACGGCGGCCTGTGGCTCGACCCGCGGGCCGCCGTGGAGCACGGGCTGGCGATGCTCGCTGCCGGCGCCGACCTGCTCGATCTCGGCGCCGAGTCGACTCGCCCGGGCGGCGGGGTCTACGGGCCGGGCGCGGAGGAGGTGCCGGCGGCCCGCGAGCTCGAGCGCCTCCTGCCCGTCCTGCGGCAGCTGCGCGCGGCCACGGACGCGCCGCTGTCCGTCGACACCCGCAAGGCGGAGGTGGCGGAGATCGCTCTTTCCGAGGGCGCCGACCTGATCAACGACGTCAGCGCTCTCGAGGATCCGGGGATGGCGGCGCTGGTTGCCCGCCGCGGGTGCCCGGTCATCCTGATGCACAGCCGCGGCGAGCTCGCCACCATGCAGCGCGGCATCGGCTTTGCGGATCCCGCCGCGGAGGTCGCCGCCGAGCTCGCGGAGGCCGCGGCGCGGGCGATGGCCGCCGGCATCGCGCGGGAGGCCATCATCCTCGACCCCGGCATCGGTTTCGGCAAGACGGCGGAGCACAACCTCGACCTGCTGCGACGGCTCGACGAGCTCGTCGGCCTCGGCTACCCGGTGGTCGTCGGCGCCAGCCGCAAGAGCTTCCTCGCCGCCGTCGTCGACGCGCCGCCCGCCGGGCGCCTGGCGGGCAGCCTGGCCGCCGCGGCCTGGGCGGCGCACCACGGCGCCGCCCTGCTCCGCGTCCACGACGTGGCCGAGACGCGGCAGTTTCTAGCCGTGTGGGGGGCCATCGAGAGAGCGGGGGCGGCGGCGTGAACGTGGCGGGCTGGTTCGAGCTCTTCGGCTGGCGGGACGTGCTCGACGTCGCGCTCGTCTTCGTCGTCATCTACTACCTGCTGGTCCTCATCCGCGGCACCCGGGCGGTGCAGATCCTGCTCGGCATCCTGTTCATCGGCGGCGTCTACTACGCCGCCGGGCGGGTGGAGCTCGTGACCCTGCAGTCCCTGCTGTCGCGCTTCCTCTCGCTGCTGCCGCTGGCCATCATCGTCCTCTTCCAGCAGGAGATCCGCCGCGCCCTGGCCAACTTCGGGCGCAACCCCCTGTGGGGCCTCAACGTGCAGAAGCAGGTCGACTCGACGATCCACGAGGTCGAGGTGGCGGCCAGCGCCCTGGCGGCCAGCCGGACGGGCGGACTGATCGTGCTGCAGCGGCTGGAGGGGCTGCGCAACTACATCGAGAACGGCGTGGAGATCGACGCCAAGGTCTCGAGCGCGCTGCTGGTCAACCTGTTCACGCCGGAGACTCCGCTGCACGACGGGGCGGCGATCATCCAGCAGGACCGCATCGCCGCGGCCTCCTGTTTCCTGCCTCTCTCCTCCCGCGCCGGCCTCTCCCGGACGCTGGGCACGCGGCATCGCGCCGCGCTCGGCATCTCCGAGGAGACCGACGCCCTCGCCGTCGTCGTGTCGGAGGAGACCGGCGGCATCTCGGTGGCCCTGGGAGGCCAGCTGATGCGCAACCTCGACGCCAAGGCGCTGCGCAACAAGCTCTACCAGTACCTCATCCGCGACATCAACATCCAGGTCGGGAGGGCGAAATGAACGACTCTCGGGGCCTCTGGGGCCTGCGCCTGCTGGCGCTGGGTCTCGCCGGGCTGGCCTGGTTCATCTTCAGCGGCGAGAAGCGCGAGCCGCTGTCCGAGAAGGTGATCGACGCCGCCGTGCGCTACGACCTGCCGGAGAGCTTCCTGCTGCTCGAGCGGGTCGAGATGGTGCGGGTCAGCGCCCGCGGTCCCTTGAGCAAGATCCGCAGCCTCACCGCCCCGTTCATCGACGTCTTCGTCGACCTGCCGGCGCAGGAGGGCGTGCAGCAGGTGGCCCTGGGCAGCGACCAGGTCATCCTGCCCGAGGGCCTCGAGGTCGTCTCCGTGGAGCCGAACGTGATCGAGGTGACCCTGGACCGCCTCGCCACCCGCTTCGTGCCGGTCGAAGCCACCCTGGCCGGCGAGCCGGCGGCCGGCGCCCGCGTGCTCTCGACGCGGGTCGTTCCCAACAAGGTCCTCGTCGCCGGCCCCGCCTCGCGCATCGCGGCGCTCGAGGGCGTCAACACGCTTCCCGTGGATCTCTCGGGCCACGCCCGAGACTTCGAGATGGAAGTCGCGGTGCGGCCGCCGGAGCCCCTGATCAACATCCAGGAGCAGCCCACGGTGAACGTCATCATTCGGCTGGAGATCCCCGGAGTCGAGCCCGCGGACATCGGCGACGAGGCCTCCCCGGTCGGATGACTCCTCTGCTCTCGGTCAACGTCGACCACGTCGCGACCCTGCGCCAGGCGCGAGGCGTCGACTACCCCGACCCGGTGGCGGCCGCGGTCGTCGCCGAGGACGCCGGGGCCGGCGGGATCACCGTGCACCTGCGCTCCGACCGCCGGCACATCCAGGACGGCGACGTCGAGCGGCTGCGCCGCGAGGTGCGCGGCAAGCTGAACCTCGAGATGGCGGCGACCGCCGAGATGCTCGGGCTGGCGCTCGAGCTCGCGCCGGACCAGGTGACCCTCGTGCCCGAGCGCCCCGACGAGGTGACCACCGAGGGCGGTCTCGACCTCGCTGCCCAGAAAGCGGTCATCGCCGCGGCCGCCGAGCGGCTGGCGGCGGCGGGGATCGCCGTCTCGCTCTTCCTCGACCCGCACCCCGAGCAGATCGAGGCCCTCGGCACTCTGGGCAGCGGCGCGATCGCCGGCTTCGAGATCAACACCGACCGCTACACCCGGGCCACGGACCGGGCGGGCGAGGAGCTCGCCGCCATCGCCGCCGCCGCCCGCCAAGGAGCCGGCCTCGGCTTTGCCGTCTACGCGGGCCACGGCCTGACGACCGCCAACGTCGGCCCCGTCGCCGCCCGGCCCGAGATCGAAGAGCTCAACATCGGCCACTGGCTCGTCTCCCGCGCCGTCCTCGTGGGCCTGCACACGGCCGTCCAGGAGATGCTGGCCGCCATGGCGGGCGCCAGGTCCGGGAGCTGAGCGACGGTGCCGGGCTCGTCAATCCGCACCGGGAGGACTATCTCGAGGCGGGCCGGGACCTTCGACCATCACTTCGACCTGATGCGCGCGGCCGTCTGGCATTAGACCGCTTCCCGAATCCTCGCGATCCCCCTACGCGATCTCGGGCTCGGCGGCGGGCTCCTCTCGCCGGTACTCCTTGAGCTTGCGCTGCAAGGTGCGCAGGCCGATGCCGAGGGCTGCGGCGGTCTTGGCGCGGTGGCCGTCGAAGAGGTCGAGGGTCTCGAGGATGGTCTGGCGCTCGATCTCGGCCATGGTCCTCACGGGACCGTCGCCGGCCTGGATCCTGCCGGCCGTTCCGCCCACCGAGGCCAGACGCAGGTCGGCCGGCAGGTCGGCACGCTCGATGACCTCCCCCTGGTGGAAGATCACGAGGGACTCGAGGGTGTTCTTGAGCTCGCGCACGTTGCCGGGCCAGGCCGCCTTCTGGAGCTGCTCCATGGCCGCCGGGCTCAGGCGCTTGGGCTCCCGGCCGTGCTCCTCGCAGAAGCGGGCCAGGAAGTGCTCCGCCAGAAGCGGCAGATCCTCGATGCGGTCCCGCAGCGGCGGAATCCGCAGCGTCACGACCTTGAGCCGGTAGAACAGATCCTCGCGGAACCGCCCACGCGCGACCTCCGCCTCGAGGTCGCGGTTGGTGGCCGCGAGCAGCCGGTAATCGACCTCGATCGGCTCCGAGCCGCCGACTCGCATGATCGAGCGCTCCTCGAGCACCCGCAGCAGCTTGACCTGCAGCTCCGGGTAGAGCTCGCTGATCTCGTCGAGAAACAGCGTGCCGCGGTGGGCCAGCTCGAACTTGCCGATCTTGCGGGCGACGGCGCCCGTGAAGGAGCCGCGCTCGTGGCCGAAGAGCTCGCTCTCCAGGATGTCGGACGGGATCGCGCCGCAGTTCAAGGCGAGAAAGCGCTCGTCACGGCGCGGGCTGGCGTGGTGCAGGGCGTGCGCGACGAGCTCCTTGCCGGTGCCGCTCTCGCCGCTCACGAGCACGGTCGAGCGCGTCGGAGCGACGAGGGCCATCTCGTCGAACAACCGCTCCATCGGCGGGGAGCTGCCGACGATGCTCTCGAAGCCGAACCTCTTGTCGAGCATGTGGCGCAGGCTCGACACCTCCTCCTTGAGCATGCGGTTCTCGAGCAGGTTCATCACCCGCTTGCGCAGCTCGTAGAGATCGATCGGCTTCGTCAAGTAGTCGTCGGCGCCGACCTGCATCGCTTGGACAGCGGACTCGATCGTGCCGTAGCCGGTCACCAGGATGACGGCAAGATCGAGGCTGCGCTCGCGCACGGCCGCGAGGAAGCCCAGCCCGTCCATCCCCGGCATGCGCAGATCGCAGATCGCGAGCGACGCCCCCGGCCGCCGATCCAGGTGCTCCAGCGCCGCCCGCGCGTCGTCGAACGTCTTGACGCCGACGCCCGTCTTCTCGAGCGCCAGCGCCATCGACTCCCGCGAGCCGGTCTCGTCGTCGACGATGAGGATGGTGGGGGTCTCGCTCATGGGCTGGCCATTTTGGCACAACCAGGGGGGAAGAGGGGCCAGCCACCCAGCCAGCCCCCGTGGCGTCTGTCGGAGCCGGCACCGATGCCGGGCGGCTCCCGGCCGGGACCTCGGAAGCGCTCGCGAGGCCGCCCGGCAGCGACCTCCCGAGCGGCCGCGGCCCTGCTACTCCTCCCGCGGACCTTCGCCTGGGGCGTCGGGCTCGTCGGGTGGGAAGTCGTCGGTCCACTCCGGTTCGGCCTCTTCCGCCGTCTCGCCGCCGCCGGCCGGCCGGCCGGTGGTCGGCAGGGGCGGCAGGGGCGGCAGGGGCGCCGTGAAGCTCTCGGCCCGGCTCCAGCTCTCCGCGGTGCCGAAGCGGGTGAGCACGGCGGCGCCGCAGGCGATCGTCCAGGCCGCGAAGCCGACGATGGCGCCGAAGAACCCGAACCGCGCGGCGAGGAAGCGCATGGGCGCGACGCCGAAGTCGAGAATCTGGCCGACGAGGGACAAGGACGCCAGGAGCACGAAGCCGACGAGGACGACCCAGAAGGGGCTGCCCAGCGTCCAGCCGAAGCGCCCCTCCGCCCAGCTGCCCACCCGCCCGGCCACGGCGACCAGGCCGAGCCAGCCGACGACGAGGACGGCGAGGAGCAGGAAGGGCAGCAGCAGCAGGAGCGGGATGCCGACGATCGAGATCGCGAGGAAGACCGTCAGCATGATCACCGCGGGCACGAAGAGCACCTGGGCGAGAAGGCCGACGAGGCCGGTCTTCCAGGGCTCCGCCTCGATCCGGCGCTCCATGCGGTCGATGGGACCGCGCGCCAGGAGCAGCGAGACCCAGGCCAGGGCGGCCAGGAAGAGGACCTTGAACAGCTTCCAGCCGAGGCCGGTCAGCCATCCCCAGGGGGCGAACTCGAACTTGCCGTAGTCCCCGTAGTGCCGCCAGTGCTTCCAGTTCGTCCACGGGCCGAACCTCAGATCCGCGCTCAGCGGCACCTGCTCGACCTCGCCGTCGACCCGGGCTCCGTCCTCGCGGTAGACCCGCCCGCCGACGCTGGTCACGTCTCCGTGCACCCAGGAGCCGCTCTCCAGGCGGACGGTGCCGCCGACCGCGGTCACGTCGCCCTCCACCACACCCTCGATGTTGGCGCTGCCGCCGAGGACCGTGGCCTCGCCTTCGACCCGTCCCACGACCTTGAGGACGCCGCCGACGACGAGGACGTCCTCGGTCACCTCGTCCTTCTCGACGGTCAGGCTTCCCGCGAAGGCGACCTCCGAGTCGCCCGTGCGCCGCGGCCGGCGCGGCTCGGAGCGACGCTTCTCGCGGGCCGCCGCGGCAGCCTCTTCCGCCGCGGCGACGCGCTCGGCCACGCTCTCGGCCACGCCCTCGGCCACGCTCCCGGCGACAGCCTCCGCCACTTCCTCGATCCCTGCGGCCGGGGCGGGCGCCGCGAGCAGCTCGCGGCGGGCCGCTTCGTCGAGCTCGGCGAACGCCAGGACCCAACCGGCCGCCTCGGCGCCGAGCCGCGCCCGCAGCTCGTCCGTGCCGACGGCCTCGCCGTCGAGGGCGATCATCGACCCCGCGACCTCGACGGCGCGCGGCCCGGGCTCGTCGGCGGGCAGCGTGAGGACCACCCGGTCGCTCAGCTCGAGGATCTCGAAACGCGATTCCAGGCCGGCACGGAGCTCGGCGAGGCTCTCCGTTTCCGCGGCCCCGGCGATGGCGAGGCCACCCAGCGCGAGGAGCAGAACGAGAACGGGACAGACGGGACGACTACGCATGACGGGAACTCCCTTCCAATGCCATCACGGAATGCAAGGCGCGCAGCGCCATCAAGCTCGAGAGGGCGCAGGCGAGAACCAGCAACAGGGTCGCGGGACCGGAGAGGGCCGCGGAGACGGCCTCGGCCGCCCGCCACAGTCCGCCGACGGCGGCCAGCGTCTCCGTGCCCAGGCGGCCGAGCCCGACCACCAGCTTCGACCCCAAGGCGACGAGCTGGCCGGAACGAGCGAGATCGGCGGCAAACCCGACCGCCACCGCGGCGGCGAGGAAGCCGGAGACGACCCAGCAGCCGAAGGCGGTGCGCCAGATCCAGGGTCGCACCCCGCGGCGCGATCGGCCGCGGACCGGCACGCCGCTGGCGGCGAGCACCCGATCCGCGAACCCGGCCGGAACCGAGGCCGGGGGGAGCGCCGTCAGGAGCCGGTGGAGCTCCCTCTCGGCGCGCCGGCCGTCGCCCGCCCGCTCGAAGCGCAGCCAGCGATTCAGGGTCTTGTCGAGCTTTCGGTTCATGATCCCGGTCGTCCTCATGCCACCCTACGGGCGCGGTCCGTCAGAAGTTTCGCTCAGCCGCCGGCGGGCTGCCAACCGCCCGCCGACAGGGTCTCCATCAGCTTCTTGCGAGCCCTGTGGAGGTGGGTCTTGACCGTCCCCAGAGGCAGGTCCAGCACGTCGGCGATCTCCTCGTAGGCCAGGCCCTGGACGAAGCGCAGCTCGACGGCGCTGCGATGCTCGGGCTTGAGCGCGGCGATGGCCGCGGCGAGCGCCGCGCCCAGATCCCTGGCCTCGAGCGCGGTCGCGGGCGAGTCCGTCGCCGGCCCGGGCAGAAAGTCCAGCAGATCGGGGCGGTCCGCATCGGCGGTCTCGAGCGGCAGCGTGTCGAGACGGCGCCGGCGCAGAGCATCGATCGCAGCGTTGTGGGCGATCTTGAAGAGCCAGCTCGAGAACTTGCGCTCGACCTGGAACGTGGCGAGGGCCCCGAACGCCTTGACGAAGGTCTCCTGGGCCAGATCCTCGGCCAGCCCGCGCTCGCGCACGATCCGCAAGACCAGGCCGAGAACCGGCCGCTGGTAGCGCTCGACGAGCGCCCGGTAGGCGTCCTCCGAGCCGCGCAGCGCCTCCGCGATCAGTCGTTGGTCCGATGCCGCCATCTCGGTGCGGCAAGCCTAGAAGATCGCGAGAGCGAGGAGCAGGAGCCCGAGAGCCACCCGGTAGATCGCGAAGGGGAGAAAGCGGTGGCGCCTGGACCACCGCAGCAGCCAGTGGATGGCGGCGTAGGCCGAGATCGCGGCGGTGAGCGAGCCGACTGCCTGCCCCGCCCAGGAGACTCCGGCCGCCGGCGCCCAAAACAGGTCCCAGCCGTCCTTGAACGCCACGAGCAGACCCACGGGCACCGCGAGGACGAAGGAGAAGTGGGTCGCGTGCTCCCGGGACATGCCGCTGAAGAGCCCGGCGGTCATCGTCACGCCGGAGCGCGAAGTTCCCGGGAGCAGGGCCAGAGCCTGGGCCAGGCCGACCCAGACGACGCTTCTCCAGGTCCAGGCCGTGCCCTTGGGGCCGGGCGGCACCCGGCGGTCGGCCCAGGCCAGGAGCAGGCCGAAGACGAGCGACGTCACCCCCAGAACGGCCAGCCCGCGGCCGAGGGTCGCCACGAGGTCCTGCAGCAGGAGCCCGGCGACGGCCACGGGCAGCGTGGCCACCAACACCTGGCTCGCCGCCGCCGCGGCCTCCGTCGCTCGTCCGCGAAGCGCGTCGCCGGCGCCGCGAGCCAGCTGCGCCAGCGTGCGGCGCAGGAAGACGACGACGGCCACGAGCGAGCCGCTGTTGGCGGCCATGTCGAACTGCAGCCCCTGGTCCGGCCAGCCGAAGAGCTTCGAGCCGAGGATGAGGTGGGCGGACGAGCTGATCGGCAGGAACTCCGTGAGCCCCTGGACGAGGCCCAGCACGATCGCTTGCGGTGTGGTCATCTGGGGTCGGTCTCCACGGCGCGGCGGGGCGGCGGCGCCGGTGCGAGCCGGACGCCATGGCCGCCCGGATTGTACGGCAGCGAGACCAGATCGTCCCTGCCGGTCGCCGGCCCGAGCGCCGGACGCCGCGTCCTACTGCTTCACGACCCGCTCGACGAAGACGCTGTTCGAGATCGCCACGGTGCGGCCGTCCTGCTCGAGCAGGATCTGGGTCGGGGTGATCGCCCGGAGCACGCCGCGCTCCTCGCCGACCTCCATCTCCTCGCCGATCTCGAAGACCTTGCGCGCGTAGAAGCCGGCGATGATGTTGCGCGAGATCTCGCGCGTCCCGAGGCCGAACGACAGCGCGAAGGCCAGCGCCAGGCCGGCCAGGAAGCACGTCGTCACCACCCGCACGATGTCGGTGTCGACCTGGAGCTGGCCGAGCGCCATGATGCCGGCGACGAACAGGATCAGCGCCGAGACCAACTTGCCGAGGGTGGCGCCGAACTCGATGCCGGAGCTCTCGGCCGCGCTGCCGATCGCGCCGCCGGCGAGCTGGCCCGCCGTGCTGCCCAGGAGCACGATGACGACCGCGGCCACGAGGTTGGGCACGTAGGAGAGGAAGCTCCCGATCGCCTCCGAGATGGCGGTCAGGCCCATGCCTTCCGCCGCCGCCTTGGCGAACAGGAACAGCAAGAGGAAGTAGGCGATCTTGGGGAGCACCTCGCTCATCACCTGGCGCATGCCGATGCGCTCCAGGGCCTGGTCTACCCCGACCTTCGAGAGCAGGCTGTCGAACCGGATGCGGGTGAGGATGACCTTGAGCACGAGCTGCACGATCTTGGCGGCGAGGATCGCGAGGACGATCAGGGCGAGCCCGAGGATCACCTTCGGGATCGCCCCCACGAGCTCCGAGAGCATGTTCTGGAACGTTGCCATCAGCTGATCCTTGATCGCCAGGGTCTCATCCATCGTCCTCTCCTTGGTCTTTCCGACCGGTCTCCTCGACGAGGCCGAAGATCGCGCCGAGGTACTCGAGAAACACCATCACCAGGCCCGTCAGGGACATCTCGGTCACGTCCGAGCCCAGCCGGCGCCGCTCCACCGAGCGCCAGATCCTGCCGAAGAACCCGGGGCTGGGCTCCTCGGTCAGGGTCGCGAGCTCGGCGACCGGCTTGCCGAGGTCGATCTCGCCCTCGTCGAACCGCGAGCCGTCGTCTGCGGGCGTCAACGGAATCCTCCGGGCGCGGCCGCCGGCCCCTCGCTTGCGGGGGTCACCGGACCTCCGCCCGGCCGGGCGAGTCCCGGCCGTAGAGCTCGCGGAACTCCTCGCGGGCGCGTTTGATCCTCATCTTCACGGCCGACATCCCGATCCCCAGCCGGTCGGCGACCTCCTGGTAGGACAGTCCGTCGAGATCCCGCAGCAGGAGCGGCACGCGCAGCGTGGCCGACATCGAATCCAGCACCCGCCCGATGCGGCGGCGCTGATCGAGGCTCTCGAGATCGATGGCGCTGTTGGCGGCCGAATAGAGCCCGGCCTCGAGCTCCCTGCCGGGCGCCTCGAGATCGACCATCTGCCTGCCCTTCTTCTTCTGGAGGAAGTTCAGGCAGTGGTTGATCTTGATGCTCTGGAGCCAGGTGCTGAACTTCGACCTGCCCTCGAACCGCGCGAGGCCGAAGAACGCCTTGACGAACACTTCCTGCGCGAGGTCCTCGGCGTCGTCCGGCGAGCGCGTCAGGTAGCGGCAGTTCGTCAGGATCCGCTGCTGATAGCGGCCCACCAAAACCTCGAAGGGCCGCGGGTCCGCGGCCGCGCCGCGGGCGAGCTCCACGAGCTCGCCATCGGTGCGCTCCCGGTAGTCCGTCGCCGCCATCGCGGGCCAGCGGGCCGCGACCTAGCCGCGCGCCTTCAGCGCGTCGCGGATCTCCTCGAGGAGGACGAGGTCCTTCGGCGGCTCGGCGGGCGCCGCTTCCTCTTCCTTCTTCCAGCGATTGAAGGTCTTGATCATCATGAAGATGGCGAACGCCACGATGACGAAGGTGATGATCGCGTTGATGAAGATCCCCCAGTTCATCGTCACGGCCCCGGCCTCGCGCGCCGCGGCAAGGGTCGCGTAGGGACCCGCCGTCGCTCCCGCCTTGAGGACGAGGAAGTTCTCGGCGAAGTCCACGCCGCCGAGGAACAGGCCGATCACCGGCATCAAGAGGTCGTCGACCAGCGATTTGACGATCGGGGCGAAGGCGCCCCCGATGACGATGCCGATCGCCATGTCGAGCACATTGCCCTTCACCGCAAAGTCCCTGAATTCCTTCAACATGTCCCTGTTCTCCTCCAGTCAAGAGGCCGTGCTGATCGCCCGGCGCTCGGTTGAGCACTCCCTGCTGCCGCACTCCCTGCTGCCCGGCCTCCGCGGCGACCGAGCCGCCGCGGGGCACATCACGATCCGACCGTCTCCGGGCGACAAAGTCACGTCCGAGGAGGCGCCCCGGGGAGCCTTCGCGATAACCTCATGCGATCGGGAGCATTCTAGCCCACCGCCCGAGTGACTTTCCCGGTCCTCCGGGGTCCCACCCGGGAGAGCAGATCGATCTCCGGGTTCACGAAGCGGGCCGCCCGCCGCGCGCGGCGCGGATCTCGCGGGAAGGAGAGAAGCCATGCAAACAAGACGAATTCGCACCTTCTGCCCGATCCTCGCGGTCGCCGTCGCGCTCGGCCTGGCCGCGGCCGGCGGGGCTCAAGAGCCCCTCCCGACGGTCGCAGAACCCACCGTCGCCGCGGAGCCGGCGGCGCCGGCCGGGGAGACCGCCGGCGAGCCGGCGGCCGAGAACGAGCCACCGGCGACTGAGCCGCCTCGGCCCTTGGACCTCGCCAGCGCCGTCGAGGGCGCTGCGCAGGAGACGATGGCCGCCGCCCAGGCCGGCGGCGAGGGCGTCAGACAGCAAGGGCGCAAGGTCTGGAGCGAAGCGCTGCTGCCGATGTGGGAGCGCTTCGCCGGATCGCTGCCGGTGGTCCTCAAGGCCGTCCTGGTGCTGGCGATCTTCTGGATCCTCGCCTGGCTGCTGGGATCCGGGACGACGAAGCTGCTCGGCATGACCGGTTGGGACGAGCGGGCGGCCAAGGACTGGGGACTGGCGAAGCTGCTCCAGGGCGACGGCCGGGAACCGGTCGACATCAACCGTCTGGGCGGCACGGTCGTCAAGTGGGTCGTCCTGCTCTTCGGGCTGGTCGCCTTCTTCGACGCCTTGAACCTGAGCATGGTCGCCGGGCCGCTCCAGGGAGTGCTCAACAACCTGTTCGCGGCCATTCCGGCCCTGCTGACGGCCTTCGTCATCCTGCTCGTCTACTGGGTGGTCGCCACCGTTCTCAAGCTGGCGGCGACCAAGGGTCTCGCGGCCGTCGGCTTCGACCAGCGGGCCGAGAAGTACTTCCCGCCGCGCGAGATCAAGGGTGAGCTGGTACCGGCGAGCGGCGTCGTCGGCCGCCTCGTCTTCTACCTCGTCCTGCTCTTCGCGATTCCGCCCTTCCTCGACGCGCTGGGCCAGCAATCTCTCGTCGCGCCGCTCCGCGACATGCTGTCGAAGGCCCTGAGCTACATCCCGAACATCATCGCAGCCCTGATTCTCGTCTTCGTGGGGCGGCTCGTGGCGACGATCGTCCGGGAGGTCGTGTCCAACTTCCTGGCCGCCGTCGGCGCCGACGCCGCCGCCAAGCGCTTCGGCTTCGGCAAGTCGGAGGCCGTCAAACCGCTGTCGCAGATCGCGGGTACGGTGGCGTACTTCTTCATCCTCGTCCCGGTGCTCGTCGCCGCCGTGGACGCCCTGAAGATCGACGCGATCTCGACGCCCGTCCGCAATACCCTGGAGCAGCTCCTGTCGATGGTCCCGCTGATCTTCGGTGCGGTGATCGTCGTGGCGGTCGGGTACTACATCGCCAACGCCGTCCGCGGCATCGTGTCCTCGTTCCTGAGCGGCATCGGCTTCGACGCCCTGCCCGAGAAGGTGGGCCTGGACTTCCTGAAGCCCAAGGATGGAGGCGGCTCGCTCTCGGCCATCGGCGGCACGGTCGTCATGGCTCTCATCCTCCTGCTCACTGCCGAGCAGGCGCTGGCGACCCTCCAGCTCGAGCGCGTCTCCGCCCTGGTAGGAGACCTCATCCGCTACCTGCCGAGCCTCGCCGTCGGACTCGTCATCATCCTGGCCGCGCTCTCGCTCGGCGGCTACGTAGGCGATCTCGTGACCCGGGCGATGGCCGGCTCCAGGCACGAGAGACTGCTCGCCAGCGTCGCCCGCTACGCCATCATCTTCCTCGGGGCCAGCATGGGGCTGACCCAGCTCGGGGTGGGGCAAGACGTCATCCAGATGGTCGTGGCCGCCGTCGTCGGCGGCGCCGCCCTGGCCTGCGGCCTCGCCTTCGGCCTCGGCGGCAAGGACCGCGCCAAGGAGATTCTCGATCGGTCGGAGATCGTCTGATCGCCCGCCCGATCGACAGCACGAAGCATCCGTCAACCCACGGGTCCCGCGACGCTTTCGTCCGGCGCCCGATCCAACACCAAGGGAGCCCATCATGTCCGTAGCCAAGATCACCGAGATCACCGCCAGCTCTGCGAGCGGCTTCGAGTCCGCCGTCAAGAACGGCTTGCGGCGCGCCGCCAAGACCCTCAAGAACATCACGGGGGCCTGGATCAGCGAACAGAAGGTCACCGTCCGCGACGGCGAGATCGACGAGTACCGCGTCACGATGCGGGTCACCTTCATCCTCGACGACTGACCCCGCGAACCCGACCGACAGGAGAATTCGATGTCCCTAGTGAACGTTCTGATGGAGCAGCTCGGCGGCGGCACCGCGCGCCAGATCGGCCAACAGCTCGGCCTCGACGAGAGCACGGCCTCGAAGGCCATCGCCGGCGCGCTGCCGATGGTGGTGGGCGGCCTGGCCCGCAACGCACAGCAGCAGGGGGGGGCCGACGCCCTCCTGGGAGCCCTGGACCGCGACCACGACGGGAGCGTCCTCGATGATCTCTCCGGCTTCCTCGGCAGCGGCGCCGGCAGCCAGGGCGAGAGCATCCTCGGCCACGTCTTCGGCCAGCGCAAGCCGGCCGTCGAGTCGGCGCTCGGCCAGGTCAGCGGCCTCGACAGCGCCAAGGCCGGCCAGCTGATGGCGATGCTGGCGCCGATCGTCATGGGGGCGCTGGGCAAGCAGCGCCGGCAGCAGGGCCTCGACGCAGGCGGCCTCGCGGCCATGCTCGGCCAGGAGAGGGAGCGCGCCGGAGGCAGTGCGAGCGAGGCCATGGGAATGGTCGGCAAGCTGCTCGACCGCGACGGCGACGGCGACTTCAAGGACGACGTCGCCAAGCTCGGCGCCAGCCTCCTGGGCGGCCTCTTCGGCGGCAAGCGGTAAGATCGCCGCGACACCGAGACCATTTCCACAAGCTCGAA
>Ga0224497_10001607_pt1 | contig 14256 bp, 12 predicted proteins | sample SF_Jul11_sed_USG_4_FD_167970 | JGI IMG/M metagenome (GOLD analysis project Ga0224497, IMG submission 167970) | Sediment microbial communities from San Francisco Bay, California, United States - SF_Jul11_sed_USGS_13 | ecosystem: Environmental > Aquatic > Marine > Sediment | place: USA... | reverse complement strand
GCCGGCCTCGGTGGCGACGGCCCCGGGCGAATCCTGATGGTGACGGGGGAGGAGTCGATCGGCCAGGTCGGGCTGCGGGCTCGCCGCGTCGGCGCCGTCGTTCCCCATGTGGAGATCGCAGCAACGCGGCGGGTCGAGGAGGTTGCCGCCGCCGCAGAGTCCGGTGATTACGGTCTGGTTATCGCCGACTCGATCCAGACTCTTGTCGCGGACGACGTCGATGGCGCCGCCGGTGGCGTTACTCAAGTTCGCGAATGTACGGCTCGGCTCATCGAGGCGGCCAAGAGGAGCGGAACGCCGGTCGTCCTGGTCGGCCATGTCACCAAGGACGGCAACCTGGCCGGGCCGAAGGTCGTCGAGCACATGGTCGATGTTGTGATGCACCTCGACGGCAGCGACTTCGAGGGGCTCCGGTTCCTGCGTTGTCTCAAGAACCGTTATGGATCAACCGACCGTGTCGGCATATTCGAGATGACCGAGACGGGGCTTCGCGAGGTTCCGGATCCGGTGGGTTGCCTCGTGTCCGGCTGGCGGGGCCTGGCGGAAGGCACGGTATTGTTCCCGTCCGTCCAGGGGCGCCGTCCGCTACTGGTCGAGGTCCAAGCATTGGTTACGCCAACCAAAGCGCCGCAGCCCCGCCGCAGCGTCAAGGGCGTCGAGTCGGCACGGGTTCATCAGGTGCTGGCGGTTCTCGAGAAGCATGCCCGGATGTCGTTTTCGGACCATGAGGTCTACGTCAGTCTGGCCGGAGGCATCAAGGTGAAGGAACCAGCGTCGGACCTGCCGGTTGCCCTGGCGTTGGCATCTTCGTGGCTCGACCGCCCGATCGGCAAGATCGCAGCGTGGGGCGAGGTCGGGCTGACCGGGGAACTGAGATCGGTGGGTCGCAGCGCCGCTCGACACGAAGAGGTTTCCAGGTTGGGGGTGGCAACTGTGATATCTCCGGACACGAACGGTTCGACCCTGGTTGCGGCGCTTGACGAGGCTGGACTGCTGCCGGCCCCTCGGCAGCGCCGCTCCGCGTAGTGGGGATGCCGGGGCGCATTGCGGAGCGGCCGCCCCGAGAATGTGCCTAGTTACTAGGGCACGCGCTCGGTACACTCCCTGATTGATGACTGCGCGGCCAGCCCAAGACCAAATCGAGATACTGCGGCGGTTGGCGCCCGGGACCAAGCTGCGCAATGCGGTCGACCTGATCATTCGTCAGGGAACCGGCGCCCTCGTGATCCTGGGCGACGGAGCGACAGTCGAGGCCATGTGCTCGGGCGGCTTCTTTTTGGACAATGCCGAATTTACGGCGCAGCGGCTTGCTGAGCTGTCCAAGATGGATGGAGGCATCGTCCTCGATGACGACACCGAGTTCATCGTTCGTGCCAACGTCCACTTCATCCCGGACCCGACTCTCTTCACGGACGAGACAGGCACCCGGTTTCGAACAGCCGAGAGGCTGAGTCAGCAGACCAACCGGCCGATTCTCGCCATCAGCGAAGAAGGCCGCAGCATTGCCGTGGTCTACTGGAAGGGCGAGCGCCGCGAGCTGCGACTGCCACAACTGCTCGAAGCAGAGGCGAACCAGCGCCTCATCTCGCTGGAGCGGCTGCGACGCCGGCTGCAGGAGGCTGAGGATCGCCTGACGCGCAGCGAAGTCGACGACGTGGTAATCGTGCGCGATGTCTCCCTGCTTCTGTTGCGGGCGGCTCTGGTGAGACGTCTCCATGCCGATGTCGAGCGGACTGTTATCGAGCTTGGCGGCGAAGGAAAGTTGATTAGCCTTCAGGCCGCCGACCTCATCGAGGGCGTCGAGGACCTGGCCGACACCGTATACCAGGATTATTCGAAGCGGCGGGCTCGCAACGGCAAATCAGTCTTCGAGCGCCTCGAGACGGTGCCGACCGAGGATCTCTATGTCGCCTCGCGCGTTGCGGCCGCCCTCGGAATGGACGCGCTTGACGGCTCCGTCAGGCCGCGGGGGATCCGGGCGTTGTCTCGAGTGCCGCGCCTGCCAGACAGCGTCAAAGATGCCCTCATCAGCCACTTCAAGGACTTCCAACGTATGGTGCACGCAGAGGTGAGCGCTCTCGGTCAGGTCGAGGGGGTTGGGGCGGCGCGGGCCGAACAACTCCGGTCGTATTTTGACCGGCTTCTCGAAGTCGGAACGAGCTGGCACTTCGAGGAGTGACCTGCGGCACCCAGTCGCCGACCTCCGGCTAAACTCATCGGATCCGATCGAGAGGGTTCTGTGCCCGCGAAGAAAACCACCGCGGCCAAGAAGACATCCGCCAAGGAGCCGGCCGCGAAAAAGCCTGGTGCCAAGAAGACGAGCGCGGCTCGGGCGACCGCGAAAAAGACACCGGCCAAGGCGGCCGCTAAGAAGCCCGCCACCAAGGCCAAAGCGGCCCCAGCAAAGAAGAAGAAACCCGCCGCCTCGAAGGCCAAGGCGACCTCGGAGAAGAAGACACCTGTGAAGAAGAGCGCAACCAAGGCACCCGTCGCCGCGGCGACACCGGAGGCACCCCCGAAGCCCAAAGCACAAGGGAAGGTCCCGTTCAAGGTGGGCGACAAGGTCGTATATCCCCACCACGGCGCTGCCACCATCATCAAGAAGGAACGGATCGAATTCTCCGGCTCCAAAACGGACTACTTCGTGCTCGAGGTAGCTACGGACCAGCTGACGGTGCGGGTCCCGGCAACAAGAGCGGTCGAACTCGGCGTCCGGCCGGTCATCAGCAAGACGGTGGCGCGCAAGGTTTTCCAAACGTTCAAAGACGAACCACAAGAGGCCGGTTCGAACTGGTCACGCTGGTACAAGTTGTTGACCGAGAAGATCAACTCTGGCGACATCTTCCAGGTCGCCGAAGTCGTTAGGGACCTGACGTATGCCCAGCAGATCAAGGGCATCAGCCCGGCCCTGAAACGGATGCTTGCCAAGGCGCGTCTCATCATCATCAGCGAACTCCGCTTCGCCCTGGTTCTTGATGAGGAAGAGGCAATCAAGAAGCTCGACCGTGCCCTCCCCAAAGTGGAAGTACCCGCCGAAGTCTGATCTCGCTCGAGGAGCCAGCTCCTCGTGGGACGGCGCCCGGACGTAGTCCTAAGTAGTTGTACCGCATCAGCCGATTCCTTCTGAAGAACTCTGGAGGAATCTTGTTTGTTGAGGCCGTCCGGCTTCTCATAACCCTGGCATTGCTTGTGGCCGGGTTCAACCTGGGGCGATTGACTCCCGATTGGTTCTCCAACGCCGGGCTCGACTCGGGCGTGACCGTCATATGGGGTGCGGTTCTCGGTGCGGGGATTGGCTACGTACTCGGAGGTGTTGTCGGACGAGCATTGAACCGGTCGATGGCAACGGCGCCGCAAGCCGTTTCGAGAGCCAGCGGTGCAGAGCTCTTTGCCGGTGCATTCGGTCTGATTACGGGAATCATTGTGGGAAGCGTTCTCGCAGTGCCGACGATCGTGTTGCTTCCGGCAAACGCGGGGTGGCCGGTGGCGGGCCTCATCGTGCTGGTGCTTGCCGCCTTCGGTGCCCGTTTGTTCGCCAGTCGCTCCGACGACTTGCTTTCGGCCGCCGGCCTGCGCCGCGGCGCTAGGCGTGTGCCCGGATCCGACGAAGACGGCGACCGTTACCTGATCGATTCATCGGCCGCAATCGACGGTCGGGTGCTCGACCTCGCCCGTTCCGGGCTGATCAAGGACAATCTATGGGTCACCGCCTTCGTCGTCGATGAGATGCAAGGAATCGCCGACTCTGCCGACAAGCAACGCCGGAGGAGGGGAAGGCGAGGCCTTGACGTGCTCGACTCACTTCGCGAGGTTCCCGGTGTTTCCTTCCTGGTGCTCGAGGACACGGTCCCGGAGCACGGCGAGGTCGACGCCAAGCTGATTGCACTCGGTTCCAAGCTGGATGCTGCGCTCATAACTACCGACCACAATCTCGCCAAAGCGGCATCGGTTCGCGGACTGCGCGTGGTGAATCCTCACGCAATCGGTGAGTCGCTGCGGCCCGAAGTGGCGGCAGGTGACGTTATAGAAGTCACTGTCGAGCGTGAGGGCAACGAACCTGGACAGGGCGTCGCCTTCCTCGATGACGGGACGATGGTGGTCATCTCGGACGGAGCCGCGGTTGTCGGCTCCGCCGTACAGGTTGAAGTGACAAACAGCCTGCGGACCGCCGTCGGCCGTATGGTGTTTGCAGCCTTGGCCGAGGCTCATTCCAGTTAGCCTCTGCGCCATGCGTACTGGTTTCGGCTTCGACGTCCATGCTCTCGGCGACAGTCCTCCGCTCCTGCTGTGCGGCGTCAGAGTCGACGACGCTGTAGGCCTGATCGGAACTTCCGACGCCGATGTTGCCGCGCATGCGGTGAGTGATGCCCTGCTCGGGGCTGCCGTCCTCGGCGACATGGGCGTCCACTTCCCAAGCAGGCATGACGACTTCGTCGACGCCGATTCGATGGACCTGCTGGCACAGGTCGTCGCCATGGTCGCCGCCCATGGGTACACCGTGTCTCACGCCGACGTGACCATTGTCGCCCAGTCGGTACGGGTCGGGCCGCATCGTGATGCGATGCGATCCAACCTTGCCAGGGTTTTACGGATCGATGTGACTGCGGCGTCTGTGAAGGCCACGACGACGGACGGCCTTGGGCTGATCGGTCGCGACGAGGGTATTGCCGCCATCGCGGTTGTGTCGATTGGTCTGTCTTCGCCCGGCTAGGTGGCTGGCTCTGAGTAAAGAGCAAGGGCGGCCCCAGGGTCATTGACGATGACTGCCGCCACGCCCGCCTTGCGGAGCTTCTGGAGGGTTCTGTGGTCATCGACGGTCCACACCACCACGCCGAGCCCGTGATCGGCCGCCAGCTGGACGGCCCGCAGAGGTTTGGCCCGCAGCAGCCGTTTGTATGGCGCCACGTAGCTGTGCCCTGCTGCCGCCGCCACCGAAATGGCGACATCCAGATCGGCCGTGCGGTCGAGAAGCTGTCCTGTTACGACCCGGTCGTCGACGAACCGCACTCTGGCGACGGTGTCTGGGTTGAATGACGTGACCACACAACGACCGTAACGGTCACCGTCTGCGATCCAGGCGGCGATCCGATCGGCCATCCGGTGCTCCGGGTCAAAGTCCGGTTCGCTCGGGTTGTTCTTGATCTCGACGTTGATCACCAGCTCGCCGAGCACCGCGGCGGCCTCTTCGAGGCTGGGTACGTCGGGCAGTTCCGAGCGCAAGTCGGCAAAACTGCGTTCGCTGTAGACCCCGAACCCGGCTGCCGTGGCATCGTGGCTGAGAATCACCGCCTCGTCCGAGGTGAACCTCACGTCGAGCTCTACGCCATCGGCGCCCTGCTCGACCGCCAGCTGGAACGCTTCCAGAGTGTTGTCGCCGGCGTGGGCCGATGCGCCCCGATGACCGAGCACCAGGGGGCGGTCTTCCGGCTGTGGATAAGTCAACGACATGGCGTGAGGCTAGCCGTCTCGGATCGCGCTGGCTCTGCCGGCAGACGCCCCGGGTAGCATCGCAGGATGCAGATCTACAATACGTTGGGGCGTGCCCTCCAAACCTTTGAGCCACGGGACTCCGGCAAGGTCGGCATGTACGTCTGCGGAGCCACAGTCCAGTCGCAGCCGCACCTCGGACATGGCCGTTACGCGGTGGTGTTCGATGTCGTGCGGCGCTATTTCCGCTACCTCGGCTACGACGTCACATATGTCCGCAATATCACCGACGTCGACGACAAGATCATCGACGCTGCCATTGCCACCGGAGTGACCATCGACGAAGTCGTGGACTCCGCCGCCACCGCTTTTGCGACGGCATACGAAGCGTTGGGGGTTCTGCCGGCCGACGTCGAACCCCGTGCTACCGAGCACATCCCCCAAATGATCACCATGATCGAGCAGCTCATCGATCTGGGACATGCCTACGAGGCCAACGGAGACGTCTACTTCTCGGTGAGGGGTTTCCCCGGCTACGGGAAGCTGTCCGGCCGCGACATCGACGAGCTCCAGTCAGGCTCCCGGGTTGCCGTCGACGACACCAAGCAGGATCCTCTGGACTTCGCCGTCTGGAAGGCGGCCAAGCCGGGTGAGCCGAGTTGGCCGTCGCCATGGGGTGAGGGGCGTCCCGGTTGGCACATCGAGTGCTCGGCCATGGCGCACGAGTATCTCGGCGAGTCTTTCGACATCCACGGCGGCGGCAACGACCTGGTGTTCCCGCACCACGAGAATGAAATCGCCCAGGCTGAGGCGGCTCTCGGCATCGACCCATTCGCTCGCTATTGGATGCACAACGGGATGCTGACTCTTACCGGCGAAAAGATGGCCAAGTCGACGGGCCACATGATCGACCTGCTCGAGGCAGTGACCAAGTACCCGGGACTCGCGGTGCGGCTGTTCTACCTGCGCACCCACTACCGCAAGCCACTCGAATTCTCGGAGGAAGCGCTGGCCGACGCCACCGCCTCGCTGGAGCGGCTGTGGGCCTTCAGGAGACGCCGCCCGGGCCCGATCGAGGCTGAACCGGCCGCGGCCACGATGGAGAGCTTCAGGCGGGCAATGGACCACGACCTCGACGTGGCGGGAGCGCTCGGGGCCCTGTTCGATGCTGTGCGTGATGGAAACCGCAGCCTGGATGCCGGGGAGGCGGCCGATCCGCTCATCGCGGCCTATGACCAGATTGTCGCCGTGCTCGGTCTTGGCGAGCCGGTTCGTGAGCTTGATGACATTGCGGGCGGGCTCGAGGCTCTGGCGGCCCGCTTCGACCTAGCGGGCCGGTCGAGTGGTGCTCTGCTCGACGCCCTGGTGGTGCGCCGGGATGCTGCCCGCGTCGACAAGGACTGGGGTACGTCTGACGAGATCCGTGACGCCTTGGCGGCGCTGGGGGTTGTCGTGGTGGATGGGGCTGATGGCAGTGCCTGGCATCGGAGATAGGCTCGAAGGTGTCCATAGCGTCGCGGCTGCGTTGCGTTCTGGCAGGGTCACACTGCTGACGATCGAGCGGGGCCGCGCCACCTCTGCCGACATGATTGCCCTGGCGGCAGCCGCCGAACGTCAGAACGTGCCCGTCGAGATCGTCGACGATGTGACGCCGTTGGCCGCAACCTCTGCCCCCCAGGGAGTTGTAGCCAGAGCCCGGCCTCTGGAGACGCACACCCTGCGGAGCGTCGTCGAGCGAGCCCCACGATCGGCTCTCATTGTTCTCGACCATGCCGAGGATCCCCGCAATGTGGGAGCAATTGCACGGTCGGCTGTTGCCGCCGGCATGACCGGGATGGTCGTGTCGAGCCGGAGAGCTGCTCCATTGGGAGCCACCGCCTTCAAGGCGGCCGTCGGCGCCTTCGAGGAGCTACCCGTGGTCGTCGTGCCGTCAATTGCCGACGCCGTCCGCCAGCTCCGTGAGCTCGGCGTGTGGACGGTCGCCCTCGATGGAGCCGGCGAAGACTCGCTGTACAGCCTTCGCATCCTCGACGATCCGGTGGCGATAGTTGTCGGCGCCGAAGGCAGCGGGGTCAGCCGCCTCGTGGCAGAACGCTCCGACGTCATCGCCCGCCTGCCGATGGCCCATGAGGTTGAAAGCCTCAATGTCAGCGTGGCGGCAGCTCTCGCAATGTTCGAAATCGGGCGGGCCCGCGGCACATTATCCTGAGGTTGTCTCCTTCGAGACACACGCTGGCGTAGCTCAGTCTGGCCAGAGCAGCTGATTTGTAATCAGCAGGTCGCGGGTTCGAGTCCCGCCGCCAGCTCAGACGAGCATCCCCTGGGTTGCGGGGGATGCTCGGCTTATCGGGCAATCAGCTCCAAGACCTCAGATCCGCCTTTGGTCCGCGTGTGGTCCGCGAGAGCTCGAGAGCGTCGCCATGTCACAGCTGCCGGTGACCTCACTTCAGGGTTGCTCATCGCTCATGACAACGACACCGTACCCAAAGGCCATCACTCCCGGGTTCTCATGTTCTACGCCGTTGCCGCATCGCAGACCGAAACCGAGCAACTGCTCAACACCCGCCGCTACGCTTCTTCGCGCTGCAAATGCCCCACTCCTTCTGGGACCAGCTCGGTCACCCACATCCGCTCGGTGAAGAGTTTCACCGGATAATCGACTTCATCCCTCAAAGTTATGAGGGTCCCGAAATCCTCGAAGCCATGGCCGCCGTCCCCACCGAAGTGCTCGCCATGACGGTCGTCTGGGGCACCCCGACCCACGTGACCGATCAGATCAGTGAACTGGTCAACGTCGGTCGCCACGTCACCCTGGTGTCGATGTCAGCGCTAGTGTCGCCACGTCTCGCTCGCTTCGCAGTACGAGCAGTCGCAGGCATCTCGAGGGCCGTGCACCCCATGTGACCCCGCTGCGTCGCGTCCAGTCTTCGAGTTTCTATCCGGGACCCACAAGCAACCCGCGTCCGCCAGTTCTGGACCTAGGAGAAGACCGAGGAGATCCACCGGCCAATCAGGTGTGCCGCAACGATGACAAGTGCAGCCACCACCAGATGCTCCGTCACGACCGGTCCCGCCCTCGCGCCCTGCGAACGCGCCAAGTTCCAGCTCAGCAACGACAGTGCAAGAGCCCCCCACAGAATCGATACAACGACGGCGGTATCGAGGTCGAGCAGAATCACTGGTATGGCGAACGTAAGGGCCATTGACAGCTTCGAGGCGAACGTGGCGATCGTGGAAGTCCATACGTCGCGTTTGCTGTGAACACCCTCCGCCTCTTCCGAAACGTGAATGCCAAGTGCGTCGGACAGGGAGTCTGCCACTGCGATGGTGAAGACCCCACCTATGACAGCCAGCCGCGAACTAGTGCCAGCCGAAAGGCCCACAAGCAGGCCGAGAGTCGTGATGACACCAGAGGTAAGCCCGAAGGAGATCCCAACCCTGACCGAATGCTCGACCGGCACGCCGCCACCTCCTCGCTGTAACGCAATCATCGCAAACTCAGCGCCACCGTCCATTCTCATCGAGCAGCCGCCGAAGCCAAACAGGTTCGGTGACGTTGGACCGGGGTCCCCAGTACCAACGCCCCGCCGATTCCGACGTCAACTGCGAAGGACATCCGAGGTCCAACCAGCAGGCGCGGGTCTGAGACACCATGGCCTGCCGGCCGAGGACCGTTTGCACGTCGAAGCTGGAGATTCGAGAATTGATGAATAAGCGAGCACCGCTGATCACGGAGCCGCACCGATCAACAAATACGGCACACGAACGAGCATTTCGGCAAGTGCCTCAGACCCACATCCCGGATCGGTACTCAGACCGCCCGGGCGCCACGCAGCGTGGTTCGCTTGAGCCGGCGTTCCGGTTGCCGGGTCACCGACGAGCGGGGCGCGGGCACCCGCGGAATCTTTTCCTAGGTGACGCTGAGCTTTTTACTCACCTTCGCCTCTAGCTGCCAGCCGGCGTTACGAACAGACTGGCTCTGATAGGCGGTGGAGATTCAGCGGCGCCTCCTTGGTGTCGGTGAAGGAGAGGATCATGCGCACAAACATCCGGCGACACCATGCAACTGGCCGCGTCCATCACTTGTGGATCGGCGTCGTTGCCCTGCTCATGGCGGTTACGACCGCCCTGCCGGCGACGGCCGCCCCCACCAATCCCGTGGCGGTGGCTAACCACCAGGAGACCATCACTGTGATGGCCACTACCGATCTTCACGGTTACGCCCTCAACTGGGATTACTTCAACAACGGGCCGTTCAGCACCGACACGGGCTTGGCGAAAGTGGCCACTCTCGTCGAGCAAGTACGCACCGACCGGGGCCACGAACGCACTCTGTTGCTCGACAACGGCGACACCATCCAGGGATCGTCGCTCGTGCAGTTCTATTCCAAGATCGAGCCGATCACCGAGACCGGCGCCATGCATCCGATGGCCATCGCCATGAACGCCATGGGCTATGACGCTATGGTCGTCGGCAACCACGAGTTCAACTACGGGGTGCCGTTCCTCCGCACGTTCGAAGATCAGTTGGACTTCCCGCTGCTGGGCGCCAACGTCATGGAGTGGGAAACAACGACAGCTGCGTTCACGCCTTACGTGATCGAGACGATCAAGCTGAAGGGCCAGAAGCCGATCCGGCTCGGCATCCTCGGCGTCACCACGCCGGGCAGCGCGATCTGGGACAAGAGCAATGTCACCGGGGTCCTCAGCTTTGAAGGCGGTGTCGAGATCGCCGGCAAGTACGTCCCGATCATGCGGGAGGAAGGCGCCGATATCGTGATCGTGCTCGCCCACTCCGGCGCCACTACCGGGTCGTCGTACGGCGATGCCCTGCCGTGGCCCGAGAACTTCGCTCGTCTGCTCGCCGAGCAGGTACCTGGCATCGACGCCATCGTCGCCGGACACTCACATCGGAACATTCCCCAAGAGCTCATCACCAACCCGAATACCGGTGAGGAGGTGCTGTTGTCGCAGCCCCTCAACTGGGGGCGGCGGCTCACGGTGATGGACTTCGACCTCCAGAAGATCAAAGGCCAGTGGGAAGTGATTGCGAAGACGTCCACCACGCAGGAGATCGCCGGCGTGTCGGAAGATTCCGCGGTCACGTCGCTGTTGGCCGAGCCGCACCAGCGCACACTCGACTACGTGAACTCCGTAATCGGCACGTCGCTGGCAGAGATGTCGCTGGCGGCTGCTCGGTATCGCGATGTGGCGGCCCTCGACTTCATCAACTTCGTACAAGCCGAGGCCGTGAAGGCCGGGTTGACGGGGACGCCGTTTGAGACGATGCCGGTGTTGTCGATCGCGGCGCCGTTCAACCGTAGCGCCGGTATCCCGGCCGGCGATGTGTCGGTGCGGGACGTGGCCGGCATGTACATCTACGACAACACGCTATTGGCAATTGAGCTCACCGGCGCCCAGCTGAAGGACTACCTCGAGCGATCGGCTCAGTTCTTCAAGACCCCGGCCTTCCCCGGGCCCTACACGCCGGACGACGTATCGGGGAATGGCCCCGACTACAACTACGACGTCATCTACGGTCTGTCGTACGACATCGATATTGACCAACCGGCAGGTTCGCGCATCACGAACCTCGAATATGGCGGGGCGCCGATCGTTCCGTCCGACAAGTTCGCGGTGGCCATCAACAACTACCGTCAGAACGGTGGCGGTGGGTTCCCGCACGTGGTCGGAGCACCGATCCTATGGAACCCGCTGGCCGATATCCGTGAGTCCATCATCGACTGGGTGACAACCAACGGCGTCATCAACCCGGCTGTGTTCGCCAGTGTGAACTGGCAGCTCGTCCAGACCGGCGTACCTGTGGTGGTCACCCCTTAGAGGAGCGTCGCTGGTGGGCGGGGGGCGACTCCCCCGCCCACCGATTACCGTCCGGCGACGACAACGGCAGCATCCGTCGCCGCCGGTGGGTCGAGGACCGCCAATAACGTATGCTCGACCTCGCACCAACTCACGCCCCAACAGCCGAGATTCCCTATTCAGTCGTGGCGCGGCACAAGCGGGTGAATGGAGTTGGTCTCCCACCCTCGCTTCCGCGGCGCCGCATTTGGTCCGCATTTGGTCCGCGAGTCACTCAAAAAGGTGGCAGACAACGCGCGACGTTGATGACGAAGACCCAAGTGCGCCACGCCTTTTCTATCGATGGGCCCGGGAGAGGAACCACCGAGCTGATTTGTAATCAGCAGGTCGCGGGTTCGAGTCCCGCCGCCGGCTCAGCCGAGTATCCCCTGGGCTGCAGGGGATGCTCGGGTTCTGCTCGAAACCGCGAAATCCGCGTTTATGTCAGGGGTCGTCTTTACGCTTGCAGCCATGCTGAGAGAACGCGACATGCGCATCTTGGAGTTCGAAGGGTCGTGGTGGCTCTATCCGGGCCCGAAAGATCAAGCGATTCAGGAATACCTGAAGCTGAGTGCCAGCCGGTACTACCAGGCCTTGCGTCGGCTGATGGACGATCCGGCGGCGCTTGATCACGCTCCGTTGACCGTGCGCCGCCTCCAGCGCCAGCGGTCACAACGACTCGAGCAGATTGCGGCACGTATCCGTGACGGCGACTCCGCGGGCTGACAATGGAGCCACAACAGAGCCCGGCCGCTCCCGAAACGGTTGCATCGCAGGACGATCGGGTCGAGCTGTGGTCGATTGTGACCAAGGCGGGCATTGGTGCCTGGAGCATTGTTGGCGTGCTGGCGCTGATTTGGGTCGGTATCTGGATTATGGGCCGGGCGCAGATCCTCATCGCCCCGGTAGTGCTTTCCGTGGCGCTCATCTACGTGCTCAACCCGATCGTGCACCGACTCGAGCACCTTGGCGTTCCCAGGATCATCGGCGGTCTGGCCGCCTTTCTCCTGTTGATCGGTGTAATCATTCTTCTTGGCTTTTTGGTGGTACCGAGCGTGAGGGAACAGGCGCAGGCGTTCAGCACCGATATACCGGCCCTGTATGACAACATGGTCGACCAGGTCGAGAGCCTGCTCGACAATGTCGGCTTCGGCGACATCGAGGTTCCGTCCTATGACAAGGTCCAGGAATTCATCGACGATCCCGACAATCAGGATCGTTTCATTTCTGAGATCACCGGTCGGCTCGGGGCGGTTACATCGGGAATCCTCGAGGCGATCCTGGTCTTTTTCGTCGCCCCGGTTATTGCCTTTTATGTGATCATCGACCTGCCTCGCATCAGGGAGGAATCCGTCGAGCTGATCCCGCCTGCCAGTCGGGATGAGGTTGTCCACGTGAGCCGCAACCTCGGCCACGCCGTTGGTGGCTTCCTGCGTGGCCAGGTGCTGGTGGCGCTCATCGTCGGGGTCATGACCAGCATCGGGTTCGCCATTATCGGGCTCAAGTTCTGGCTGATCATCGGCATGATCGCCGGCTTCCTCAACATCATCCCCTTCGTCGGCCCGTGGGTCGGCGGCGGCCTCGGATTTATGGTCGGCCTCTTCGACGGGGACCTGCGCAAAGCGGCCTTGGCGGCCCTGGTGGCATTGATTGTTCAGCAGATCGACAACAATTTCGTGAGCCCCACCGTGCTACGAGCAACGGTGCGTCTCCACCCGGCGGTGGTCATATTGGTGCTGCTTCTCGGAGGCGCAGTTGGGGGCCTCTGGGGTGTCCTCTTGGCCGTGCCCGTAACCGCATCGGTCAAGATCATTGCGGGCCACCTGTGGCGGACTCGTGTTCTCGGTGAATCGTGGGACGAGGCAAGTGACGCCCTGATGCTTGACCCTGACGAGCGAACGACCTTCATCAAGAAGTTGCGTCGCGAGTCAGACTTCGAGCTCGAGGAAGCTGACGCGCCAAGTGCCGATGAGGCCGGCAGCGCCACCGGTAGTCACTTAGATTCGCATCCCGACAACAATTAGGCCCTCGTGATCGATTTTGTCCTCGGTGTGGGACTCGCAGCATTGGTGATTCGTGGCTGGCTTCGGGGCTTGGTCCGCGAAGCGATCGGCTTTGCGGTGATCTTCCTCGGCGCTTTCCTCGCTTTCCGCCTCGCCAGCCCGATGGGGGCAGTCGTTTCTGCGATGTCCGGGGCCGGTGAAGACGCTTCGCGAATCGCCGGCGGGATCATCGTTTTTGTCCTGATATCCGGTGGCGGCGCGCTTCTCAGCTGGGTGCTCCACAAGGGCGTCCGGGCGCTGCCGGGGCTCACCACTGCCAACCGCGCCGGTGGTGCCGGATTCTCGGGACTTGCCGGGATACTCGCGGCCACGGTGGTGGTGTCGGTGTTGACGCTGTTGCCATTGCCGCAAGGTGCCGCCGAGCCTCTGGAAGACTCATTTCTCGTAGGCGCCATGACGGACTCCGACCGGTGGCCGCAACAGTTGCTGGGCCTGATCTCGCTGGATCGTGTCATGACGGCGGCCCTCGAGCTGCAAACTGTTGCCGGAGAGCATCGGCTGGTAGCGCCTGAACGTGGGTCAATCGACATCGAACCTGCAGAGGCCGATGAGCTCTCAATCCGGCGGAAGGCCGCCACCAGGTTTGGCGAGCTCATCAACAGGGCTCGAATCAACTCGGGCGCAGATCCACTGGCGCGAGCGGAGGCGCTTGACGACGTGGCGGCCGACCACGCACTTGCCTTGTACCGGGCGGGGCGTCTCAGTCACAGCGCCGGCGACGGCAGGATCGCAGTCCGGCTGGCAGCAGCCGACTTGCCCGTTGTCGTGTCAGGCGAGGTGGTTGCTTTGGCGCCGTCGCCGCGGTCGGCGCAAGAGGTTGTCATCGACGATGCTCCGGGGGCCGCCGACGTGACCAATCGGGCATTTCGCCGTTTTGGTATCGCGGCGGTGCGGGGGCCACTCGGCC
>Ga0224497_10001606_pt1 | contig 14256 bp, 12 predicted proteins | sample SF_Jul11_sed_USG_4_FD_167970 | JGI IMG/M metagenome (GOLD analysis project Ga0224497, IMG submission 167970) | Sediment microbial communities from San Francisco Bay, California, United States - SF_Jul11_sed_USGS_13 | ecosystem: Environmental > Aquatic > Marine > Sediment | place: USA... | reverse complement strand
TCATGGGCGTACGCGTGCGCATGGCAACCTTGTCTCCCGTGAAACACCGGGGCAGACAAGCTGCCCCGGTCGCAACGGCCTTTCTAATAAACGTCGTGTTGGGTGTTATAGACGTTGAATTTGCCCGTCGGCGTGACCAAGCGCTTGTCCTTGATCACGTGTTTCAGCTTGCGGGTCTTGTCATCAAGGATCACAATGGCCGACTCCTGTTCCTTGCCGTTCCACACGGAGAACCAGACCTCGTCGCCCTTCTGGTTGTACTCGGGCTGCACCACGCGCTTCGGACCCTCGCCAAGACCCGCCATCTCGGCGATTTTCACGACTTCGTAAGGCTTGTCGAGATTGTTGATGTCATACACCGCCACCGACTGGCTGATCTCGGGGTTGGGGTTGAGCGCCGTGTCCACCCACAGGTTTTTGGACTTCGGGTGGGTCTTAATGAACAGCGAACCGCCGCCCTGCCCCTTGAGCGTGCGCACGACTTTCCAGGCCTGATTCTTGTGCTTCACCGGGTCGGTACCGATCACGGCGATGGTTTCATCCCCCAAATGGCCTGTGGCCCAGACCGGACCGTATTTTGGATCGACGAAATTCGCGCCGCGCCCCGGGTGCGGGATCTTGCCAACGTCGACGAGCTTGACCAGCTTGTTCTCCTTGGCGTCCACCACCGCAATCTTGTGCGACTGGTTGGCGGCCACCAGGAAATAGCGCTTGGTGGAGTCCCAGCCGCCGTCATGCAGGAAGCGGGCGGTGCCGATCGAGGTGACCTTGAGGTTGTTGATATCGGCGTAATTCACCATCAGCGTCTGGCCGGTTTCCTTCACGTTCACCACGAACTCCGGATGGAAGTGCGAGGCCACGATTGAGGCCACGCGCGGCTCCGGATGATACTCCTGCGTGTCCACGGTCATGCCGCGGGTGGCGACGACCTTGAGCGGCTCGAGCGTGTCGCCCTTCATCAGCACGTACTGCGGCGGCCAGTAGGCGCCGGCAATCGCGTACTTGTCCTCGTAGCCCTTGTACTTGGAGGTGTCGACCGAACGCGCCTCGAGACCGATCTTGATCTCGGCGACGTTGTCCGGCTTCTCCATCCACAGGTCGATCAGATTGACCTTGGCATCGCGGCCGATGACATACAGGTAACGGCCGGAGGCCGACACGCGCGAGATATGCACCGCATAACCGGTCTTCACGATATTGACGATCTTCTTGGTGTCGCCGTCGATCACGGCCACTTCGCCGGAGTCGCGCAGCGTCACGGAGAAAACGTTTTTGAGGTTGATATTGTTCATCTGCTTTTTCGGACGCTTCTCGGGCGGCACCATGACCTTCCAGCTTGCCTTCATGTCCGTCAGGCCGAATTCGGGTGGTGTTGGAGGTTCGTGCTGCAGGTAGCGCGCCATGATATCGACATCATCGTGGCTCAACTCTCCGGAGGAGCCCCAATTCGGCATGCCGGCGGGGGAACCGTAGTTGATGAACGTTTCGAGGTAGATACTCCCTTTCTTGATGGTGATGTCCGGCGTCAAGGGTTTGCCGGTCGCGCCCTTGCGCAGCACGCCGTGACAACCGGCGCAGCGCTCGAAATATATCTGCTTGGCGCGTGCGAATTCCTGTTTGTTGAGTCCAGGCGCATCCGGCGCAGTTGCTTCTTTCGCCTCCTCGGGCTTGATCGTGGTCGGCGCGCCCTGGTAGCGCATCTCGGCTCCCCCGGTGCCGGGATGCTTCTCGGGTTTCTCCGCCGCCATCGCGACCGAGATGGACAGAGCCGTTGCTGCCATCAAGCCGGCGCCCAGTGCCAGATAGTTGAATTTCATATCGCAGTCCTCCGCATGAGATTAAAATCGGATATGGGTGAAACTGTAGAATCGGTCGCCTTACCGCTCCTTGACTTGAGTCAATAGTAACCGGATTTGGCTTGCTTCACAGACCCGTCGCGGCAGACGGTGTTGAGACTGGATCATGGCGCGATGAAAGGGTTTTCTCCGGGTTTTAAACGGCAAATATCTCGCGCCGGCGGCTTGGGCTTTATTTGGGTCAAGCCGTCCGGAGGGTCCGTTGACTTCCGTCAAATGCCCGGCGGCGTGAGCCGATACAATGTCGTTTCGTGGGATCAACCGAGCGACGGGCCGCAGTGGAAATCATCTACTTTACATTGGTGGGAATCGGGCTTTATTTTGCCTCCGACTGGATACTGGACCGCATCGAAGCCGCACGCGGCCGCCGGTTTGAGAACCGCTCTGTCATATTCTTTGTGATCATTCTGCTGCTCGCCGTCGTATCGTTCCAGATCATCGGTCATCTTATGCATTCTTAAGCCGTGCGATATTGGAAATAACGAAAGTTATACCCTTCGAGGTGTACTAGAAGGCTTGAAGAAGCCGAGCGGAACGTCAGGGATCCATAGATAGAGAGTTAAATAACAGCCTTACAACGCATGATTCTTGCGCCCGTGCCAGATAGCGCGGTAACAGACATAGATGAATAGAAAACCGCCGACGATGGAGATTACTCCTCCCAATCCCATGAGACCCATGCCGGCCACTCGCTCTACTGTGTCGAGCGCCTGCGCCGCCCCCGCGACTTTGCGTTGCACTCCATAACCGCCCGAGATCACCAGGCCCAGCACATGAAGCAGTTGCCCTCCGCCGTACAGGTACGGCTGCAGCCGGGCCAGTTTCCGATCGGGCCGGCGATAACCGAAGCGCGGGAGAAGATAATAGGTCAGCCCCATGAAAGCCAGGGTCACGCCGACGATGCTACCGTGATAATGCGCCGGGATGGTGACATCGGTGCCGGTGATGAGAAAACCGATCACGCCGCCAACGCCGAACAGTACCATGGAAACTATCAAAGCGGCTCGCCAAGGCTGCTCATCACCGGGGGGGCGCGAGGATTTTAACAACCCATGCAGCAGGGCCAGGCTCAGGGGCAGCGCCGCCAGGCTGCCGCCATATTGCATCTGCCAGGTGAAAAGCTTGATGTGCTCCACAGAGGTCACCGCGAAGGAGTAATAAATAACCGGCGTGAAGAACACGGCGACCAGCCCGAAACCAAATAAAATCAGCGCCACGCGCGGGCTCAGAACGAGTCGCACGCTGCTCGCCGAGGCCAGCCACAGCCATGCCACCAGCATCAGGAGAGTGTAGGTGAATTGCAGGACATGCCCACCACCCCAAAACAGCAATTCGTAATAGGGCTTGCCGCGCAGATATTCCGGAACCGTGAAATACGACCAGCCAAAGGCAATGAGCGCGAACATGGCCGAGACGGCCGCAGTGTTGAGTCCGAAACGCAAGGCGGCGGCGCCTTCGATCCACTGCCCTACCGGCGGGATCGCGCCCATGGCGCGCAACACCAGCAGGAACACGGCGGCGGCGAACATCAACAGACCCGAAAAAAACAGCGGATGCTGCAACACGGGAATGTAATTGCTCATCAGCGCCTCGCCCGCGCCCAGAAAAGGCGCGGTCGACATCACCAGCGTTCCCAGCATTGCCAATAGCAGCGCCAGCCGGCCGGCGACCAGGAATCGCGGCGTGGAATTGAGGCTCCACAACACGCCGCCGAAGGCGAGGAACCAGACCAGCACCGAGAGGTCCACGTGCACCACCAGTGCTGTGTGGAAAAAATCCACCCATGGGAAAAAATTCTGCACATACGGGGCGCGAGCCAACACCAGCAGCACCGAGAAAATTCCCGAGATGAGGAGCGCTGCCAGCCCAAGCAATAACCAGCCACGGGCGAGTAGCCGGCGTCCGTCATCGGGAATCGGTAGGGTGAATTCCATAATCAAAGATTAACCGGAGAAAACCCAGGGTACACGATATTTAAAAACATCTCGTAACAACCTCTGTGATCTCTGGGTGTTCGGTGTCTGAAATAATTTACTTAAACACAAACCCGCCGGTGTGAGCGTTGAAGTCGACCACGAAAACCTGGCCCGGCACGACGGTCACGTCCGTCTCCTGGGTGTAGTTAAAATCCGGCACGCGTACGCTGTCGTTAAGGCGCGTACGGAGACGATATCGCCCCGCGGGGACCGCAAAGCGCTGATAAACGGTCGAGGCGCCGTCGCGCGACAAGCCGGCCGGCGGCAGCTCGGCGCGGTATAGCAGCTCACCGTCCAATTCCAGCTCAAACTTAACAGGAGAACGCTCGCGCCCGCACACCACGGGCACACGCATATTGGGTGGCAACTTCTCCAGCTCCTCGGCGGTGCGCACGCGGCATTCCTCCAGCGGCTGGCCGGCATGGCTGAAGCTCACCTTGATCAGGGCCTGGTCCGCGGGAAAGTGCACATAGGCCGGCGCCACGGAAAAATAACCGATGACAGACACAAACAAGCCGTAGAACAGCCCTTGGCCGGAATACCGCATGATCTTTTTCAGCATGATACAGATCTCATCTTTCAATCTTCCGAATCCGCGACGCCTCAACCCAGCTTGTGATGCAACCGCGCATCGTGTGTGCGGAAATGATCGGAGAACCATGTTGCCAACCGCTGCGCGAACCGTTCCTCGTCAAAAACCTGGCGATCTTCATAGTCATCCATGATATCGCGGATATCGTCCAGCAGCTGCTCATGGTCCGCCTTGTGTTCACTGAAATGCTCATAACGGCTCGCGCGCATGAGTTTTTCCTCGAGCGCGAAATGCGCGGAAATACGCGTATATATTTCGCCGAGAAAATTGGAAACGGTGATATCGGCCCCAGGGCGTTTCAAGCGCTCGTGGGTTTCGTTGACGAGCCCGATCAGTTCACGGTGCTCGTGGTCCACGGCCGTCACACCGACCGAAAACCGGTCATCCCAGGCGATAAGCGGCATCACTCACCTCACCATGATTCGAACTCGGCGACGCGGATGGCGGGGGCAAGCTCCCGCCTTTTTGATAGGGCCCCATATCCCTCAGGCGGGAACGGAAGGCATCGAGTGCCTGTGTCAAGCGCTTGGCGCCTGAGGGCGCTACCCAAGCGGTGGCGATCCGCTCGCGCGGCACGCGCCCGCGCAGATATGGATCGCGCTGTCCCGCCAGGCGCTGCTCCGTCCAGTCCACCCCCAGTCGATGATAACAGTCGCCCGCCGCGCAACCGACCAGCATCACGCCATCGGCGTGGTGGCGGGTGATGACAAAATCGATGAAAGACGGCGTCAAAGCCGCGACACAGGGCAGCGTGAGAACGCCGACACCCTTCTGCGCGAGTCCGGTCAGATCGATCCCGGGTTGACAACCATAAACGAGGACCCGGTCTTGGCCTTCAAGCTTCGTGGTTGCGGTCAGGGTTTTTTCCCGGATGGTTCGGATGGCGAGTAACGGCATGTCGATGCCGGCGATCAGCTCCGTCTTGCGTCGGAACGGCGTGGCGGTCGGGCAGGCGCCGACGCAGATTCCACAGGCCGTGCACAAATCCGGGTTCACCGAGGCCTGGCTGTCATACGGCAACCCATCGGTTCGTGGCAGCATGATCACGGCACTGTAGGGACAATCCGCGAAGCAGCGCCCACAGCCGTTACAATTCGGAAGACTGACCACAGCCGCGGCTGCCTCGCGCCTGCGCGGTAGCCACGGCAGGATCATCAACAACAAAGTGCCGCCACCGGCGATTCCCCAGGCAACACCCGGTGACCAGACATCGATCAGGGGGTAGAGCGCAAGATAAAACCAGTCGGGCCGCACCACGCTGACCACCGTGTCGAGGTCGGCAGGGCCCTGGCTCAGCGCCGGGTACAGTGCTGACAACACTGTCAGCGCTAACAGCGTGCCGATCATGATGGCGCGCGGCGGATTGGTTTTTGCCACGCTGATGCGAAGGATGTGTATCCACATGCCGAGCAGCAGAAACAGCGGTATGCCGATGTGCAAGAAGGACAGCAGCGAAAAAAATCTATCGCTGACTGCGGCGTTGTTCAGAAAATTCCGCGCCATAGGCTCACCGAAGATCGGCAGCCAGTCGAACCATTCCGCCGTCACCACGGCGATATACTGGGCCAGGCGATCCCATACCAGCCAGTAGCCGCCAATACCCGAGGCGTACAGGAACCACAACAGCAGCACCCCCGTGATCCAAGCGTACCAGCGCACACCCCGGTAACGATCCAGCACGAACTCGCGTGCCAGATGCAACAGCACGACAATCACCATCGCATCCGAGGCATAGCGGTGGAGGCTGCGCGCCACGCTGCCCAGATACCACTGCTCGTGTGTTAGATATTCAACCGAGCGATAGGCGCCCTCGATGCTGGTCTCGAAGAAAATAAAGAGATAGATGCCGCTGGCGGTGACCACCCAGAAAAAAAAGAACGACAACGCCCCGAGGTGGTAAAACGGATTGATCCGGGGACCAAAGGCATGATCAAACGCGTGCTCCACTAACGTGAATGCTAGACGACCCGAACGTTGTATCGTTTTGAGCAAAGCCCGTCTCCGGAAAATCTCGTCGCCCGATTGGGCGACGAGATACCTTAGCATCTTGGTTGGATAGAAAATATCTGGCGCAGGTCAAGCCTGACGGCGGCGATTTCGGCGCCATTCGCGCAACAACAGAAAGCTCACGATGCCGATGGAACTGGCCCCGATGAACATTCCGATGAATATCGAATAATCAAACCGGTATTTGTCGGTGGTGGGATCGTAGACCGTGCAAAACAGCTTGATCTTGTTGCTGAGGCTGGAGAGCAGTGAAGGCGCGACCGGTGTCCCGAAGACCAGTTCCTTCAGCGGCTCCCCAAGCAACGGCGTTTCGAAGGTCATTCCATAAACCTGGCGGTAAATTTTTCCTTGCGCGTCGATCACCGTGGCCTGGATCAAGTGATCGAAGCCTTGCGGGGCGCGATAGGAAATAAAGCCGAGATCTTTCGTGAGACCTTCCATCGTAGTCGCATCGGCGCTCAGGAACAGCCAGCCGGGGATGTCGATGCCCTGATCCCGGGAAAACTGGCGCATGGCCACCGGCGTGTCCTTGGGTGTGTCAAAACCAATGGTGAGAACAGCAAAGCTTTCCGGCCCGAGCGCAGCACGTGCGGTACGCGTTACCTTGGCGAGGTGCTGCGTCGTGGTCGGACAAATATGGTAGCAACTGGTGTAGATGAGACTGATGACGAGCGGCTTGCCGCGAAACTCCGAGAGGCGCACGCGGCGTCCATCTGTCGCCGTCAGCGTGTAATCCCCGACGGGCTTGCCGATCACGCCCTGGCTGATGGCGAGCGCGGCCTTTTCATCGAAGTTCGACGGCGCGCCGGCCGACGCCGCTGGCGGCAGGTGCAGGCTGGCATCGTGCGGAGGGACCGCCACAGCGGCTGGCGAGACGACCAGGCCAGCGATCAACCAGTAAAAGGGGATATACGATATCAAATGCATGTGACCATCCTAACAAAGGAACAGCCGGGCAGGGAGATCCTGCCCGGCCTCCCTAACGCGGACCGGCCCAGTGGTCCACGATGACAACCGAATGGCTATCCCAGTCCCCAGACCTGGGACAGATACTTCCAATTAACGAAGTAGTACAGGATGAACGAGGTCAGGAACACCAGCGCCAGCACCAGCGTACCGGGCACGGATATGCCACCGATGCCAATGCCGTGCACCCCCGGCGCGACCAGCTCGGCAATCAACGGCGTCGAGCCCTTAACCTCGCCACGCTTGCGACCGAACAGCACCGAGCCGACGATCTGCAGGATGAACAGTCCGCCGCCGAGCACAGCCAGGATGGAGGAAATTCCCACGAGGCCCAGCATCAGATAGGCCGTCTCCGGATATTGATGACCGAAGATCGCGCCGCTGAAGGAAATGTCCCAGTGGCGCCGGGGCACGCCGAGTGTGCCGGCGCCCATCATGAACAATGAAAACCCCGCCATGCCGATACCGAAGAGGTAAGGCTGGAACTTCGAGAGTGACGGCAGAATGACATCGCGGCGGAACAGCACCGGCATCAACCAGTAGGTCAGCGCCATGAAGGCGAGCGTGGTGCCGCCCACCACGGTGGCGTGGAAGTGTCCCGGGACGTACAGGGTGTTGTGGATGATCAAGTTGATCTGCTCCGTGCCCATGACCACACCGGAAATGCCGCCGAGGAAGCCAAAGATGAGTATCGACAGAAACACACCCGCGAACGTCGGGTTGCTCCACGGTGCTTTGCGCAACCATTCGAACAGGCCCTTGTTAAACCCGCGTTTGCGCTGCGCCGCCTCCATCGCCCCCGGCACCGTCAGTCCGTGGATCATGCTCGCCAGCACCGCCAGGTACATGGCGTAGCTGGTATTGAAGATTTTCCATTCAGTGCCGATGCCCGGATCGGCCAGCAGATGATGCGCCGAGGCGAGTTGCAGGAACAGGATGTAAAGCAGGAACGCCATGCGCGAGACCTTCTCGGACAGCGGCCGCGCGCCGAACACCACGCCCATGACCGCATACCACACGGCGATATGCGCTGAGACGTTGATCTGCTGCGAGGAGTGACCCATGCCCCACCAGATGATGCGATACATCAGGGGGTCGATGTGATTGATGTAGCCGATCTTCCACAGGAAGGTCGGTATTAGAATAATCGCCCCTGAAGCGATGGTGAAAATGGCGATGATGCACGCCGTCAGCGCGCCGAAGGTCACCAGCGGAATCGACCCGTCGCCATAAGTTCGCTCGGCGCGCGCGATCACCAGCGTGGCCAGGAACACGAAGCAGCCAATCAGCGCGCCCACCGCAAAGATAATAAGTCCCAGGTAGAAATGCGGCTCGGCCGACATCGGCACGTAAGAGGTCATCATCACGCTGGAACGTCCCTGGAAGATGGCTACCATCGTCATGATGGATCCCGCCACCATCAAAAAGAAACTCAGCCAGGCCCAGCGCGGACCGGCGAGGCGTGAGTTCAGTAGGCTGGTACAAGTGAAATACAGCACCGCGATTTCGAAGAAGATGATCCAGAAAATCAGCACCCCAACGCCGTGCGCCGTGAGCAGCATATAGAACGAGTCCGCGTCCAGCAGGTGCACCGTGGGCCAGCGTGTCAGGCCCATCAACAAACCCAGCACCCCGCCGATCAGCAGGAACACGATGCCCGCGACAGCATTGAGTTTCATCAACGTCTCGGCCGGCTTGTGGAACTTCAGGCCGGTGTCGGGACAGGTACGGAATTCCGCCGTATTCGCCATGGGCCGCTCCTCCTTACTTCACGTAAATTTTGCCGATCATCTGGTGATGACCGATGCCGCAGTATTCGTTGCAGACCACCGAGTATTCGCCCGATTTATTCGGCGTGATCTTCATGACCATTTCATAACCCGGGATCACCTGCACGTTGATGTTCTCCGGCTGCAGCGAAAAGCCGTGTTGCCAGTCGACCGAAGAAAGATGCAGGCGGTAGCTCTGGCCCTTCTCGAGTTCCAGCACCGGGTACCATTCCCACAGTCGTCCCAGCATGTAAATGTCGGCGCCTGCGGGCGGGCGCACCACCGGCATGTCGCGCGCGGTTTCCTTGCGGACGGTGTATTGGTCCACCATCGCCTGCACTTTCTTGGTAAACATCTCGGGCGTGGTGCGATAGGCCTCGCTGGAAAGATTCTGTTTACCGTAGACGTGCCAGTAAGGCATCATGAAAAACATTATGAGGGCCCAGACGAGCGCGATGGCGACCCAGAACAATTCAACCGCTTCAATCGGCTCTTTCCACCACAGGCGTTCGGCAGGAGGGATATAGGACATGTGGGCGTCTCCTGGAAATTATTTGGCTATAGGCAGCGTGACGATTTCCATGATGCCCCACAGGATGTAAAACACCGTGGGAAACACCACACCGAGGAACAGAAGCAGAAAGGGATTGTCGAGCACTCTCTGCATCGCTGGAACTTTTTCGTCCTGACCTGAATCTGTATTTTTGGCTGCTGACATGTTTATACCTCCAGGAAAGATCGAACTGCGGTTGGGCCACTCTTGCCGGGCTGCTTGGGGCATCACCGGCCCCATGAATTCTCATGTGCGGAACAATGCCTCTGTGAATTTAAAACCGGTTCGGGTATGTCGGCACTTGACTTAGATCAATTCACTAAAAATGTTTTACACTTTGACGCTGATCAAACACGCCTGCGATCGCTTCGCTAGAAAAACTAGCCGATGCCTGATAAACCACCATGACCAACGTCAAGTGACAAAAAAGAATCGGAGCTTGCCGCTATGGCCGCTTTCTCCTAACCTGATCTACCCATGAGCCATCACACCTCCGACCGCCGGACATCCGGCAACGCCAGCAACCTTTATACGCTGCTGGTTTTCGTCTCCCTCGTGCTGGTATTGCTCGTGGTGATCTTAAGCGCCTACCTGCGCCTCTCGGGCAGCGGACTGGGCTGTGCCGAATGGCCGGCGTGCTACGCCCTGATCAAAGCCGAAGCGAGCGGCGCGGAATCGCTCGCCGCGGCGCACCTGGTGCCGCCGTGGGCCACCATGACTCACCGCCTGGTGGCCTCCGCGCTGGGGATCCTGGTGCTGGGAATCACGATCTTGACACTGCACCGGCGAAGAGCGTTTCGGCAACCTGTTTTGATTCCGCTCGCGGTGCTGGGGCTGACTGTCTTTCTTTCGGTGCTGGGCTATATCACGCCCTCGCCGTTGCTGCCGTGGGTCACGCTCAGCAACCTGCTTGGCGGCATGGCGATGCTCGCCATGCTGTGGTGGCTGGGTCAGCGTTCCGTATCATCCGTAACGGAGAACGTCCCGGGACACGAATTGCGGCCATGGGCGCTCGTCGGATTATTCATGGTCTTTTTTCAAATCGCGCTCGGTGGATGGGTCAGCGCCAATTTCGCTGCGCTGGCCTGCACCGACCTTCCCGGTTGCGGAGGTTATCCCTGGAGCGGCGGCCCCTGGCGCGAGAGCTTCAATCTGGCGCGCGTATTGCCGGCCACGGACGCCGGCGCGGTTATCACCGGCGATCCCGGCAAGATCATTCATCTGGCGCATCGCGCCGGCGCGGTTTTAACCTTCCTTTTTTTGGCTTGGCTCGGGTGGCGCGCTATCGGCTCGGGCAACCGTTACCGCGGCACCGGCATGACCCTGCTGGTTGTTCTGGTGCTGCAAATGGTCCTGGGCCTCGGCGCCGTGGCCTTCAGCCTGCCCCTCGGCCTGGTCACGGCGCATAATGCGATGGCCGCGCTATTATTGCTCTCTGTCGTAAACCTGAATCACTTGCTGACACCTCGAACGAGAACATGATCGCATCGACATCCTCGCATCAAAGACAAGTCGCCGTCTGGCTGCTGATCGTCGCGGCCATGATCTTCTTCATCGTCGTGCTGGGTGGCACCACGCGCCTGACGCGCTCGGGCCTGTCCATCGTCGAGTGGCGGCTGTTCGAAGGCACACTGCCGCCGTTCACCGAGGCACACTGGCAGGAGTTGTTCGAGCTGTACAAAAAAACGCCCGAGTATCAGAAAATCAATGTCGGCATGGATCTCGCCGGTTTCGAGAAAATCTTCTGGCTCGAGTACCTGCACCGCCTTTGGGGCCGGCTGATCTTTTTCGTCGCGCTGGTGCCGCTGCTGTGGTACCTGTGGCGCGGCCGTATCGAGAAGCGACTGATCCCACGCATGGTGGCGGTACCGCTGCTGGTGGCGCTGAATGGCGTACTCGGTTGGTTGATGGTGGCGAGTGGACTCATCGACCTGCCGCGCGTGAGCCCCTACCGCCTGACGGCGCACCTGGGACTGGCGGTGGCGATTTACGCTTATATTCTGTGGATGGCGCTGAATCTATTCTCCGGGCGCGACCCGGTCAGCGTTCCGCCGGGATTGCGGCGTTTCGCACACGCCGTCACCGGCCTGGTATTTCTCGCGATTCTCTCCGGCGGATTCGTCGCCGGCACCAAGGCCGGGTTCGCCTTCAACACTTTTCCGCTCATGAATGGCCGGTTTTTCCCCGAAGGCATGTATGCCATGCAACCGTTCTGGGTCAACCTGTTCGAGAATATCGCCACGGTCCAGTTTAACCACCGTCTGCTGGCGTATTTGCTTTGTCTCGTGATTCCGCTGTTCTGGTGGAAGGTGAAGCGCGCGGGACTCCCCCCCCACGTGCGGCGGGGGGCTCACCTGCTGCTCGGCTGGCTCGTGGTGCAAGTGCTGCTTGGCATCGCCACGGTGGTGCACGTCACGCCGGTATCACTGGGTGCGGCGCACCAGGCGGGCGCGCTGGCGCTGTTCAGCCTGGCCCTCTACAGCCTGCACAGCTTGCGCGTACTCCGCGGCGCGTAGGTCGCGACCGGGGTTACGCGCGCTGTTTATTGCCGGATTTCATCAGGTGAGTGATTTCCTTCGCGGGCAACGGACGACTGAACAGAAAACCTTGCATACCATCGCATCCCAGCTGGCGTAACAAGGCAAGTTGCTCTGTGGTCTCGACCCCTTCGGCAATCACTTTCAACTTCAGGGCATGGCCCATGACGATGATGGCCTTGACCAGCGAGGCATCCTCGTCCTTGTTCGTCACGTCCTTCACAAAGGATTGGTCGATCTTGAGCGTATCGATGGGGAAGCGCTTGAGATAACTGAGCGACGAATAACCGGTGCCGAAGTCGTCGATCGCCAGATTAATGCCCATCTTCCTCAGGTCATCCAGCGTGCGTACCATGTGCTCCGCGTTTTGCATGATCGCGCCCTCTGTGATTTCCACTTCAAGCTGTCCCGGTGCCATACAGCTTTCTCCCAGCACGCGCGAAATAATGTCGACAAGTTTGAGCTCGCTGAAAATAGCGCCGGAAAGGTTCACGGCCATGATGATGGGAGGCAGGCCGGCGGATCGCCATGCCTGTGACTGGAGACAGGCCGTTCGCAGGACCCATTCGTCGATGCTTTGCATGAGGCCGGTTTCCTCGGCCACGGGAATGAACTGGGCGGGCGAGACCAGCCCCAGTTCCGGATGCCGCCAGCGCAGCAAGGCCTCGACACCGGTGATCGCTCCCGTGGCCAGGTTTACCTGCGGTTGGTAATAAAGCTGAAATTCATTGCGTTCCAGGGCGTGCCGCAGATTGCTTTCCAGCATGAATTTTTCAAATGCCTTGACGCCCATCTCGGAGGAATAGAACTGAGATTTGTTGCGGCCCATTTCCTTGGCGCGGTACATGGCAGTATCGGCGTTGCGTAGCAGGTTCAGTGAATCGTCTCCGTCGCTGGGATAAAGGCTGATCCCGATGCTGGTGGTCATGACAAATTCGCGATCTTCCACCTCGAACGGCTGGGATAAGGATTCAAGAATTTTCTGCGCGACCACCGGTACGTCATCCGTGCTCGCCAGATCCTCCAGCAGTACAGTGAACTCGTCGCCGCCCAGACGTGCCACGGTGTCGCCTTCGCGCACAGAATCCAACAAGCGCTGGGCGGCAACCCGCAGTGCGCTGTCACCGATGTCATGTCCCAGGGTGTCATTGATATTCTTGAAGCGGTCAAGATCAAGAAAGAGCACGGCCAGGGGTCGACTGGTCCAGCGCGCGCGTGTCAGCGCGTGATCCAGGCGCTCGAGAAACATGGCCCGATTCGGCAGTCCAGTCAGGGAGTCGTGATGCGCCAGGTACTGTAATCTTTCCTGGGCCTGCATGCGCTCGGAGATGTCGCGCACGATGGCATGCAGGTAGCGTTCGTTATTCAGCTCGATGGCATTCAGACTGACCTCGGCATGGAACGAAGTCCCGTCCAGATGGATATGCACCCATTCGAAAAACTGGGGCTCACCGCCGAGCGCCGCATTGATTTTTTGCAACGTCTTCTCCTGGGAGGGGCGTCCGTCTGGCTGATAGGGCGGCGAGAAATCAACCAGCGAGCGGCCGATGAGTTCATGTCGCAGGCATCCGTACATTTCCTGGGCATGGTGATTGCAATCTACAATCACCCCTTCCTTCATCAGAAAAATGGCGTCTTTGGCCGTCTCGAACAGGGTCCGGTACTTGATCTCGTTTTCCCACAATGCCTCTTCTGCCTGTTTCCTTTCTGTGATGTCCCGGACCGTGCCAATGATCCGGTTAATTTCTCCCTTGGCGTTGGCCACGGGTTCGGTTTGACCTTGCACCCAACGAACTTTGCCGTCCGGCCTCAGGATGCGGAATTCCATCGACGTCGCGATTCCCTGACGCAGCACCCTTTCGATGTTGCGCTCCATTAGAGCTTTATCGTCGGGATACGTGTTCGCCACGGCGGAGGCATAAGTGCCGTCGAAATCATTTTTTTTCATCCCGTAAACGCGGAACATTTCCTCCGACCATCTCACCTGTTGCGTCACCATG
>Ga0224497_10001605_pt1 | contig 14261 bp, 17 predicted proteins | sample SF_Jul11_sed_USG_4_FD_167970 | JGI IMG/M metagenome (GOLD analysis project Ga0224497, IMG submission 167970) | Sediment microbial communities from San Francisco Bay, California, United States - SF_Jul11_sed_USGS_13 | ecosystem: Environmental > Aquatic > Marine > Sediment | place: USA... | reverse complement strand
AGAGGAAATCAGTCTAGAAAAGAAATTCATGAAAAAAGAAAAGCAGTTTGGCACTGATTTTTTAAAAAATTCTAATTTACTATAACTTCCGTAATCATTCCAGCTTCTGCATGCTCAAGAATATGGCAATGCATGGCCCAATTCCCAGGATTTGAAAATTCTACCAAAATATCCACAGTCTTTCCAGTAGGTACCAAGACAGTATCCTTCCAAGCAAGATTGTCATTGAACATTCCGTCTTCTGATAATACCAAGAATCTCTGTCCATGAAGATGTATTGGATGTTGCATTGGGTGGTCAGATTCGGGGTTGTTAAACAGTCTAATTTTTTTAATGTCACCTACATTTGCCTGATAATCAATATCGAAACCTTCTTTGCCAGAATTCACATCTCGCAGAATCCAATGTGTGTTTTCTTCGTTTGACATGACATTCATCCTTGGCATTTCATCTTCCCATTCAATTGGTTGGGATTCATTTCCATGGTCATTCATGTCCATAGATGAGTCAGATTTCATTGATTGCATATCGGCTCCATGACCACCATTCATGTCCATAGAAGAATGATCATCAGAAGACATTTGGTGCACTAGACTTGTTTTTACGTCTAATTCCAACTCCAAGTCAGGAGAATCAGAAAAGTATTTTCTAAATTTGTCTATTTCGGCAACGATGTCTTCATCTTTATCGATATTGTAAAATTCATAATCATTTTCGTTGTTTGAAGAAGATACCAAAACTGTTCCTAGGGAGTATGTATGTTCAGGAGTAGTATGTGTAATAGTATATGCTCCTGGTTTATCAAATAGTACGTCTACGGTTCTTCGTTCAGATGAGGCCAATATCACCGAGTCAACAAATTCTTCTTTCTCGTAATTACTAGCATCATCTGCAACAAGCTTGAGTCCATGCTGTTCTATTCCGAAATCAAAAACCCGTGTGTTTGCAGTATTGGTCAAATAGAGCCTTGCCACATCTCCCTGATTTACTTCTAACAGGTAATTTGTATCGCCGTTAATCATCATAGTATTTCCAAATCTACCCATCAACGTATGGGTCACAACTTTGGAGTCAAATTCCTCCAAACCCCCTTCTTCTGCGATAAGGACGTCATCTAAAATTAATGGAACTTGGATTGTAGCGGGAATTTTGTTTTCTGATTCAACTAGAATGTTCCCATACAGTCCCAATTCCATCTGCATTTCTGTTCTAACATGTGGATGATACAGGAATACTCCAGAGTCAGGAAATCTCAGTTCATACTCAAATGTATCTCCAGGCAATACAGGATCTTGTGTGATTCCAGGTACGCCGTCACTAGTGTAATCTAGCCTTAGTCCATGCCAGTGAACAGTTGTCGGAAAATCAAGATTATTTTTGAAATTGACAGTAATTTCATCTCCTTGGCCGACTAGTAACAAAGGACCAGGAGATTGTTGGTTATATCCAAGCATATCATATGACTCCCCTCCAATAGTTTTGATTATGTCACTGGCAACTAGATCAAATTCAGCATTATCAGACAAGGAGACTATAGACATGTCTGAAATTAATTTAGCAGATTCCATTTTTTGCTGCATCAAGTGTGACGGTTCTTTGTCTGAAAAGCTAGAAGCAGGTTGGTTTTCTGGACTTGGTGACAAGTTGGTACCATATAATGAGAGACCAATTCCTATTGTAACAATTCCGATTGTCCAAAAAATTGCTGCTTTATCAATGGAGCCCATTTTTACTAGATGGTTTTTACTGTTATTCAAATCTTTGAGTTATGGCATTTGCATTAATCCCTGCATTTCTGACATGTGTTGATTCATTAATTGTAACAATTTTTCACTAAATTCTTGATCCGACAAGCCTGAAGACAACAATTCATCCATATCTGCCACATGTTTCTTCATCATTGACATCATCTGTTCTTTCTTTTGAGGATCTTCCATAATTTGATTCATCATTTCTGGGTTCATCATACCCATCATTCCCATGCCTTGTCCCATCATCATGCCAGATCCCATCATGTTTTGGTTCATCATCATACTCATCATTTCGGGATTCTGCATCATAGATTGCATCATGGCCTGATGTTGAGTCATTGTACTCATCATCTCTTCTCGTAATTCTGGATCATTCATCATAGAGTTCATCATTGGACCCATCATTCCCTGCATGTGCTGTTGGTTCTGCATCATCATTGAATACATCTGTTGCACATATTCTGGATCATTCATCATCTGTTCCACAAATTCTGGGTTTGTCATCATTTGCTGCATTTGAGAATTTGTCATCATAGTTTGTTGATTGTTCATCATCATGTTTCCTGAAAATGTGGGGCCTGAAAATAAGGCATATCCAATTACCAATCCTGCAAAAAATACTCCTACAGTTATTCCTATCCAAATATTCTGGCTTACCAATACAACAAGCATAGCAACAATCCCTAATAAAAATAAGTACTTTACAATTGTAAAGTCTATCAATTAAGTATCAAAATCCCGTATGAGTTTCATGTCTTCAGTTGTAATTGCAAAGAAATCAATGGTGATTATTTCGTTTGTATTATTTTCCTTAATTTTCCTTGGAATAATTTTTTCATTGGGTACAAGTATCACAATTGAAGGAAAAGAACACACAGTATATCTCTCATGGATTGTGATCGCTTATGTTGCAGGTCTATCAATGATTGTTCTACCATATACATTACCTCTTGTCTTTATCATTGTTCCATTGAGTATGGGGCAAGGTTACAAGAAAGGCTTGACAATGACTTTGCTTTTTGGTTTAGGACTAACAATCACTATAGCATCTTATGGAATTGCAATTGCCGCAATAGGACAAAGTGCATCATTAGACCAAGCGTCTACTGTAATGTTTTTGATTGCAGGTATTGAAGCTTTTGTCTTTGGATTATCACAATTAAAACTAATTTCTCTTAGATTACCATCATATTCAGGAACTCCAAAGTTTATTCAAAAACGTGTGGACCATACAAAATCATTTTTCATGGGACTTTTACTTGGAAATGCAGGAGTGGGTTGTCCAAATCCACTATTTTACTGGCTTTTAATCTACATTGCAGGAACTGGAAGTATAGAAGTAGGTACCTCATTGGGAGTGGTTCATGGAGTAGGAAGAGCAATTCCTTTGATTTTGATGTCAGTTCTTGCAGTAATTGGAATCAATGCAACAAAGAGTCTCACACTCAAAAGAGAATCAATTGAAAGAGCTTCTGGGTGGATGCTAATTGTCATTGGTTCATTTTTGATAATAAATGGACTACCAGAAAGACATGAATGATATGATGAAACATTTGTTCATCAAGGATGGAACAATCTAATACAAATGACACCAATTCCAGAGTTTGAGTTTGTGGCACTTTTAATTTTGGGACTCTCCTTTGCAATAGTTGTTGTAATTTTACGATTAAAGACTAGAAAATCACTGATGAATTATACACAATGAATTTGCATACATAGTATCGCTTTTGAATTAGAATAATTTGTGGATGAATTAGATTTTAATTAGTCATTTGAGAGGTAAAATACATGGCAGAAAAAATTTCAGCTGATCAACTCAAATCCAGAAAAAATGAATTTGTCATAATAGATGTCAGAGAAGCAGACGAACTTGCAAGTGGAAAAATTGACGGTTCAAAGCATATGCCTCTTGGACTGGCAATCAGGAATGCAAAAAAGAAACAGATGGAGGATCTTAGAAACAAGAAAATCTGCACATATTGTGGAACCGGCTACAGGGGAAACATTGCAGCTGATGAGCTAAACAAAGAGGAATTTGATGCTGTGACTTTGGATGGTGGCTTTCCATCTTGGAATGAATCTTGATTTAAGATTTTTTCCCTACTGAAATATACAAAAATCCTCCCCAACCCTCTTGATAAGAATTTTTTTCAAAGTGTTTCTCAATTGATTTCCATGCAGAACATTTGATGTATTCTATGTCTGCACCAAACGGGCTGGTAAAATAAAGCAAAAGTGGTGTAAATATTCGAGCAGGACCTTGCGACATTTTAAAATCCATGATTACGAAATTCTTCCCTTTTTTTAGTGCATCATGACCCCCCTTGATTACCTTATCATATTCTACACAATATTGAATTGCACCAGTAGAAAAAATGCCATCAACATTATCTGGAAAATCATATTCTGCAATATCTCTTTGTACTAATTCGACATTTTCCCAGCCATTTTCTTTTATTCTATTTTGTGCCTGATCAAGCATTTTGTCAGTAATGTCCACACCAATTATCCTTCCTTGGGTGCCAATTTTATCCAACACAAGAGAAAAGTTCAATCCTGTCCCACAGCCAAGTTCTACAACTGTATCTCCTTTTGACAATTCGAGTAAGTCAATTGTCCTTTTCCGATACTTACCAATCTGTAATCCTAGTAACCTGTAAAACTTTACTGCCAAATCATAATTTTCTGCATATTTTCGATAAGCTTTGATAACAAGATTTTGAGAGTCCAACAAATATTATAATCACTTTCAAATTCTAAACTCTTTTCTTTTCTAAAAATTCTTAATTCCTAGTTTGTGATACAAAATTTGTGGATAAAAAGACAAGAAAAAATACAAATCAATGGGAAAAAGAGTTGTTGAGAGATGTCAAAGCTTGGAAAAAGCAACTACAAACTGAGGCAAAAGATTGGACAAAACGGCTTGAAGCATTAGAAAGAAGATTGGAAAAAGAGATGCAATCAAAAAAGAACTAAAATTCCAATCTTACAAGTTATCTTAAATCCGATCATTCCATTAAAAATTTCTTCCACGTGGGTCCATTATTGAACCCCTTAACTATATCCCCATTCACGTTGTGCTCCCACCCAAATTTGAACCAAAAACAACTTTAATCCTCTAAAAGTAAAATTAACACATTGCTAATCAAGACCCATAACCAACAAGACTTCTCTATTCATGATTTTGTCATATTATCATGTGTGTTTTCCGTAACGCCAGAGTTAGTTCTAGACAAAGACAAGAACAAACCGAGTTTTTGATTAACTAGGTAAAACAAAGTTGTCTTTCTTTGTTGACTTGAGAGTAATCAATTTTGATCCTTGAATGTTATCTAATTTTTCTAAAATATTGGTTAGATGGAGGATCCACTAAAAGCACGTTTGGACAAATTACGTAGATATTCAGATTCCGTTACGAGAAGAACATCTTATTACTCTGATATTACAAAAATTGATAACAAAAACACTGCCAGCTCTTTAGGTGCATTACAAAAAGCTCCTGCACCTGGAAAAAAACTCCAGAAAATAGGTTTTCTCATGTTATGGATTCCTGAACCGACAGGAGTCACATGTGCAATTGGCGGTCCTATGATTGTGGCTGGACGATATCTTGAAAAAAAGTACAACAGTGCAACAATTCATGATATAGGATATGAAACAAAAAATACTGTTTCTACCCTAAAAGATTTCAAGAATTCTATTATGTAAGACTAGTTTTTAAAAGGAATATTCTCATTACTTCTACATGGCATCAAGAACTCAGATTTTGATTCCTGTGGGCATTGCTACTGTAATTATTGGAATTGTCGGTTTGTTATCAATACCGAGTGATAGTAAACTGGAATCTGTAGAATTTCCTAGAGGTACAATCAAGGTAGATGATGTGCCTTTACAAGTTCAGATTGCTGATACTGAGCCCAGACGAATTCGTGGTTTAATGTTTCAAGAACAACTTCCTTATGATCAGGGGATGATTTTTGTTTTTGAGCAACCAGGATTGTATTCACTTTGGATGCTAAACATGCAATTTTCACTTGATATGATTTGGTTTGACGAACAAGGAAATGTTGTACATATGGAAAAAAATGTTCCTCCGTGCAAAACTGCACTTGAAACAATGACATGTCAGAGTATAATTCCTGAAGGAAATGCAATGTATATTCTTGAAGTGACATCTGGGTTCATAGACAAATATTCCATTACAAAGGATTCAAAGATCAGTATAATCTCAATTTAGGTTGGAAAAGCTTATCTTTGAACAACAAATGATGAAGAAAATGAATAAGAAGATTCTAACTCCCGCAATAGTGGGAATTTTTTCTATTATTGTTATTTTCTCGTTATATTTTTCCAATGAAAATGATCTCTTTCATGTGTCTAAAATGAATTTGTCATATGACTCTTCAAATTCAAAAATACAATCTATGTTGGAAAAAAATGGAATCGCAATGTCTACCCCATTAAAAATTAAAGGTGATTCAATTGATGAATATTGTAAGTTCTTTTCAGATGATGCACTTCAAAATTCTATTCAGTACTGTACTTCTACTGAATTAATTGATTCAAATGGGTATTTCGTTGGAAATATTCACATGGTAGGAGATTTGAATTTTCCTTTTGCTGTTTTGGGGGTAATGCAAACTGATCCTTTCATGTCTGAACTTGGTTCTGTTAAATCTGTATCTGAATCTATGGTGGAATCTCTTGTGTGTGACTGTTGGGCTGAAAAAAAACCAGGTAGTTTTAAATCTGTTTCAGAGTGGCTTGATACTGTAAAATCATATCACCTACAAGCAAAAAAAATTACAAGCAAATCTGAAATCAATGGTCTTGCCCAAAGACAACTATTAGTTGAAATTACCACTAATACTGAAGGCTATCTTTGGAAGTTTATAGTAACAAACTAAATTCAGGATTTATTCAGAATAATATGATGAGTGCTTTAGTATGATGGACCAACTTTGGCTTATCCCTTTAGGCTTTGTTGCAGGCATATTAGGTTCCATGATTGGTCTTGGTGGCGGAATTATTGTTGTCCCTGTTTTGACATTTTTTGGATTTCCTCCTACTTTAGCTGCCAGTAATAGTCTTTTTGCTGCATTTAGTAATGCAATCGCTTCTACGTTTTCTTATTCCAGACAAAAAAGAATAGAGTATTCTCTAGGCTTGAAATTAGGATTGTTGACTATTCCTGGAACCATCTTGGGTGCATATTTTTCAAGTGATGTTGCTCCGGGAATTTTCAAAATACTATTTGGATTGGTGTTGGTTTCGTCTGCAATCTATATTTTTTTGAGAAAGAGAATTGATACCAAAGAAAAAACAGTCAATAAACAAATAATGGTCTTTGCAATTGCTGCAAGCTTTTTTGCTGGAATAATTTCTTCTTTTTTTGGAATAGGTGGGGGGATTATTTTTGTTCCACTGATGGTAGTCGGAATGGGAATGGCAATAAAAAAAGCAGCTCCTACATCTCAATTCATTTTGTTGTTTGCCTCTTTGTCTGGAATTATTGTTCATAGTATACTGGGCCATCCTGATTTTCTACAAGCTGGATTTTTGGCAGTTGGTTCTTTTGTGGGAGGATTGATTGGTGCCAGATTATCACTTGAAATAAGAGAACGTTTTTTACAAATCTTGGTTTCAGTCATAATTATAGTTGCTGCAGTTAAACTCTTTTTTGATTCAATTACAGAAAATATGTTCTTGATTGGTGGGTAATTCTTGTTAGTAAGTTTTAAGACATTTTATTTTTTTAACAAGTTTTGTAACACAAATCATTCATTCTATTACCATGTTGTATTAATCTGAGTTTTGTATTTTATGTTTATTTTTTCATTTTATTTTACTAAATCCTTTTTAATCCTGTATAGATTCTTTTTTGATAAAACCACTATTTCTCCATCCTGTGTGGTGCCTTCATAATCTATGGCAATTTTCCCATAATTCTCATCAATATCCTCTTTGCCAGAAACTGTAAATTTTATTTTTAATACCTCATCTGTATGCAATGATTTTAGAAATCGCGTGTTTCTATTTTCCCATTTTATATCTCCATCTGTTCCAATAAAAATTATCTGATTTCCATAAATTTGACTTAATCTGGTGAATTCTCCTTCCATTCTGGATAAGATTGCTCGTCCTGAAATAATTTTCTGCGTCCCAGTGGCTCTATCTTCTAAGAATGCATTTTTGACTCTTGAATAGCTAAGATATTCGTCTAGCTCTTTATTGGAAATACTACAAGTTGAAAAGAATTGATCCCCTATCTTGAATTCAGAAAATTTTCTCATTCTTATCTTAATTCGTCAACACAAAATGTAACTTCTGCTGACGAATATGCATTTTCTGAAACAAGGAAATTAAATGCTTGAGCAATTCTTTCATTACTTGGCTCAACTCCTGAAACAGAACCTGGGAAAATTGTAAATATTCTGATATTTGATTTCAGAACGTCGCTTAATTCTTGATTTACCGTTGTTGTAAATGGTCGCAAGGCTCCCCTGAAAACCTCTACTTGTGCTCTTTGAACTCCCGTAACTTTTCTTCCTGATGGTAAATCTGGACCAATAATCATCATTGCACCTTTTGTGCCTTTGTATAATCTGGGGTCTTTACTTCCACCTGGAACAAATTGCTCTAATGCCATCTGTGCCACCGTAGCAGGTGTTGTGATGAATTTTTCAATCAATTCTTCCCATTTTGCTCTTGATAGTTCTGTTAATTTTGAAATCTCTGGAACTTTGCCTGTGATGTGAATTACTCCTAAAATTTCTCCGATGTTGGTCTTTGCTGTATTTAGCCATCTTTTTACCTCTTCAGAGTTTTTTATGTTAACTACATGCGAATGAAATTTTCCACTAATGTACTCTTGAAGATCTTTTGGTGTGGATTCTGAAATAAAACATGCAACTTTGCCTCCATTTTTCTCTACGTGTTGAGCTAAATGTTCTATTCTTTCTGCATCTGTTTTATCTGTTGCATCAATTGTAAACACTACTGCCTTTCCAGCAAAGCTTGGTTGGTGAACCCCTGGAGTTGTAGTTCCAATATGTGGCTTTACTGGATAAAATACTCTGTCTCCTGGAATTACTTTACCGTTAAGTATTTTTGCAATCTCGTCATCACATAAATTTAGAACTGATTCAGCAACTTGTCCTTGTGACAAGAATTCTTGGTTTGCAATCATATGTGATGTATTGCTTTGAACTTTTTCAGCGATACTTTGAATTTTATTTAGTAGGTTTGTAAATGTCTCAGTTAATTTTTGAACATCTTTGCCATTTGCAAGTTTTTTTGCAGCTGTGGAAATTCCTTCTTTTACTACTGTATCTTCTTCTCCTAACAATGGAAGAAGTTCTTTATTTGCAGCATCTACTTCTATTGGTGTAAGATCTTCAAATCCACTTACCCTCATAAATTCTGCAGCAGCTTTAGGATACACTGTTTTGTAAATTCTGTCAGAATGAACTGGTCCAGGATTTGTTGCAATTGAAATTATTCCCCTTTCTGTTAGTTCCCATGACATCAACTCTGCCAATCTATTTTTTGCACCTTGTGATGCAGTATATGGGCTTCTGAATCTATATGGTCTTTGCTCAAGAGGTCTTTCTTCTGTAAAGAATGTTGAAATTGTAATTATTTTTCCTCCTTCTTTCATCACTTTTAGTCCTTGAACTGAACCCCAAAATGTACCTGTAAGATGAATTCCTACCGTACTTTTAAAATCATCAAGTGGTGCATTTGCAAAACAAGTAACAGGCCCAGAAACACCTGCATTGTTAATCACATAATCCACCGTAACATTTTCCTTTTTTAAAGACTCAAACATATCTGTCATTCCTCCCTCGTCACTAACATCTACGCCGGAGAAAATTCTTACTGATGCTCCACTACTCACTTGGGAAATTATCCCTTCTAGAATTTTGGCTGTTTCTTCTAATGGTTCTCGCCTTCTTCCTAAGATTATTACACTAGCACCATTTTCAACAAATTTTTTGGCTATTGCTTGTCCTATTCCCGTTCCACTTCCAGTTACAAGCGCAACTTTATTTTGAAATTTTAGAGCCACTAAGTTTTCAATTCTCTTGTAATATTTAATTTGATTGCTCGTTTTGAAATTATTTCTTGATATCTTTATTTGTGGGTATGATTCATGTTCTTCAATGCATGATACTGAGCCAGATACATTTGTGTTAAAGTCTTGGCCTGAAAAATACCGTGATATGCTAAAAGAGATCGGGGTGGATTCTGAAACTAAAGAAATCGGAACTGATGATGTTGAAAAAGGTGATTATTACAGTAGATACTTTGCTCATACAGCTAGAATGATTACAAATAGAGGATGTTTAGACGTGAAAAACTCTAACATTGATGTTATTCAAATAATACAAAAGGGATAAAAATGCAAGATCCAAATCCGATGCCATGGGGTGCACTTGACAGATATCAAGCCCATTTTATAGTACGAAAAGAAGTAGGTCAAGGAGTCTCAAATTATCTGGCAAGAACAAAACTTACAACTACAGGACATTTTGGCGCAAAGACAGTTGTTAAAGTTGAGTGGGATGGGACTGGTAGTATCACATCCAGACTCAATGCCGATACTGAATTAAATGAAATGATTGCAAGACAATCAGTTCATGATGCTACAATTTTCGTTGAACCGACAGATGGTGCAGTTCGAATTCGGAACAAGTGGAAGAATCATCTTTCATTTGGTATAACAAAAGAACTTTTTGAAATCTATGACCGCATTGCCGGTCACATAAAAAAAGTCTAGGCTCGCCACCAATCTAAAGCTAGGAAGTCTACTTTGTCTTTTCCTTTTGGAATCGCCAATATGAATTGTTTTCTAACTGTTGATGCAAGTCTTCCAGCTAGCACTACTCCTGTTGATGTAATTGAATCATTTCTGTTATACACTTGAATTAGATATGGTGCATGATCAATCCCTGGACCATGTTCATATACTGCAAAGTCACATCCAAATTTTATTCCTGGATTAATAATGTATCCTTTATCTCTGAAATTTTTGTAAACTATGTACTTTTTATCAAAGTCATGATATTCTCTCTTACAAATTTCAATCATGTCCTTGACAGTTATTTTTTGTTTTGATTTGTAAATTGAAATTTTTTTATTCTCAAGTAAATACAATCCTTCTATAAGATCTAAAATTAATGGAACATTAATTTCATCTATTTTGGGTTTTGGAATGCCAATTGGTTTTCCATAATAACCTTGACTGAAAAGTTTACGCGAATCTTCAATATTCCAAACAATTATTCTGTTTTCTATAATCTCACTTTTCACATTTTTTCTGTGTTATCTTTGTATATGAATTCTATACTTTGAAAAAAGTAAAAATATGATGGGTAATGAGTTTAGAGGCTTAATGCTAATAGAATGAATGAATCTGAAATTCGCTGGCATTTGTCTGCCATCTCTTCAATTCCTTCAATTACATCTTTGATCAACATCAGTTCTTTTGAATTTGAAACCTCATTTAGAAGTTTGATTGTTGCCTGTCTGTATTTGATATCTATTTCTCTTTCAATTGTTTGTGTTTCTTGTGCTAATTCTATTGCATTTGCAGTGTTTGTGCTAAGACTACGAATGATTTCATTTAGTTTGTAAACTTGGTCTACAACTAATTCAATCAATTTTGTAATGTCTTGATCAAGTTTTGCACTCTTTAAAGTAGCCGGTTTTACATTGGAAAGTTTGAATGATATTCCAGTAATATATCCTGCAATTTCATCCATTGTATATGCCGTATTGAGTAGATTTTCTCTATTCATGATTAGACCTCCAACATCAGCCACTTCACGTGTGATCTTTCGTCTAAGATTTTCTACTTCTTCTTCAATAGTCGAAATTTGTTCAAGGGAATTCTTGATGCCTGTTTTGTCTTTTTTCATCATAAGATCTGGTAGTGTTGCAAGCTCTCGTGCTGCATTTAGGATTCTGTTTATTTCGTCTTGTAAAACTGCTATGGCCTTTCTTTTTGCTTGAACTTCAAGCTCTCCGCTATACATTTAAAATTCTAAAATATGCTCAGGTAATTTAAATCCTCTATGATTTTACAAGTTTTTGTGTATTAAATTACATCCTGTTTTTATCATGAGCAATTTTTTTCTGCCCTTTATACAATGTAATCACTTCTTCATTTGTTGAGGCATCTTCGGCTGCTTTTTCAATCCTGATCTTTCCTGTAAACTTGGGAAATCGTAACGCCAATCCGGTATTTTTTCTAATTTCATCTCTTGCAGCTTTGTGAATTGGGCTGAGAGTTATTTCTGAAGCAACAACTTCTATTACAAGTTCTGGTTCAAACCACACATCTGCTTCCATATTGCTGTCTATTCTTGGATTTTTCTTTATTGTTACTTTGTCAGATAATATTTGATAGAGCTGATCCAAATCATCATCTGTGAAACCTGTTCCAACTTTACAGATACTTGTAAACGTGTCCTGATCATCCTCATATGTTGCAAGAAGCAAAGTTCCATAACGTCCAGTTCTTCTCCCTTTTCCAAAAAAGGCTCCAATGACTACAAGATCTAAACTATCTCCAAGCTCGTTTCTATATTCTCGTTTAAGTTTTAACCAGTGACTCCCCCTGGAACCTGCTTGATATGGTTTATCTAGCATTTTTAGCATTAATCCTTCACATCCTGAATTGATACTGTTTTCCAAAAATTCTTCGATTTCATTCTTATTTGTTACGATGATCATTGGAACATGTTTTACAAAATCATTTTCTTTCACAATTTTTTCTAAAAGTTTTCTTCTTTGCTCGTAGCCTAATTCAAGACAACTTGTTTCGTTGTAATATAACACATCAAAAAAGTTTACAGTAATTGGATACTGAGAAATAGCTTTTTCTATTCTATATTTTCTTCTTCTATGCATTAATTCTTGAAATGGCAAGAATTCTCCTGAATTTTCATTAATTGCAACTATCTCAGCTTCTAAAATTACTTTGTCTGCTTGAATTGATTTTGGAATCTTTTCTATGATGTCTGGATAATAACTTGTTATATTTTCTAAACTTCTTGAAAATAGAACCACTTTTTGTCCTTCTATGTGAAGTTGAACTCTCTCTCCATCTAATTTGTATTCAGCTGCAAATTTTTCTCCCATCTTTTCAACTGCTTCCTCTTCACTTCGTATTCTGTCTGCAAGCATTGGCCGAATTGGATTGAATAACTCGATTTGAAATGCTTCTATTCCTTCTAGTCCTTTGCTTGCAATGACTTCTGCAACTTTTCCCAAATCGCTTGAAACATTGTATGCGTGCTCCAAAATTTTTCTATTTTCTTTATTGCCTGTAAATGTAATTGCAAGACCATCCATTACTGTATTTTCTGCAATCCCTAATCTTAAAGTACCAAGTAAAATTTTTAGAATGAAACTAGCTTCAATTGGTGTTGCATCATTTAGTAGACTTGAAATATATTTCATTTTCATGTCTTGGGAGCGTGTTCCTCCTATCTTTGCAATTTTGAAAAGTGTTTCATAGACTCTCTCTACAGTAATGTCCTCCATTAGAAAAGTTGTTTGTGTTTTTTGTTCTAGGATTACTGATGCTGCATGTCCAAGATCACCTCCTTTTCTATATTCTGTCTCAATTTTTTTGATTGGTATTCCTGAAGATTTTGATATTGCTCTAATTGCAAGCTTCTCTGCAACTCCTAACTCTATCCCTTCAAAATCTGGTCTCAATTTTCCTTGTAAAAGATAAACAATTTTTGAAATTACTTGTTGAGGTGTCTTCTCAAATAATTCTACAAGATGCTGTGTTAACTCTAATCTTTTTCTGGTTGTTTCCATCTTACTGAATGTGTCAGCTAGTATAGAAAACTCCACTCTGTTTCTCTCATGATCCAGAATAAAAATCTGAATCTAGATGTATCTAAAAATTGTCGGTTTGTCTGATTTTGGAAAATTTGATACTAGTGCAAAATTATACAGTGGATATGTTTTTTTGTATTGTTTCATGAAACTCCATGCCACATCATGTGTTTTGAACTCTGTTCTAATTCCTTCAATTTGACTTTGTTTTCCAAACACATCAAATATCACTACATTGTAATCTTTTGGACGGTTATGGGGTTTTGCTTTTAAGAGCCATGCTAATGCAAACAAAAAGACAGCTGCAAGAATAACGTATTCTCCTGCAACTTTGAAAAATGTCAAAAATACTCCTGGTATTGTTTGACCAAAAAGTACTGCCATGAAATTTGAAAACGATATTATTGCTAACGCTGTAAAAATGTATGTTTTCCAATCAAAGATTTTTAGAAAATATTTCAATGGATACTGTTCTATTACAATTGTTTTCTTTTAACTATTTCCTATTTTTCTAATCTATCTTGCTACTAGTCAGGATCTTCATAGTTCTCCTTCTTCTCACCGCTGGAAGTGGCTCCCTCCATTGGCTTCATCTTGCTTTCAAGAACGTCCATTCTTGCCCTGTATCCTTCGGCATATTCTAACTCTGAT
>Ga0224497_10001603_pt1 | contig 14266 bp, 12 predicted proteins | sample SF_Jul11_sed_USG_4_FD_167970 | JGI IMG/M metagenome (GOLD analysis project Ga0224497, IMG submission 167970) | Sediment microbial communities from San Francisco Bay, California, United States - SF_Jul11_sed_USGS_13 | ecosystem: Environmental > Aquatic > Marine > Sediment | place: USA... | reverse complement strand
ATTTGTAGTAATAGGGTCAACATATTCATGGTCTGGGAAGCCCGCAGGTTGCTATTGCCTGTTTTATTGGACGACCGCGTCACTGCTTATGCCTGATCAATCAGATGCCAGTGTTGCAATTCGAAGCCGAGCTGCATGCGGTTGATCATGAGGGTCTACAGGCGGATTTCTTTGCGGATCTAAATCAGGCCTGATTCAATGGCCAGTATCCAGGCGTCTAAATATATTATCAGGAGCTTCAGTTGATGCAAATTATGCAAAAAAATAATAGTAGCTTCATCATTCGATATATCATTGTTAGTACTACTTCTTGATGGTGCTTTTGGATGAAGCCTTGTTCCCCGTCTACACCTGAGGGTCGACTTGTTCTGTTGGGAAGTCATATTCATATAACCGAACCGTTGAAACGTGAAATCACATCGCTCGTCGTTGAAAGTCTCGACTGGACAAAAGTGGTACAAACAGCATTGGCCCATAATGTAACGCCAATTCTGTATAACAACCTCGTCCACGCGTGCGCCGATCGCGTACCGGCCGATATCTTCAATGCCTTTCAACAGCACTACACGGAAAATCATGCGCGTAATGTGTATTTGGCCAAAGAGTTCGCAGCCATTAGTGCAGCGCTTGCACAACGGGGCATACCGATAATCGGCTTTAAGGGGCCACTGCTCGCGCAACAAGCCTATAGTAGTCTGGCGCTGCGCCGTGCTGGGGATATAGACATCCTAGTACAGGAAAGTGCTGTTGATCGTGTTTGCGATTTGCTTGAAAAACGCGGTTATTGCGAGGAGCACGTATATCGTACAGGCAGGGCATTGAATGAGCGAGAGCAATGCCTCTATCGTAAATACCAGTCAGAGTATCTTTTTATCCGTCCCCATGACATGGTCATGATAGAACCGCATTGGCGTATCACGCCGGCCACACTCGCCGACAACCTCGACTATGACGCTATCTGGCGGCACGCGCAGGCTATTCCTCTTGCGGACACGAAGGTGCTGGGGCTGTCATCGGAGGATGAACTGCTGGTGTTGTGCCTGCATGGCAGTAAACACGAGTGGACTCAGTTACGCTGGGTGTGTGACATAGCCGCACTAATTGAATCAAATCCGGTGCTGAACTGGGAGGTTACGCATGCACGGGCCGTGGCGCAGGGTTATGCACGGGTGTTGGCGCTGGGACTTAGTTTATGTCAGCGTGCATTTGGACTCTCATTGCCGGTGGCGGTCCAGCGTTTTGTTGCACAAGACAACGCGGCCGGAAAGTTGGCAGACGAAGTATGCGGTCGGCTGCTTGATATAAACAATACAACGCCTGACGTGTTTGTGCTCACACGATTTCGATGGCAGATGCGGGAACGTCTGCGGGATCGGCTGCACTATGCGGCCGGCATCGTGATCACGCCGCGGCTGAAGCATATCCGGGGGTTAAGATTGCCTCTGCCACTTTCGTTTCTCTACTATCCTTACAAGCTGGTACACGATTATATGCTGTCCCCTTTGTTGCGAATCACGGCGCCTCTGCGTCGGGGTCATGAACCGTTAATGACAGGGGCGAGGCTGCTAGATCCCGCGCAGACCTCGCATGCCTTGTGGACACAACGCAGCGGTGCATGGATCCGCTGGGCTGATGAAATAGCTACTCCGACTGACGTAATTTCTCGTCATTTGCTCGAGGCAGCCCGGATCCAGCCCGGCCAAAATGTGCTGGATCTGGCATCCGGTCCAGGAGAACCCGCGCTCAGTATCGCTCGACAGGTGGGTAATGCTGGTTTGGTCGTTGCTACTGACCTGGTTCCGGAGATGCTGGCTGGTTTGAAGGCACGGGCACACAATGAAGGTCATACGCACGTCGTAGTTACTGCAGCCGAGATGTCCAGATTACCCTTTACGGATGCAAGTTTCGATGTTGTAACCTGCCGTTTCGGCATTATGTTTGCGCATGAGCTTGCAGGCACCTTGCAGGAGGTGCGGAGGGTATCACGTTCGGGTGGTCATGTTGCATTCGCGACATGGGGGGCACTGGAAGATAATGCCGTGTTCAGGATTATGCATGCGGTGATTCCGTCATTCATAGAGATACCGCCGCAAACCGGTGATTTGAACGCGTTCCGTTTTTCGTCACCTGGAAGTCTGGTTACTCCGATGACCAGTGGGGGGTTTGTCGATCTGAGTGAAAGGGAAATTACTAATGTAACCGAAGTACCGGCGTATACCGAATTTTGGTGGCCATATATCGAGATGAGTTTTGGCGAGTTGCTCACGGAGTTGACAAATGATCAGCGCGTGGCCCTTAATCGTGCCCTTGTGGCTGCCTTTGCAGCCTATTGTGAAGACGGGGTGTATCGACTACCGGTGCGAATTCGTATTATTGCAGCCCGCAATCCTTGACATTATATCCATCTCAACGGCAGGTCCTGATTATGAGATCGGTGGCCTGCGGTAGCGCATCGATGCTCATCTCAAAGCACTCGACACCCTGTAGCCATTGAATCAAATTGCCCACGCGCTTCCGGTCAAGCGCGGCGGGAATAACGAGGCATTCATCCAGCAGGCGCTGAAGTGCATCGCCGCGGCCAAGCGGGCGCAGTTCGGGCGTGGTGCCGGGTTGGTACCGGGGAAAGATGATCCACTGAATCTGGTAACGTTCATTACCGGGATACTGTAGGGCCGCCGCAGGCGGGGCAAGGTAGCGGATCTGATGCTCATCCTGCCGCATATGCTGCGGAAGGGCTTTCAAACAGGGATAGTAATCAGCCAGTGCCTCTACCGAACCGGCTTTGACTGCCATGCTGAATGGCATCGGGCACACCTGCAGGGTGATGTCCTCGAGCAGTGCGACTTCGTCGGAAAGAAAATACATGCCAGAGGCAGCCAGCGCGGCGCTCAAAGTCGTCTTGCCGCTGCCCGGCGCTGCAGGCATGAGGATGCAACGGTGTTCGTCAGTCATGACGGCGGCGCCGTGTATCTGCATGAAGTAGTCGTGACGATTAATGACGCTTTGGCGGAGCCGCGATTTGACGGACGGTGCCAGGTGGTTGAGCGACGGACAGCGCGCGACTCCTTCCCCGTTTTCCAATACGACATGCTCGTCTCCGCAGTCCAGTATGTCGATGACGAGATCGGACGTATCTCCGTCGGGTATCGCGAGGTGTTTGAGTGTGGGGTGAACGGATTCAAGCTGTGCGCTTGAGGCATAACGGATATGAAACCGTGTCGTGAGCAGTAAATAGTCCTGAATAACGGCAGGTTTCTCCACTGGCTGGAACGTTTCATCGGCCGAGGTGCGATGAAACAGGTTGATGTCCGCACGGTGCCGTTTTGACAACACCTTTTGCCGCAGAGTGCGTGCCTGTTTCTCGAGCTCGTCGGGATTGAGCAAAAGGAAGCTCTCCAGGTCTTTCTGGCGCACGCCAATGCGACGAGCCGTCTCGGCAGGTGCGCGACTGAATGCAGCAAGTAATCGTGGCAATGCGAGCAGTCGCCCCAGTGCTGTGGTGAAGTCAATGGGGGGTGGAGCAGGGAATGCAGCATCTTCGATATAACCCAGCCCCTGCCACTGACCGAGCATTTCTGCAACGTGGGAGTCCGCGTCATCAGCCGAGACGGCAAATGCGTCAGTATATGCAGCGGCAATGTCGGCACAGGTCATGCCTTCTTCAAGGCAGCACCATATAAAGGCGGCACTGGTGTTGAGATGGTAAATCTCGGCACGATCGGCATTGAACAGCAGACCCGTATCGTCGAGCAGATAAAATGTAATTTCACCGGGTATTGACACAGTATTCCGTGTAATGTCGGTCGGTGCTGTAGAGCTCACTGCAGCAGACTCAAATGTTCGCAGCGTGTGCGCTGCGTGTGATCTGGGCTTCACTTGCGGCCTGTTTCAGGGCCTTCAGCTCTGCGGCGAGCTCGCTTGCGGGAGGAAAGTTATCATCGCGTTCAAGTATTACTGCCTGTACCGGTGCATACTCCAGTACTTCACGGATCAACGCCCACAGGTCTTGCTGGATCGCCTGCTGATGAAGATCATGCCATTGCCCATCCTGGTAGCTATAACCGACTACGTGGAGTTGCACAATGTATTGTGGATCGATATCCCGCAGCCACATACGCGGATCGAATTTATGGTTGCGGCTGTTGACGTAGAGGTTGGTTGCGTCCAGCAACAGGCCGCAACCGGCCTGTTCGCAGATGCGATTGAGAAATTCGGTTTCAGCAAGTGTGCCGCGCACCTGTAACTGGGTGGTGATGTTTTCAAGGATGACCGGCTTTTTGATCCGGTCCTGCAGGGTGGCGAGGTGGTCAACGAACAATGCAACCGTTTCCTCGTTTGGACAAACGGGATTAAAATGGCCCAGTTCGAAGTCAGCTGTGCGCCGAAAGCCGGTATGTTCACTGACCCAGAGAGGATCTGTGGTTTCCACCACGGCGGCAAACCATTCGAGTTCGTCGGGATGCAAGGGACCCGGCGTTCCCAGCGACAGACCCAGGCCATGGACCATCATGGGGAAGTGTTGCGCGAGCTCCTGAAGTTTCAGGACTCCACGCTTGTAGAAGTGCTCGGCTGTAACTTCCAGGCACTCGATTTCAGGCGGACATGATTCAATCCAGCCTGCGATGGGGGGGCGATAACCGATGCCCACAAGTGGAGCAGACAAGCTAATCGGGCGACTCTTTGACTGGCCAACGCCATAAAAGCTTGGCATGGCGGTGTGGTATCAGTCGTGATCTTACTACAAAATACTGCCGCCGCCGCAGCCGCAGCCGCCACCGTCTCCGTTGTCACCATTATAGGCATCGGCTGCCTTTGCGGGCTTGGTGTTTGCCGCAAGCAGCAGGGCCACAGCAGGTGCGGTCGCACCTGCAGCTGCACCCTTGCTGCATTTTTTCAGGAACTCACGGCGGCTGTTGTTTTCTTTATTATCGGCTTCTTCGGCTTCTATGGTGTTTTGGTCAGACATCAGATACTCCCATTGGCTAACATTCAAATGCTCATTTATGAAATTATCACAGTTCACGGTGTTAGTGGTAATGCGGCACTGCGTGTAGCAAACCAGGAACCTCTCGAATTAACAACGCTAACTGATAAGGCTTTATATTTAAACAATAAAATCAGATATAACCGGCCATGCAACTTCGAAAGCCTGGCATAGAACGGCCCGTTCTTGGTCGAACCGTTTCTTCGGCTGTACCTGTCAGAATCCATTGCAGTCCTCAAGCTGGAACTGCATCTAGACCGTCCGGTTTTACCGGTACAGTTGAAAACTCGAACATCTGATGACGCTGAATTTCTGCCGGAATCGATTCTTTTCGAAAGTGCGATTTAATTCTTGTGCTAGAGGTGATGTGAGGGTCTCTGCCGAGAATTCAGGAATTTATATGGCACCGCATTTCTGAAAAAACAACACTCGTCATAGAAGCAAAGATTATTATTTTGGTTACTGCCAAAGACAGAGTTTTATTATCAGGATCGGCCGTTCAAAGCGATGTGTATGTTAGCAATGTTCAACGGCAGGATTTATTATAATTTATCGTGATAAAGGGGTGGTGATGGAGTCAATAATAGTGCAGTGATGAAAATAATAAAAACAACTATAAACAGGAAAAAAATTACACTAACTTACATACAGTCACGACTTTTTCGTTGGATATATAGTTGGACAGGTTGAATAAATAAGCATGAAAAACATAAGGTAAAGGATGCGTATACTGCTGTGAAGGCAGTGCTCTCCCGCTGAGCTAATCGCCCTGTGTCTCCAGAGAGGCAGAATAGTACGGTGACGGGCCCGGCGGGTCAATCGCCGTGGAACCCCGTTCCAGTAAAATACATCTACCAATCAATCTGCTAGAATGCGGGGCTTCGATTTCAGGCCATCCGGCCAACACTCGGTAATGCGTACGGGAAGAAGATTATGCTAGATCTCAAGGAAGTGAAAATCGGCGTCGTGGGCCTGGGCTACGTGGGCCTGCCGCTGGCCGTCGAATTCGGCAAACAGTACCCGACGCTAGGCCTGGATCTGAAGGCAGACCGGATCCGGGAGCTGGTTGCCGGGAACGACACTACCCTCGAGGTGACAACCGGGGAACTGGCCGGTGCGAAGCAGCTGAGGTTTACCAGCGAGCCTGGCGAGCTTGCCGGCTGCAATGTCTTTATCGTCACAGTGCCGACGCCCATCGACCGGTTCAAGCGTCCCGATTTGTCATACCTGGAGGGTGCCAGCGAAACCGTTGGCCAACTCCTGAAGACCGGGGACGTGGTCATCTACGAATCGACCGTTTTTCCCGGTGCGACTGAGGAAGTCTGTGTCCCTGTCCTCGAGGCCGTATCGGGTCTGGAATACAACAAGGATTTCTTTGCCGGGTACAGCCCGGAACGGATAAACCCGGGTGACAAGGAGCACCGCGTTACCACGATCCTCAAGGTCACCAGCGGCTCGACGCCGGAAGTTGCGGACTTCGTGGATGCGCTCTACAAGAGTGTGATTGACGCGGGCACCCATCGGGCCAGCAGTATCCGTGTCGCTGAAGCGGCCAAGGTGATCGAAAACACCCAGCGCGACCTGAATATCGCGCTGATCAATGAACTGGCGCTGATCTTCAACCGCATGGGCATCGATACCGAGGAGGTGCTGGAGGCGGCCGGCACCAAGTGGAATTTCCTGCCGTTCCGCCCGGGGCTGGTCGGCGGACACTGCATCGGTGTCGATCCCTACTACCTGACCCACAAGGCCCAGGAGATCGGCTATCACCCGGAGATTATCCTGGCAGGCCGGCGCATCAACGACGGTATGGGCAGTCACGTGGCCGAACAGGTCATCAAGCTGATGGTGAATAACAAAATACAGGTGTCAGGGTCGAAAGTTCTCATGCTCGGGCTGGCCTTCAAGGAGAACTGCCCGGATCTGCGCAATTCCCATGTCGTGGATGTAGTCACGGAATTGCAGGGTTATGACGCCCGGGTGGATGTATATGACCCCTGGGTTGATGCTGACGAGGCCAGGAAGGAATACGGTGTTGAACTTGTTCGCAAACCCCTCAACGGTGGCTACGATGCGGTGGTCATTGCCGTTGCACATGACCAGTTCCGGGAGCTTGGTGCCAGTGGTCTGCGCGCCTACTGTAAACCCGCCGGCATCCTGTTCGACGTAAAGTATCTGTTACCGGCAGAGGCAGTTGACGGGCGCTTGTAATCCGCCTGATCTGATATTTTCATATTTGTACAGGATATAAAACCAAATGAAAGTACTTGTTACCGGCGCGGCCGGTTTTATCGGATCGGCGCTTTCCCTGAGGCTGCTGGAGCGCGGAGACGAGGTTGTCGGCATCGACAATCTGAATGACTATTATGATGTGAAGTTGAAGCAGGCACGTCTGGCGCGGACAACCGACTACGATGGCTTTACCGATGTCCGCATCAACCTGGAAGACCGAGATGGCATGGCGCAGGTCTTCAAGCAGCACGGGCCACACCGGGTCGTGAACCTGGCCGCCCAGGCGGGGGTGCGTTACTCGATTGAGAACCCGCATGCCTACGTGGATACCAACCTGGTGGGCTTCACCAATGTACTCGAAGGCTGCCGCCATAACGGTGTCGAACACCTGGTCTACGCCTCCAGCAGCTCGGTTTACGGGGCGAATACCAATATGCCGTTTTCGGTGCATGACAATGTCGACCACCCGGTCAGCCTGTATGCGGCCAGCAAGAAGGCCAACGAGCTCATGGCGCATACCTACAGTCATCTCTACCGCTTGCCGACCACCGGCCTGCGCTTCTTTACCGTCTACGGGCCGTGGGGAAGACCGGACATGGCCTTGTTCCTGTTCACCAAAAATATCCTGGCGGGCAGGCCCATCGACGTGTTCAACTTTGGCAAGCACCGGCGTGATTTCACCTATATCGACGACATTGTCGAAGGCGTGATCCGCGTGCTGGACAGAATACCGGAGCCCAATCCGGACTGGTCCGGCGATACACCGGACTCCGCGACCAGCACGGCGCCTTACCGTCTGTACAACATCGGCAATAACCAGCCAACCGACCTGATGCGCTACATCGAGGTCCTGGAGGGCTGTCTTGGCAAGCAGGCGGAAAAGAACCTGCTGCCACTGCAGCCCGGTGATGTGCCAGATACCTATGCCGATGTCGCAGACCTGGTCGCCGACATGGGCTACAAGCCGGAAACCTCCGTGGAGCAGGGGGTCGCCAATTTCGTGGCCTGGTACCACGGCTACTACGGGCTGTGACCACCCCGGGCTGGCTATATTTCTTCTTGTAAGATATTAAGGAACGCCTGATTAACGCATCTTTCGTCATTCCGGCGCAGGCCGGAATCCAGTAACTGGCTGATTAGCAACTACTGGATTCCGGGTCTTCGCTACGCTCCGCCCGGAAGGACGGGTTCCTCAGACTTTTATTAAAAGAGTTATATAAGCGCATGTTATTTATGGTTATATGAATCCATTGGCTTGTCGATGACTGGCTGGCGTGGGACAATAACCATTCAGGCCGGTCGCGGCCTGCCTGTTGCCCAATCCAGTACAAAGGTGGCGAACATGCAGGATGGAAGTTGTGGTGCCGAACCGTTTGCATTAAGGGTCATCGGCGACATCATGTCCCCGGAATTCAAGGACGGCTGCATCATTATCATCGACCCGGAGGGTGTGCTCACCGACGGGTGCTATGTGCTGGTGCGCCACGAAGAGGAATACATCTTCCGGCAGCTGGTGTTTGGTGATGGCGTGTATTTTCTGCGGACCTTGCAGGAAGGGCACGAGACCATCGAGATGCCGAACCTGGACCGGGTGGCGGGCGTCATCGTGCAGCAGGCCGGCAGGCGCCGCGCCGACCGCAAGCACTACGTCTGACTGTCAGCGCGAGCCTGTTACTTGCCGGTTTCTAGCTGGTCGGGTCTGACCCGGGCGGTAAAGAAGTCGTCACCCTGTTCCACCGGCACCATTTTCCCGGCCGCGTCGACCAGCGGCAGCTCGTAGTCATTCCAGCCGCGCAGCCCGGTCTTCATCGAAGCGACATTCTGGTAACCCATCAGCTGCATAGTGAACGCGGCAAGTACACTGCGATTGCCTGAGCGGCAGACGACAACGATCTCGCGCTCACGTGCCTCCACAAGTTCCTTGACGGTTTCCTCATAACCGTACTCGCACGCCGACTCGAGAATCCCGCGGGGCACATTCAGTGAATCCCTGATGTGCATGGCATCGAATTCAGCGGGTTCACGCACATCCAGGATCAGGGGCGGGGAGGAACTGTTGAGTTTTTCAGCTATATCCCAGGGAAAATATTCAGTGATGTGTTGCAGACTTGCGGAGACAAAATCGGTAAAGCGTTTCATCGTTACTCACCGCTTGAATCAGTCCAGACCGCTATGGTCGCTGCCGCGGTTGGCGCGCAGCCCCTGTTCGACTGCGATGACGGCGGCCTCGACGCGTGAGTGCACACCCAGTTTCCTGAGGATAGATTTCACATGGAGCTTGACTGTCCCGTCGGATATCCCGAGGTTGCGCGCAATGACCTTGTTGCTCTGTCCCTCGGCCAGCAGGGCGAGGATCTCGTTTTCCCGCGGCGTCAGCTTGGTAAAGGGGCTTTCCTCGGCCGCTGCGATGCTATCGCCCTGGACCACGCGCGCCAGTACCGGTGCCAGGTCCGGTGCTACAACGGTCTTGCCATCGACAATGTCACGCAGGGCGAGCACCAGCTGGTCCGGCTCCATGTCCTTGAGCAGGTAGCCCTGGGCGCCGCTGCGCAAGGATTCGACCAGGTCGCGTTCGTCGCTGCTGGTCGTCAGCATGGTAATGGGATTGCTGAAGCCGTTCTGGCGCAACTGCCGAAGTACATCGATGCCGTCCATATCCGGCATGCGCATGTCGAGCAGAATGACGTCGGGATTTAGCTCTGCAGCCAGACGCAGTCCCTCCTGGCCGTCCCCGACCGCTGCCAGGACAGTGATATTGCGCCGGCTCAGCAGTCCTTCGAGGCCTTCCCGGAACAGTGTATGGTCGTCTATCAGAATGACATTCAGGCTCATGCCTTGCCGCCTTGAAGTTTGGGATCAGTGAATTCGAGCACCACACGCGTGCCTTCACCGGGTTCACTTTCGACCCGCAGCTCACCACCGATACGGGATGCGCGTTCACTCATGATGGTCAGCCCCACGTGTTCACCGGGCGACCCGTGGGCCGTTTTTCTGAAGCCGATACCATCATCCTCGATCAGGATGTGGTATTTATTGTCCGGGCAGTGGCGCAGCATGATGCGCACGGCCTTTGCCTGGCTGTGTTTGCGGATGTTCCAGAGGGCCTCCTGGATAATCCGCAGGATCTGCATCTCGGTATCCTCCGGCAGCTTGCCGACGGCCCATTCCTTCTGCAGATAGGTCTTTATTTCTGTCTCATTTCTGAACTGGCTGACGAACTGCTCGATCGCACCGATCAAGCCACGCCCGGACACCGGTGCGCGGAAATTTGCGATCAGTTCACGCAACTCGGTATTGGCCTCATCCAGGCTGTTTTCAATCCTTTCCAGCTGCTGCCAGGTGGTGGATTCATCACCCTGGTGCATGGTCTCGTCGAGTACCCGGACCTGGTAGCGAATGCTGGCCAGGCTCTGGGCCAGTGAGTCATGCAGCTCGTGCGCGATACGGGTGCGTTCCTCGCTGATCAGGTGCTTGTGCGTTTCCTCGTCGCTGCGCGAGCGTTCGATCGCGATACTCAGGTGGTGGCCGACACTGGTCAGAAGCGGCTTCATCGACTCTATGTGCTCGATTCTGTCCTTACCAAGGAACAGGTTGATGACACCAACGATATTTCCACGGTAGCGCATCGGTATAGAGACCAGCGCAATATCCTGCTGCTCGAAAAACGGCCTGCCGGCGATCTTTTCGCATTTATCGAGGTTTTTATCGATCCAGATCTTGCCCTCGGTCATGGCACGCTCATACAGACAGCGCCGGACGTCGGCGCGTTGGGGCATAATCAATGACTCGTCGATGCCGCTGCTGGAGCCCAGTTCCACCCGGTTCGGGTGAGAGGCCACCCAGATGACGGCGGCCTGTGCCTCTGTGATGCGTTTCAGGGTAAACAGGAACCGGTTCAGCAGGTCGTCCAGACCATGCGCAGTATTGATGCTGGAGACCACCTCATACAGGATCTGCAGGGAGGCGGATTCGAGCTCCCTGGTCCCGGAGGAGCCTGTCCGGGGTTCTGCCGGGGTGCGTAGCTGGCTGCCCAGGCGGTTCAGGTCATCCGTCAACCCGGCGCAGGTACTGTCGACGGGGGTAGGGATCGGGTCGGAGTAGCGGCCTTCCCGCAGGTTCCGGGCCCAGGTCCTGATGTGGCCCAGCAGGTCCAGTAGGTGGTTCTGGACCAGGGACAGGATGGAAAATACCAGCCCGCAGCCCGCGGCAAACAGCAGGCCGGTGATGATTGTCCGGTTGCTGCCGGAGAGGGCTGCAGCGGGACCTGCCAGTGCAACCAGGCAGAGCAGTACCAGGACCAGCAGTAGCCCGGACAACCGGACCAGCAGCCGGCCACGCAGTGTCAGCCTGCCGGGTTCCACGAGTGGTGAACTGTGTATCGCGCTACGAGGCATCAGCTGGCCAGAGGGGATCGACCTGTCAATAGTATCTTGTTATGCAGCCCTGGTGTATTCGTATCAGTCCGGCCGGGCGGTCTCAGACCTCATTAGGGGCATTGAAGTTCGGATCGTTCGGGTTCAGGAAGATGAACTGGTATGAGCCGGGCTCGAGCTCGACAAAATCCAGGGTCATCCCCTGGACCAGAAGCATGCTTGACGCGGATACCACGACATCGATTCCTTCCGATTTTATGAGGATGTCGCCGTCCATCTGGTTGTCGTCGAAACCCATGCCGTAGCGGATGCTGCCATCGGGATTCTGCGTGGCGGCAATGCGCATGGCAAGGTCGTCCATCTGGCCCTGCTTGGCGGACACGCGAATCTGCTCTGCAGCGGCGGGTGTGATTGTGATCATGCTGATTCCTCGGTATCTATTTTCACATTATAAGGCTGAAGTGACGGCCTTGTCTCAGTGCCGGTGCTTTCTGACAAAGTCGGTAAAACGGCGTGCCCAGCGGTGCTGCCGGGTATCGCGCATGTGGCTGTAGGTGGCCAGCAGGTTGTTGATGACAATGCCGTCATGTTTACCATCGATGCCGCTACCCCGCATGACTTCATAGGCATAGACCATCGGTCCTTCAAGATTTTCCAGGCTGGAATAATGAAATTCATGGGCGGCAAATTCGTCCTGTGCCGCCTCCCGGGGCCACGGCAGCTGGGCCAGCTCCCGCAGGCGCACATAGCCCCGTCCCTGTGGCCGGTCATGCATCACGACATCAGCGGGGATCACACCCACCATCTCGCAACGCTTGCCCCGCCAGCTGATACTGCGGGACAGGTACATCAGGCCGCCGCACTCGGCATAGGCCGGCAATCCGGTCTCGATGGCCTGGCGAATCTGCTCCCGGAGCGCTGTATTGGCCTCCAGTGCTTCCATCCGGGTCTCCGGGAAGCCGCCCCCGATAAACAGACCGTCGAGTACCGGCAACTGCCTGTCCTCGAGGGTATTGATGCTGACCAGTTCGGCACCGGCCTGCTCGAGCGCCTTGAGGTCATCCGGGTAATAAAAGCCGAAGGCGGCGTCCCTGGCAATCCCGATCCTGACCCGGTCAGTCGCTGGCGGCTCGAACTGCAGTGGTTCGTAGGCGAGCGGTCCGCGGCCCGCGACCTCGAGCAGGCGCTCAATATCGACCTGGTCCTTGATGCCGTCCCTGATCCGGTTGATGCGGGCTGTTGAGGCGTCCTCCTCGTTGCTGGGAATCAGCCCCAGGTGGCGCTCGACAATCTCCAGTTCCGGGTTCCGGTGTACCCCGCCGAGTACCGTGACGTCGGTATAGTGCTCGATGACGCGGCGCAGCTTGGCCTCGTGGCGGCTGCCGCCCAGCTGGTTGAGGATGACACCGGCAATCTGTATGTCCGGCTCGAATGCCTGGTAGCCCAGGATGAGGGGGGCAATACCGCGCGTCATCCCGCGGGCGTCGAGTACCAGGACGACCGGTGTGTTTGTCAGCGTGGCGAGGGCCGCGTTGCTGTTGCTGCCATCCAGGTCTAGCCCGTCATACAGGCCCTTGTTGCCTTCGATCAACGCGATATCCGCGTCGGCCGAGTAGTGGCCGAGCGTGGAGCGTATCTCGTCCTGCGACATGCAGTAGAAATCAAGGTTGTGGCAGGGCCTGCCGGCGGCCTGCCCGAGCCACATCGGGTCGATATAGTCCGGGCCCTTCTTGAACGGCTGGACCGCCAGGCCACGCTGCGCCATTGCCGCGCACAGACCCAGGGTAATGGTGGTCTTCCCGGAGGATTTATGGGCGGCGGAAATCAGCAGACGGGACATGGTCAGGTTGCCGGTTGATGCTGATTATGTTCACCGCAGAGGCGCGGAGGACGCAGAGAAAACCTTATACATGCCCGATGAATCGCGGTAGCCGGTAGAAAAACAGGCCTGATTGAAAAGACTTTCTCTGCGTTCTCTGCGTCTCTGCGGTAGAAGGATCTGGTATTTGTGTTATGCCGCAGCCTTGGCGGTTCCTGCCGCGTGGTGGTGCGGGTCGACCAGTTCATCCGCCAGGCTCAGTGGCAGGAAGCGCAAAACCCGGATACCGACTACCACGGCTGCCAGTGCCATGGCGATGCCACTGATACCCAGGACGATCTCCGGCAGGCTCGGTGCATAGGCATTGATGCCGCCGTCAAAGAACGAACTGGTGACCTCCATGCCGGGGAACAGTTCCAGCGGGTAGGCCTGCCCGCCGATGATAATGATATACATCTGGGCCAGGCCGCCGATGATCACCAGCAGGGAAGCGAGACCGATCCAGCCACGGGATTTTCCGGTCGTCGGGTGGTAGAGCAGGGCCAGTGGCACCAGGCTGCCGAGCAGGATCTGGACGAACCAGAACAGGTTGGTATAGACCCCGCCGTCCAGCAGGATGAAACGCTCCACGCCGTGGTGTTCGGTCATGTAAAGGTTGGTCAGGTGATACACCATGACGAAGTACAGGACCGCTGCGATAAAGACGCCCAGCAGGTTCTTGAGTCGATTAATGATCAGGTCCCCGAGCGGGCGGTCGGACCACTTGTAGGCCGCCATCAGCACCAGGATAAAGATGGCCAGGCCGAAGGAAAACGACATAATAATGAACATCGGTGCCATCAGGGCCGCATCATAGGC
>Ga0224497_10001602_pt1 | contig 14269 bp, 9 predicted proteins | sample SF_Jul11_sed_USG_4_FD_167970 | JGI IMG/M metagenome (GOLD analysis project Ga0224497, IMG submission 167970) | Sediment microbial communities from San Francisco Bay, California, United States - SF_Jul11_sed_USGS_13 | ecosystem: Environmental > Aquatic > Marine > Sediment | place: USA: California... | reverse complement strand
CCAACCGCTTCACGCGTACGACCTGCAACTCGTAAACGGCCCCATTCGTCCGAGACTGGCCAAGCAGGGCGAGAAGGTCACGCTTTTGGACGGAAAAGAAGTTGCGGTCAACGGGGACACGCTAGTAATCAGCGATGACAGCGGCGCAATCGGCCTGGCCGGGATCATGGGAGGCCTGAACACGGCCGTCAGCGATGCGACTGTCGACGTTTTCTTCGAGGCAGCATTCTGGCCACAGGAGTTCATGACTGGACGGGCCCGTTCATATGGGCTGCACACAGACGCGTCCCTGCGCTTTGAACGCGGCGTTGACCCGGCAGGTCAGGCGCGCGCTGTAGAACGAGCAACTCAGTTACTGCTCGAAATTTCTGGCGGCGACGCGGGTCCGTTAGTATTGCAAACAGCTGACGAGTTTCTGCCAGTACGCAATGCAATACGGGTCCGTCGCACTCGGGTTGCGACACTGCTCGGACTGGAGATTGACGACGATACCATCGTGAATACTCTGCAGCGCCTGGGTCTGTCGACGACTGCTGTTGAAGACGGCTGGGACGTCACGGCGCCTGGTTATCGATTCGATATCGAAATTGAGGCGGATCTGATCGAGGAAATAGCCCGCATTTTTGGTTACGACGCGATTCCCGAGGCAACAGCAGTTGCGGAGACGCCCCTGGAGGCAGTCACCGAATCCAGTGTCGATGTCGAATGGGCTGCAACGACCCTGGTCGCGCGAGATTATCAGGAAGTCATTACCTACAGTTTCATTGACGTGCAGGCGAATAGGAATCTGACTGGTGCCGAGCCGGAACTGGTATTGAGTAATCCAATTTCCTCCGAAATGTCAGTCATGCGCGCATCGCTTTGGCCCGGCATGCTAAGCGCTGCCGCATCAAATGCGTCGCGGCAACAGGATCGAATTCGTTTGTTCGAAATTGGCAAATCGTTTCACGGATCGCTCGATGATCATAGCGAGGTCGTGCGTATCGCAGGTGTCGCAATGGGTTCCGCGCTTCCGGAGCAGTGGGACGGCCAAAGTCGATCTGTTGATTTCTTCGACATTAAAGGCGATGTGTCAGCGTTGCTGCAGCTTGCTGGCGATACGTCAAAAATTGAATTTGTCGCGACCGAGCATCCCGCCTTGCAACCCGGGCAGGCGGCAAACATCATGCGCAACGGGCAGCAACTGGGTGTCATCGGCAAGCTGCATCCACGTCATTTGAAGTTCTTCGAACTCAAGCGCGACGCAATCTTGTTCGAGCTGGACGCGGCAGCGGCGCTCGAATCAAGCGCACCCAAAGCAGTCGCCGTGTCGAAGTTTCCGTCGATTCGTCGCGATATTGCAGTCGTTGTCGATGACAAAATCTCTGCCGACGAACTCGTCGCAACGGTGGCAGCAAGTGCCCCCGATTTGATTTCCAGTGTCAGGATTTTCGACATTTATCAGGGTCCCGGCATAGAAGCAGGGCTAAAAAGCGTAGCTTTAGGCTTGATTTTACAGGAAACATCGCGCACCCTTACTGACGATGACGCGGACGCGGCAATGGCCGCTGCAGTGCGAAAATTACAAGATAAATTTGCGGCAGAGTTGAGAGACTAGAAAGCAATGGCACTGACAAAAGCAGATATGGCGGAATCGCTGTTCAACGAGCTTGGCCTGAATAAGCGGGAAGCTCGCGAACTTGTTGACATGTACTTTGAGGAGCTGCGAGCGTCGCTGGCAGTTGGGGAACAGGTCAAACTTTCCGGTTTCGGAAATTTTGATCTTCGGGATAAAAAAGAACGGCCGGGACGTAACCCGAAAACGGGAGAAGAAATCCCGATTACCGCGCGACGTGTGGTGACTTTTCGGCCGGGACAAAAACTAAAGGCCCGAGTAGAAGCATATGCTGGAACCGGGGAATAACGCCGAACTACCTCCAATTCCTGGCAAGCGTTACTTCACGATAGGTGAAGTTAGCGATCTTTGTGCCGTAAAACCGCACGTGCTCAGGTATTGGGAACAAGAGTTTCCACAGCTGAAGCCGGTCAAGCGTCGTGGCAATCGCCGCTATTATCAGCGTCAGGACGTCCTGATCATCCGCCAGATACGGAGTCTGCTGTATGACGAAGGCTTCACCATAGGTGGGGCTCGACAGCGTCTGTTGGGTGACACCGCGAAAACCGATGTGACGCAAAGCCAACAAATTATCAAGCAGTTACGCTTGGAACTTGAACAAGTTCTAAAGATACTGCGCCGCTAATAATCCGCTTTCTTATGTGCCAGACGGCAAGTATCATTGCCGCCCACAGAGTTTGTCTGAAACCGGTCGGGGCGTAGCGCAGCCTGGTAGCGCACCACAATGGGGTTGTGGGGGTCGGAGGTTCGAATCCTCTCGCCCCGACCAAATTTCGTCACCCAAAGCCGCAGCAGGGACATCTGTCTCGCTCATGTCTCGATCACGCGTGTCGGGCGCTCGCTGCGCTGCGCTTTGCTTCGGCCGACCAATGTCCCACCTGCGGCCTTCTGCACGATTCTGCGGATGACGTTGGGTCTTACGCCGGCGTGATAGCCAGCGCCAGTTTTCTGTCCTCGATACCCAGCAGTATCGGCTGCGCCGTTTCCCTGTAAATGTTGACCTTGGCGTTATAGGCAACGCGTGACAGGCCGTGCTTGTCTGTGATGTGCAATCGACGAATATTGAACTGTCCGCCACCCATGTTTTCGCCGGTCAAATAGCACTTGATTGCCGTGACACGCTCCCCAGAGAACTCCATCCCACTCAGCTTGGAAAGGTTGCCTTGCGCGCGTTGCAGGAATGTCACGGCATCCAGGTTCGCCTGGGTCTGCGCCGGATCGATATATTCATCCGCGATGTCCGCAAGGAAATCACCGACGAGTATCTGACCAGGCAGGGCCGCATCGATCATTCGCGCGAGTTCTATCGTTACGTCGCCGACGATGAAATCGTGCATCGTTGGATTGAGTCCCTCTGCCTGATGAAACTCGTAACATGCGCCAACATGAAAACAGGCGCGAAGTCTTGGCACGGCTTTCGATGTCGTTTTGCTGCGCGCGATTGCATTGTCCGCAAGGACGATGTGCATGAAGTGATAAAGATTGACATTGGCTTCGAGACCATCGTCGCGATTCCAGACATAAAACCCGTCACCGCTCGAGGAGCGCGCAAAGTTGATGCCGACATCCTGCTCGAGCATCTTGGCGTGCGCGGAATTTAGTGAGTAGGCCAGGCTGTTGAGCTGCGTCATTTGCTCAAACGGCGTTAATAAACTGAATCCCACGATATCGAATAGCGTAACGGCGCGACTGGCGACATAGTTGATACCGTAGCGGCGAATCATCTTTTCGATAATCTGCGTCTCGACCGGATGGCCCGTCAACGGCTGGCGCAAATTCAGCACCTTCGGTTCGACCTCGAGCAAACGCGCAACTTTCTGCATTTGCGACAAAGACAGCTGTCGCTCTCCGGATATCAATTCGGTGATAAATCTTGCGGACACCCTGCCTGTATTGTTACCAGATTGCGGCGACGTGTAATCGGCGATGGCGTAATGGGGAACGACCAGGATTAACAGCCCGCCATCGAGCGGGGCCCAACTCAAAATATTATTTTGACCGAGGGACCAGTGCCGGTGCAGACACTGCTCCAGGTGGACGAGATTACTTCGCTGACGCAGACCCATCTCCTGCGCGAGGCCCGCGAGTTGATCCAGATACGGCGAAAAATCAGCTATGCGCCGGATGCCGGATTGCGATAGATCGTCAAGTTCCATGCGTGTGCCCAAAGCGACTTTCGTGCGACTGTTTTCTCTGCCACAGTTCACACAGCCAGCGCCGGTATCGCTATTGCGCCGATACCGACAGTCGAAAGTAATCAACTCTTATGTATAGCGCAAGTATTATCAGGAAGTGCGCGTATCTATTTTATATTGCGGAGATTCCTTGAACGCAACGGCGGGACGATTTTACATAATCGGGGGGCCAATGAGGGGGCCGACCGACGATGATTAGGGGACCCCGAATCACAGAGATACAGGCGTTGCGGAATTCGCTGGCCAGCGACCTTATTCGCACTCCGTTGCTTCGCTGTGCCGCACTGGAAGACCTGATGGGCGAAGGCACGCGGATATTCGGCAAACTCGAGTTCCTGCAGCGCACCGGGACGTTCAAGGCACGCGGCGCTCTCGCCGTTTTGAGCAGTCTGAGCGATGCTCAGCGGGCTGCCGGTGTAACTGCAGTCAGCGCGGGTAATCACGCAGTGGCGACTGCCTACGCGGCACAGGCTGTCGGCGCAAGTGCAAAGATAGTCATGATCAGCACGGCAAATCCGGTCCGCATCGAGGCTTGCAGGATGCATGGCGCAGAGCTGGTCTTGGTCGACGATGTGCATGAGGCATTCCACGTCGCAGAGAGAATCCGGGAAACGGAAGGACGGTTTTTGGTGCATCCTTTCGAAGGCCCGGCGATCGCGACCGGAACCGGAACGGTCGGGCTGGAAATCTGCGAGCAATGCGACCAATTCGATGCGGTGATTGTGCCGATTGGTGGCGGGGGACTGATTGCGGGCATCGCTAACGCGGTTAAGCAATTACGACCGAAGTGTGAGATCTTCGGCGTGGAGCCGAGTGGTGCGGACTCAATGCACAGGAGTTTCGACGCCGGCGAGCCGCAGGCGATCGACAAGGTGCGAACGATTGCCGATAGTCTTGGTGCACCATTCGCAATGCCGTATTCGTTTGAACTATGCCGCCAAAACGTTGACAGGCTTGTTCTGGTTGACGACCTGCAGCTGCGAAAGGGGATGGGCACGCTGTTTCAGCGTATGAAGATAGCGGTGGAGCCCGCCTGTGCCGCAAGTACTGCCGCATTGTTTGGTCCGCTGCGTCAAGAGCTGTCCGGCGCGACCGTTATCCTGGTATTTTGCGGCAGCAACATTGACTGGGACACCTTCGCAAGACAGGCAATATTCGAGAAGCTGAATGCTGGTTGACGACCTGAAGGCAATCGTTGGTGAAAAAGGCTGGTCAGTTGATGCTGATGAGCTGGCGCCGCACCTGACAGAATGGCGCGGCAGGCTGCGGGGCGAGACGCTTGTCATGGTCGCGCCGAACACAACCGCGCAGGTGTCCGAAGTGGTCAAAGCGTGCGCGGCGGCTGACGTCGCGGTTGTTCCGCAGGGTGGCAATACCGGACTCTGCGGTGGCGCAATCCCTGATGCCTCGGGTCAGCAGGTACTGCTGTCCCTGGCACGACTCAATTCGATACGGCGGATCGACCCGAACGACTCTTCAATCATCGTCGAAGCTGGCTGCATTCTTGCAGACGTGCAGCAAGCTGCACGCAATGTCGGTCGCTATTTCCCGTTAAGTCTCAGCGCTGAGGGCAGCTGTCAAATCGGCGGAAATCTCTCGACCAATGCTGGCGGGATCAATGTGCTGCGCTATGGCACGGCCCGGGAACAGGTGCTTGGCCTGGAGGTGGTCCTGGCCGATGGCACGGTTTGGCATGGGCTGCGGTCGCTGCGTAAAGACACGGCGGGATACGATATGAAGCAGCTGTTCGTTGGCAGTGAAGGGACGCTGGGCGTGATTACGGCGGCAACGCTGAAGCTATATCCGGATCCGGGTAAAACGGCGACGCTTTTCGTTGCGCTGCCGACTGCGAACGGCGCCGTGCAATTGCTCGCACGAATGCGCAAACGACTAGCCGATCGAATTCAGGCATTCGAACTGATATCCGAACGTTGTCTGCAATTTGTTGTGCGCCACATTCCGGACTCGGCACTACCATTTGGCAAGGATTATCCCTGGTATGTCCTGTGCGAAGTAATCGTCGGCGATTCGGTAACCGAGATTGAGAGTGCACTCGCCGATACGCTGGAAGACGGACTGATCAGTGACGCGATAATCGCCAAGAACAAGGGCGAGGCGGATCGGTTCTGGCGCATGCGGCATTCGCTTTCTGAAGCGCAAAAACCTGAAGGAGCGAGCCTCAAACACGACATAGCAGTGCCAATCGGCAGTATCGGCGAGTTTCTGGAACGGGGCGATTCGTTGCTCGCACACATGTCGCCCGATGCACGCCTGGTTGCGTTTGGTCACGTCGGAGACGGTAACCTGCATTACAACGTTTCGCAGCCGGCTGGTGCTGACGGGGGGCGGTTCCTCGCCGACGGCATAAAGCTGACCTCGGCAATCTACGAACTCGTTGCCGAGCTTGGAGGCAGTTTCAGCGCCGAGCACGGCATCGGGGTGTTGAAGAAGGAGTATCTGCGGCAGTATCGGGGGGGCGCGGAAGTCACGCTGATGGAAGCTGTAAAAACGGCGCTGGATCCGAAAAACACGCTCAATCCCGGCAAAGTAATTTGACGACCAGTTCCGCGTGTGTGCTTGACCGAACCGGTAGAATTCGTTCAATTTGGATAAATCCGCAGTCGTCGCAACGACACTGGGGTGGCCGCAAGGAATTATGAACGCAGAATCGGACAAAATTCGCGAATCGCTCGTCGATCAGTTGTCGAGTTTTGATGACAAGATCGACGACATCGAAATGCTCGCAGAGATACAAACGAGCATTGGGCGTCTGCTCGGCAGCAGCGGTGGTAGTGAAGCGGAAATCCGGCGTGTCCTGCAGGACCGCTACGAGAGCGGGGCTCTGCGTAAGGAGACGTTTCAACTCGTAAAGTCGATGCTCGATCGCTTTGTAACCGAGCAGATATCGACGAGCCCAGGGATTCCGGAACGGGCCGCACGGATCGAGCGGTCGATCCCATCCAAGCCCGAACCAGCTGCTGCTTCCGCCGAGCAGTCGCTCAGTTCCACGATAGTGATTCCACGCTCAGACTTGATCGAGCCGCAGTCGTCGGACGGGCATATGCAAGTCGGTTCCGTGCTTCGCGACCGATTCATGCTGCAGGAGCGTGTGAAGGGCGGCAGCATGGGCGTCGTTTATAAGGCCATGGACAGACGGCTTGCTGAGGCAGGAACGGAGTCGCCGTGGGTGGCGGTGAAGATCCTGTCGCCGAAGCTGTCGCAAAACGGTCCGGCGTTGCGAGCGCTGCAGCAGGAAGCTGCCAAAGGGCGATGCCTGGTGCATCCGCATATCGTTCGTTTCATTGATCTCGATCGAGACGATGAACTGTACTTCATCGTAATGGAATGGCTCGAGGGCCGGACATTGGCGGATATCCTCGATTCGCCGGATTCAGGGAGCATCGATACGGAGCGCGCATTCAAAATCGTGCGCCAGATCGGCAAGGCGCTCGATTATGCGCATCGTTGCGGAATCGTCCACGCTGATGTCAAACCCGGCAATGTCATGATATTACCTAACGGCGATGCGAAGTTGTTTGACTTCGGTGTCGCACGGGTGCGGCAACAGCAACTGGAGAAAGATCCCAGCTTTGATCCTGGCGTCCTCGGATTGCTGACACCGGCCTATTCAAGCATGCAGGTGCTGACCGGCGAAAAGCCGGTGCCGGCTGACGACGTGTTTTCTCTGGCGTGTCTGCTTTATCGGCTCATTGCAGGTTATCGGGTGTTCGGACCACGCAATGCAGCCGAGGCTGCCGAGGCAGGCATGGAGCCGCAGCGACTGGATAAACTCAGTGACGAGAATTGGCGCGTCTTGAAAAAAGCGCTGTCTTACTCGCGAGTGACACGATTCGAATCCATGGCGGAATTTGTCGAGGCTCTGGATGCAGAGGCAACCGGGGAGAAAATAACCGTCGATATACCAGCGCCTGCACGATTTAGTGAGCCGGCTGAGACGTCTGGTTTCGGGCGAGTGATCACTGGGCTTATCATCCTGGCTGGGCTCCTCGGCGTGGCTGGCAATCAACTTGGTTGGTTCGATCCACTCAAGGAGCGCTTCTTGATTCAGGAATCTCAGGAGGTGCTGGAGGAGCCAGTCATAGAGGCAGCTCCCATTGCAGAAGAAGCCCCACTTGTAGAAGAGCTTGTAGCCCTGCCCGAGGAACCGGTTATTGAGGAAGTCGTCGACGAATTGGTTGTCGAGTCGGACGCGGCAAGCGAGATTGTGGCTGCCGTCGAAGCCGTCGAGATACCGGAGCCAGCGGTTATCGCTGTTCCGCTGGTCGATTTCTCGAAGCTGCCGCGAGCTAACGCCGAAGTTCGTATTTTGGCTGGCGGAAGCAACGCCGAGCCCGTTACCGTGAGACTTCGCGAGGATGGTGGTTCCGCCACGGTAGACCTCGTGCGCAGTGACGTGGAATTTCCGCTCACATTGCGCGTGGAAGAGGCTGGTTTCACTGGCAATCGTTCCCCGTGGGCTGCGAAGCAGTACGAATTTTCGAATAATGGATACCTGGACTTCCCGGTGGGCCAGGACCGCGCCCGCGTGACCCTGACGATGATGTCGGATCGTGTCCGGGAGGCGGATCAGCAATCGACGTTGCGCGTGCGCGAGTCAGACGCAGCGACATCGGAGCTAGCGATTATCAATGTCGTGCTCGAGGACGACGATCAGCGAGCTTTCGAGGCAAAATTGCCGGCCAACACAGTCGCGTTTGCGGCGAGTCAGGTTTCCGTGAACGAACAGGATCCGGCGGTCCAACTCGACGTCGTCCGATTCAACCCCGATGACACATCCTTGGTCGTTGGCTACGTTCTCCGGGACATCACGGCGACGCAAGGAGAAGACTATTTCGCCCCCGGTGGATTCACCATTGAATTCGGTCCCGGACAACGGTCAACCAGACTCCTGATCCCGCTGGTTCAGGACTCGGAATATGAAGACAACGAAGCGTTCAGTGTGGAATTGTCGAACGTGGACTCTGGCGCGGCCGTCGACGTATTCACTCGCGTTGCCGTCATGATTCGGGACGACGATCAATAGGGCCCAACAATCGGGGCGCGTGGCGCTTCGCTGGGTAGCGATTCATTGCTAGACTTTCGCCCTTGACCTGACGCAGTGTCCGGTCCCTGCCAGCAGACTACAGGGCGATCACGATGGAAGAAAAAGAACTGCGGCGCTATTCGCGCGTCGTTGTCGATGGTGATGAACAGGCCTCGAGCCGCGCAATGTTGCGTGCGGTCGGCTTTAGCGACGAAGACTTCCAGCGGCCGCAGATTGGCGTTGCCTCGACATGGGCTATGACAACGCCGTGCAATATGCACATCAACGATCTCGCGGCGGAGGCGGCAAAAGGCGCGGATGAGGCTGGCGGGAAGGCGGTGATATTCAACACCATCACTATCTCAGACGGTATCTCGATGGGGACACCGGGCATGCGCTATTCCCTCGTGTCGCGCGAGATAATTGCCGACTCGATCGAGGCTGTGACAGCTGGAGAAGGATTTGATGGGCTTGTAGCGATCGGTGGTTGCGACAAAAACATGCCCGGCTGCATCATGGCCATTGCGCGACTGAACCGACCAGCAGTATTTGTCTATGGCGGCACAATCAAACCAGGCGCGAAGCGGCGGGATATCGTATCCGTTTTCGAGGCCGTAGGTGCAAAATCGAGCGGCAGGATCAGTGATGCGGAGCTTCTCGAAGTCGAGCAGACCGCGGTTCCGGGCCCCGGTGCGTGCGGAGGGATGTACACCGCGAATACGATGGCATCGGCGATTGAAGCATTAGGTATGAGCCTCGCCAATAGTTCTGCGCAAGAAGCCGTGTCCGAGCAAAAAGTCGACGACTGCCGCCGCGCGGGCGGTGCGGTTCTGAACCTCATCAAAAACGACATCAAACCCCTCGATATCATGACGCGCAAGGCATTCGAGAATGCCATAGCAGTCGTCATCGCACTTGGTGGCTCGACGAACGCAGTTCTCCACCTGATCGCGATGGCACGAGAGGCGAATGTGGATCTCACGATCGATGACTTCACCGTGATTGGTGCGAAAGTGCCGATGCTTGCTGACCTCAGGCCCAGCGGCAAATACCTGATGTCAGAGCTGATCGAAATTGGCGGCATTCAGCCGCTAATGAAGCGCATGCTCGATCATGGATTGCTCCATGGCGACTGCATGACCGTTACTGGCAAGACCCTCGCGGAGAATCTCGAAGACGTCTGCGACTATCCGCCCGGTCAGGACATCATCCGCGACTTTGACAATCCGATCAAAGCTGACAGCCACCTGACGATTCTGTACGGCAATCTGGCGCCCGAAGGCGCGGTGGCCAAGATCACTGGCAAGGAGGGCCTCCGGTTCGAAGGCAGCGCGCGTGTGTTCCATTCCGAAGAAAAGGCCCTTCAGGCCATTCTCGATGGCGACGTCAAGGCCGGTGACGTCGTCGTCATTCGCTACGAGGGGCCAAAAGGCGGGCCTGGAATGCGCGAGATGCTAAGCCCGACCGGCGCCATCATGGGAAAAGGACTCGGCGCGGACGTTGCATTGATCACGGATGGGCGGTTCTCCGGTGGCAGCCACGGTTTCGTTGTAGGACACATATCGCCCGAGGCCGCTGTGGGTGGCCCGATCGCCTTGATTGAGGACGGTGATGCAATCGTGATCGATGCGGAAATCCGGCAGCTGCAACTCGACGTCTCGGCAGAAACAATGGCTGCGCGCAGGGCAAAGTGGGTTCGACCACCGTCGCTGGTCAAGAGCGGCGCCCTGGCCAAATACCGGGCCGAAGTGTCCTCGGCATCCGAGGGCGCCATAACGATACCGCCGCCGTGGGATGACTGAGCAACTCGGCGATTTGAGCCCGCCGCAACCCGCCTGGGACCAGCCTGCGGACGAACGCCGCGCCTGGAGATCCGGGCAAAGACTTGACCTTTTCGACCTGATTCGCTCTACTTGATCGACGAGCGTTTCCGTCACCCACGTAATGTGCCAACACGTCGAGTTAATCGACGTGAAAAAACACATAAAACATATGGCGCGCCAGAGGTGCGTGGGTGCGAATGGCAATAGTACCGGCTAGTAATAAAGTCTGGACATTGTCAACGAACCCGCGAGGTGATTCCTGGCGGGTTTTTTTTTGCTGACAAATCTCGGTGATGATTGAGCAATAGCATGCACGAATCGATTGCAGAAGCGGACTTTACTGGCGGCGAAGCACTGGGTTCGCCCACAGAGATCTCGGCATCGCCCTGGGTGGTGATGAAGTTTGGCGGCAGCAGCGTCGCGACTGCCAAGAACTGGAAGACGATCGCCGGGCTGATAAGGAACAGACTTGCTGACGGATTGAAACCGGTGATTGTCCATTCAGCCTTGCACAGAGTCTCCAATGGACTGGAAGCCTTGCTGCGAAAGGCAGCAGCTGGAGAAACCTCTCAAGAGCTCGCGGGCATTCGCAAACAGCACTACGACCTTGCAGATACACTTGGTCTCGATGGACCGGCCCTGCTCGGCGATATTCTGCACGAGTTGCAACAGCTGGTTGCTGGTGTCCGGCTGGTGCGTGAGGTCAGTGTGCGCGTTCGGGTCCGTATCATGGCGCTCGGCGAACTCATGGCGACGCGACTTGGCGCCGAGTACCTGCAGAGCGTCGGACTGCCGATAGCGTGGGCGGACGCTCGTGACCTCTTGACCAGCGTCGCTAGCAGTGGCGGCCAGCGCACACAGGACTACTTGTCAGCGAAGTGTAATGCGGACCCGGACCCATCGTTTCGCAATACGCTTGCCGGGATGGGCAAGGTCATCCTGACGCAGGGCTTCATCGCCCGCAATGAATGGGGTGAGACCGTACTGCTCGGCCGCGGCGGGTCCGATACATCGGCGAGTTATTTCGCCGCGCGACTGCAGGCGCGCCGCCTCGAGATCTGGACCGATGTTCCAGGCATGTTTACGGCGGATCCGAAGGTCGTGCCGTCGGCACGGCTGCTGCTTGCGCTGCATTACGACGAGGCACAGGAGCTGGCGTCCGCAGGAAGTTCCGTGCTGCATCCGCGCTGCCTGTCTCCTCTGCGGGCATGCAGCATTCCGCTGTTTATTCGTTGCACCGCGTCACCGGAAATTTCCGGAACAGTGGTGTCGGCAGTCACCGATGAGGTCGAGCCGCAGGTGAAGGGAATCTGTCTGCGCGATGGGTTGACGCTGATATCGATGGACGGAGTCGGAATGTGGCAGGAAGTCGGATTTCTTGCACGTGCGTTCGCGTATTTCAACGAACATGGCGTGTCGGTCGATCTCGTTTCTACGTCTGAAACCAACGTCACAGTATCTGTCGATACGACAGACGGCCAGTTGCTGCCAGACACGAAACGAGCCTTGCTTAGCGATCTGGAGACCCTTTGCCGGGTCCGTGCGATCAGCGATTGCTCAGCCGTCAGTCTGGTTGGCCGCAAGATCCGTACGATTCTGCCGCGGATGGCACCTGTCTTCGCAGTATTCGAGGAAGAAAAGATCCATCTGATGTCGCAGGCGGCAAACGACCTGAATCTGAGTTTTGTCGTCGACCAGGGGCAGGGCCCGCGACTCGTGCGTAAATTGCACGCCTCGATCATTCGCAAAGTCGGAGGCAGTCCGGTATTCGGCCAAAGTTGGGAGAGGCTGTTTCATGGCGATCAGCCAGCCGTACATGCACACGACGCGTGGTGGATGCGTAAACGTGGACAACTCCTGGAGCTGGCCGACAAGCAGCTCAATGCATACATCTATGATCGCGACACGGTAAGCGCCGCAGCTCGAAGCCTGTTGCAATTGAGCAGTGTCGATCGGGTCCTGTATGCGGTCAAGGCGAATTTCAACGCCGAGTTGCTGCGGGCATTGGCCGAAGAAGGCGTCGATTTCGAGTGTGTGTCGCCGGGCGAGGTCAAGTTGATAGAAGAGGTCATTCCCGATGTAGACCGGGGTCGGATCCTGTTTACACCGAACTTCGCCCCGCGCGACGAGTACGAATGGGCCGTCAGGAAAGGATTGCAGCTGACGCTGGACAATCTGTATCCACTGCAAGCCTGGCCGGAGCTGTTCGAGGGCACCGAATTATTCATTCGCGTCGACCCGGGCCAGGGGCGCGGGCATCATGAAAACGTCAAGACCGCCGGTAATCACTCCAAATTCGGCATTCCGCGATTCGAGATTGACGAATTGAAACGCCTGATTGACGCTGTGGGCGCTGATGTAATCGGCATTCATGCGCACAGCGGCAGCGGCATTTTTGATCCGGATAACTGGCGTTCGGTCGCTGTCGAACTCGTGCAGGTCGCGCAAAAGTTTCCGCGGGTCAAATGGATTGATCTTGGCGGTGGCCTTGGGGTTCCGGAGAAACCGGGCGAAACTCCGTTTGATCTGCAAAAGCTCGACGATACGCTGAACGAAATTCGCGTGTCATATCCACAGTATCGACTTTGGTTGGAGCCCGGGCGTTACCTCGTTGCTCAGGCCGGTGTGCTGATCAGTCGCGTCACGCAGATCAAAGGGAAGGGCGACATGCGTTACATCGGCATCGGCACTGGTATGAATTCACTGATCCGTCCTGCGCTCTATGGTTCTTATCATGAAATCGTCAATCTCACGAAAGCCCATCAGGTGCCGACGGAGACCGTGACCGTCGTCGGCCCCATATGCGAAACTGGTGACCGCATTGGCAGCGATCGCTTGCTGCCGTTGTCCGAGGAAAACGACGTCATCCTGATTGCCAACGCCGGCGCATACGGTTATGTGATGAGTTCGCCGTATAATCTCCGCGACGTCGCACAAGAACTCGTCATTTGATTCGAGGGAACAGGCCATGAAACTATTTTGGGCACCGCAGACTCGCTCGTCGCGCGCCGTTTGGCTGCTTGAAGAAGCGGGCGTGAACTACGAGCGGGAGTTGGTGGATATGCGCAGCCCGGACCGTCACGATACCGACGAGTTTCTTGCTGCCAGCCCTATGGGTAAAGTACCCGCACTCGTGGATGGCGATGTGATGATGTCCGAGTCGGCTGCCATTGCGTTGTACGTTGCGGATCGTTATTGCTCCGGGACTCTGGCGCCGGCGCTCGACGACGCTGCCCGGGGCAAATTTCTCTACTGGATAATGTACGCGCCAGCCGTTGTCGAGCCGGCAATGGCGGAGAAATTCAGCGGCATCGAGCCAAACAAGGTCCGCAACGGCTGGGGCGACTTCGACCTGATGATCGCAACGCTGGAGAACGGGTTGCGCGACAGGATCTGGTTGCTCGGAGAGCAATTCACGGCGGCCGATGTGATGGTCGGATCGAGCGTCGTATTTATGCGGATGTTCGACATGCTGCCCGGGTCCGAGACTCTGAATGCTTACGCAGACCGCTGTCTCGCCCGGCCTGACTATCAAACAGCGCTGTCGCTGGAGAAAAGTAACTAAGCGGTATGTCGTGACTCGAGCTCGCGA
>Ga0224497_10001599_pt1 | contig 14278 bp, 16 predicted proteins | sample SF_Jul11_sed_USG_4_FD_167970 | JGI IMG/M metagenome (GOLD analysis project Ga0224497, IMG submission 167970) | Sediment microbial communities from San Francisco Bay, California, United States - SF_Jul11_sed_USGS_13 | ecosystem: Environmental > Aquatic > Marine > Sediment | place: USA... | reverse complement strand
CCGAGACCGCCGGACGGGTAATGTAACGGCACAGCCGCTCGAGCTTTTGCCGCTCATGGGCCTCAGCGGCCACCCCGGCATGCAACGAGAAACCCGACGCATTCGCCACCCGGGCGCCGGTCTCTTCCAGGCAACCCTGCTGCGACAGGGGCTGCAGGCTGCCAACAGTAGGCGCTTTAGGCGAAGGCCTTGCGGCCCTGTTGCGGACCGATCGCGATGCGGTAGGTAATTGAACTGCCAAGTACTTGTTCCAGACCGGCCTCATCCCGGGGCTCCAACGCAAGATAGCTGTTGTCCATATCGCGCACCAGTAGCCCTTGACGCTCCAGGTATCGGCCGACCCGCTCGCTCACAGTGTGGACGAGGCTTTCCAATTCGGCCTTCTCGGGTGCCTTCACCCGCTGAAAACGCAGATGATCACCACTACCCACATACACACCGTCCAGATAGAGCATATGAAAATGTATGTTCAGATTCAGTGCACTACCGAATCGCTGGATGAGGGTCACCGCGCCGATGTTTGCCGTGCGCCGCGCGTATCCGGCCTGCCTCACCTGGCGGGTGGCAATCGTTCGATAAACGATGCCAAGCACCTTGCCCATTACAGCCGGCCGGGTAGCGAACAAGAACCGCAGGGCATACGGGAAGCTCAACACCCACTGCCGCATTGGGACCTCAGGCAAGATGTCGTCGACCAATAAAGCCGCACTCTCGGCCATACGCCTCGCACCGCAGCTGGGACAGAAGCCGCGCCGTTTACAACTGAAGGCCACCAATCGCTCCTGGTGACATTCCATGCAGTGCACACGCAGGAGCCATGCTCCAGGCGTCCGCACTTGAGGTAATCCTCGAATTCCCGCTGAACATACTCGGGCAATGGCCTGCCCTCGGTGGCCAACTGGGCCACAAAGGCGGGGCAATTTTCATTAATGAGCTGGTACAGGAGGATCTGTTCCGGACGGTGGCGTTCGTACAGAAACGGACACTCACCCGGCCTGGTTTCCCTGCCTGCCGGTAACTGCCGCATGATCGCGTCCTTGCGATTAGGTATTTCTACTCAGGCTAGCAGGTAGCCAGACGTTATAGCCGTCAGCCCGGGATGGTGTAAATGTCAGCGATTGTGAACGGTTGGTACAGATTACAGATCAGATACTAACTGACATCCATCATTTACTACTCTCTTGATGTGGTCCGATATCAAAAAACCGATGCACTCAATTCATGCACCGCCGTCAACATCTCCGCGTCATCCGTTAACGCCTCCGCAATACAGCTGCGGCAGGCCACCACGGGGTTGATGCCAGTGGCAATCAGCTTCGCCGCATGCACCAACAGGCGGGTACTGGCGCCCTCCTCCAGGCCGCTGCCCTTGAGGTTACGGGTCATGTGCGCGAACTTGACCAGCTGGCCGGCCAGGTCAGAGTCGATGCCGGTCTCGTTGACGATGATCCTGGCCTCCAGGGCCACCGCCGGGTAATTGAATTCCAGGGCCACGAAACGCTGGCGTGTGCTCTGCTTGAGGTCCTTGAGCACGCTCTGGTAGCCGGGGTTGTAGGAGATGGCCATGCAGAACTCGGGGCCGGCCTCGATGACCTCGCCGAGCTTTTCCATCGGCAAAACCCGCCGGTCATCGGCCAGCGGGTGGATCACCACGGTGGTGTCCTTGCGCGCCTCGACGATTTCGTCGAGGTAGCAGATGGCGCCGTTGCGCACCGCGCGTGCCAGCGGGCCGTCGACCCAGACGGTTTCGCCGCCGGTGACCAGGTAGCGTCCCACCAGGTCGGAGGCGGTCAGGTCATCGTGGCAGGAGACGGTGATCAGGGGCCGTTGCAGACGCCAGGCCATGTGCTCCATGAAGCGGGTCTTGCCGCAGCCGGTGGGCCCCTTGAGCAGTACCGGTAGTTGGTTCTTGTAGGCCGCCTCGAAGACGGCCAGTTCGTCGCCGACGGGTTCGTAGTAGGGCTCCTCCAGGATGAAGAATTCTTCCGGTTTCAGGGTGCGGACGCTCACGCGGGTACTCCAATGCTGGGATTTACTGGATCAGGCAAGGAATCTTGCCACAGAGCGCACAGAGAACACAGGGCGGAATCGCGCCTGCGCCCGATTAAGCGCCGGGCATAAACGAGGCGTTCCTGCCCCAAATCGACGTACCGGAGGGGGTGGATCAAGGGGATCAGGACGGTGGGACAACATTACCCAGTAGTTGCACGTGCTATATAATGATTCTATTTCTGTATTGCAAAATTCAATATGCTTCTTCCTTTAACTGTATGGCACCGATGCGGGAGACAGGGTATCGTTATCGTCCAATTGTCCGGTTACCCCGCGTAGCAATGCAGCGCGCCGAAACTCACACGTAACCGTCCGGAATTCAAACAGAAAAGACGCCCACCAGCGTCCAAGCGGAGGTTCATCTAATGTCGGAGGTTATCGCAACCAACCAGACCATCCTGGTGGTGGGAGGCGGCATCAGCGGCGTGACGGCTGCGATCGAGGCCGCCGAGTGTGGCAAGCAGGTCATACTCGTCGAGAAGAACCCCTCCATCGGCGGCCGCGTCAGCCAGCTCTACAAGTACTTCCCCAAGCTGTGCTTCCCGTCCTGCGGCATGGAAATCAACCTGCGCCGCATCAAGGCCAACCGCAACCTGCGCATCCTGACCATGACCGAGGTCAGCGCCGTCAGCGGCGAGTCGGGCAACTACAGTGTGACCCTGAAAAACACGCCGCGCTACGTCAACGAGAACTGCACGGCCTGCGGTGACTGCGAGACCGCGGTGGAGGCCGAGTTCGCCAGCGAGTACGACTACGGCATGAAGCAGCGCAAGGGCGCCTACCTGCCGTTCAATATGGCCTACCCCCAGCGCTACGTGCTCGACCCGCGCATCATCGGCACCCCCGATGCCGACAAGGCGAAGGCGGCCTGCAAGTACGACGCCATCGACCTCGACGCGCAGGAGAGCGAGACCACCATCACCGTCGGCGCCATCGTCTGGGCCACCGGCTGGCAGCCGTACGATGCCGACAAGATCCAGCCCTACGGCCACGACCGCATCGCCAACGTCATCAGCAGCGTCGAATTCGAGCGCATGCTGGACCCCTTCGGTCCCACCGGCGGCAAGATCGTGCGCCCGTCCGACGGCAAGGAGGCGAAGAACGTGGCCTTCATCCAGTGCGCCGGCTCACGTGACCGCAACCACCTGCGCCACTGCTCCCGCATCTGCTGCATGGCCACGCTGAAGCAGACCACCTATCTGCGCGAGAAATTCGAGGACGACTTCAAGGCCAGCGTCTACTACATCGATATCCGCGCCATCGACCGCATCGACGACTTCTACCAGAAGATACAGGACGACCCCAATGTCAGCTTCGTGAAATCCAAGGTCGCCAGCATCACTGAGGAGAAGGAGACCGGTAATCCGGTGCTGCACGGGGTCGATACCGAGGGCTACCACCGCTACAGCAACCCGCACGACCTGTGCGTGCTGGCCGTCGGCATGGAGCCCAGTGTGCCCAGGGATGCCTTCCCGGTCGATGTCGTGATCAACGAGAGCGGGTTTATCGAGGCCAACGAGAAAAACGGCGGCATCTTCGCAGCCGGGTGTTCATCCGACGCCCTGGATGTGAACCGCGCGGTCCAGAGCGCCACGGCCAGTGCATTGCGTGCGATCCAGGTGGTCAACCGGGTCGCTGGAACGGAGGGTTAAACGATGTCAGACGAAATCAAGACAGGCGCATACATCTGCAAGGGCTGTGGTCTGGGCGAACGTCTCGACTGCGACCAGCTGGCCACCATCGCCGAGCGCGAGGGCAAGGCCAACATCGTCAGGCAGCACGATTTCCTGTGCAACGCCGAGGGCGTGGCCATGATCCAGAGCGACATCGACAACGAGGGCGTCAACCGCATCACGATCGCAGCCTGCTCGCGCCGCTCCAAGACCGAGGCCTTCAATTTTGACAATGTCGCCATCAACCGTACCAACCTGCGCGAAGGTGTGATCTGGGTGCGACCGGATGATGACGAATCCCGCGAAACAACCCAGGAAATGGCCGCAGACTATGTGCGCATGGGTTGTGCCGAGATCAAGTACACGACCCCGCCACAACCCAGTGAAGAGGCGGCCAGCAACAACAATCTGCTGGTCGTCGGTGGCGGTGTCACCGGCATGACCGCCGCGATTGAAGCAGCCGCAGCCGGTTACCCGGTGACGCTGGTGGAGAAATCCGGTCAGCTGGGTGGCTCAGCCGCCTTCGAATGGAAAGGCGTGCCGGAACACAGCCCGTACAGTGACCCGGTCGATAACGGCGTGGCCGGGATGATCGCCCGCATAGAAGCCGACAGCAAGATAACTGTGCATCTGAATTCCACCACCACCAAGACCAGTGGTGCACCTGGGCGTTTCTCGGCGGACATTTCCACGGAATCCGGTTCGACCACGACGGAAAACTTCGGTGCCATCATCATGGCCTCGGGTGCGCGCAACTACGACGCCAGTCAATTACCGGAACTCGGTTACGGCAAGAGCCCGGACGTCATTGACCAGGCCGGTCTGGAAAAACTTGCAGTGGAAGCAAACGGCGGCCCGATCAAGCGACCAAGTGACGGCAAGGAAGTCGAGAACGTGGTGTTCGTGCAATGCGCCGGACAGCGCAGCCAGAAGGAAGGCCACCTGTCGTATTGTTCCGGTCACTGCTGCTCGACCTCGATCAAGCAGGCTATGTACTTCAAGGACCAGAACCCGCAGATCGATACCAACATCATCTATACCGACCTGCGTACCCCGGGTGCCGGTGGTGAGGATTTCTACCGCAGCGGCCAGGAGAAAGGCATCACCTTTACCAAGGGTGTGGTCAGTGAAGTCGCCGTCAACGGCAGCGGTGTACAGGTCAAGTTCAAGGACCTGATTCTCGACCAGGACGTCAACGAGAATGCCGATCTTGTCGTGCTGGCCACCGGCCAGGTGCCGAACTCCGGCGTCGATATCGAGGCCCTGCCGGAAGATTTAAAAGACGAGGACGGCAATATCATTCCCGAGGTGAAGGTCGACTCCATCCTGAACCTGACCTACCGCCAGGGTAAGGATCTGCCGCACCTGAAAAACGGCTTTAATGACTCTCACTTCATCTGCTTTCCGTATGAGACCCGTCGTACCGGCATCTACTCCGCCGGGCCGGTGCGTCGCCCCATGGACTTGCAACAGGCAAAAGAAGATGCCACCGGTGCCGCACTCAAGGCCATACAGGCACTGGAAAACGCCAAGCTCGGCCGCGCCGCGCACCCGCGCTCCGGCGACCTGTCGTTCCCGTCCTTCCGCAAGGAAGGCTGCACCCAGTGCAAGCGCTGCACGGTGGAATGCCCGTTCGGCGCCATCGACGAGGACGAGGAACGCTACCCGCTGTTCAACGAGGCGCGCTGCCGCCGTTGCGGTACCTGCATGGGCGCCTGCCCGGTACGCGTCATCTCGTTCGAAAACTATTCTGTGGAAACCGTCGGTCAGCAGCTCAAGGCTGTCGATATCCCGGATGAGTTCGATGAGAAGCCGCGCATCCTGGTGCTGGCCTGTGAAAACGACGCCTACCCGGCACTCGACATGGCCGCCAAGAACGGCAACCACTACAGTGAGTTTGCCCGCGTCATCCCGGTGCGCTGCCTGGGCTCGGTCAACACCATCTGGATTTCCGATGCCCTGAACAGCGGCTATGATGGTATCGTGCTGATGGGCTGCCAGAAGGGCGAGAACTACCAGTGTCACTTCGTCAAGGGCTCCGAGCTCGCGCACACGCGTATGAGCAAGGTCGACGATACGTTGGAAACGCTCAACCTCGAGAAGGAGCGCGTCGAGACCTACGAGGTCGCTATCACCGATATCGAACGGGCGCCGCAACTCATTAACGACATGGCTGCAGCCGTCGAGAAGGTCGGGATGAGCCCGTTCAAGTTCTAGGAGAAAAACATGAGTGACGCAAACACACAAATGGTTGAGCAGTATCGCAACAATTTTCTCCGCGAAGTCGAGGACAACGTCGAGGAAGGCGAATGGGTGAAGATGTGCATGCAGTGTGGCGTGTGCTCAGGCTCGTGCCCGCTGGGCCCGTACTGGGACCACCCGCCGCAGGAGATCTTCATGATGATCCGTGCCGGCATGCGCGATGAGGTGCTGCAGTCCTCTTCCATGTGGATGTGCACCTCCTGCTACAACTGCATCGTGCGTTGCCCGCGCGAGCTGCCGATTACCCACATCATGCATGGCCTTGCGCACTACGCGAAGCGCCTCGGCATCGCTCCGAAGAACCAGCCGACCCACAAGTTCTCGCAGCTGTTCTGGAACAACCTGACCAAGACCGGTCGCGTCAACGAACTGAAGCTGGGGCTGGCCCTGTATTTCATGAACGGTATCGGCGAAGGCATCAAGACCTCGCTGAAAATGCAGAATATCGGCCTCGGCATGTTAATGACCAAGCGCCTCAGCCCGATGGAACTGATCGGCGGCCACAAGTGCAAGGACGCCAAGGGTCTGCATGCGATACTGAAAAAGGCAGAAGAACTCGAGGCGGCCCGTATCCCGACGGCCGGCAAGTGAGGAACTGAAACATGGCTAAAAAATCCTATTCATTCTATCCCGGTTGCTCCTCGCAGAAGGCAGCCTCCGCATCCAACTACATGGTCTCAGTGCACAGCATGTGCGACACCCTGGATATCGAACTCAACGAGATCCCTGACTGGAACTGCTGCTCCGCCTCGATCGGCTACTCCGGTGGCGGCGAGCTGCCGCGCCTGGCACTGTCGGCCCGTAACATGGCGATCTCCGAACGCGAGAATCCCGGCCAGGACATCGTGGCCACCTGCGCCGCCTGCTGGCTCGCCACCAGGGAGGCTCAGGAACGCCTGCACGACGACAACAAACTGATGGCCGAGACCAACGAGGCCCTGGCAACGGCCGGCCTCAAGGTCGAGGCAAACCAGAAGATACGCCACATGGTGGAGGTCCTGATCGAGGACCTCGGCTACGAGGAAATGGGCAAACACGTCAAGAAGCCGCTCGACGGCATCAAGATCGCCGGCTACGTCGGCTGCCAGACCAACCGTCCGTTCGGCATCGACGGCGAGTCCTATGAAAACCCGAAGTACCTGGACAAACTGGTCGAGACCATGGGTGCCGAACCGATTGAAAAATACGACCAGAAGGTGTCGTGCTGCGGCGGTGCGCTGGCCTTCTCCGAGCCGGAAAAGAGCCAGGCACTGATCAAGGACATCATCGAGTCTGCCTACGACGGCGGTGCCGACATGATCGTCACCCCCTGCCCGGTCTGCCAGATGAATGTCGAAGTCTACCAGGACCACATCAACAAGAAGTACAAGACCAACTTCAAGATGCCGGTGGTGTACTACTCCACCCTGATGACCGTGGCCTATGGCGGCAGCGGCAAGCAGGCAGGCCTCGATGGCCAGATCATCAAGGCCAAGCAGTTGGAGGAGATCGCCGCCAAGTAACCACCTCTGTACGGATTAGCCCCACAGCGGAGTAATCCGGTATAACGCCCCCCAACAAAGCCCCTCAATCGAGGGGCTTTTTCATTAACTACAGTGACTTAGGCACATCCTGGGCGCGGGGGTGCACAGGCGCGGTGCATCCGGTTGGAGATAGTGGAGGAAATCTGCTTAGATAAGGGCCAATATCTAAAGAAGCACCCCGGAGGTGACCGGCATGAGCGACGCACTAGACCCCATTGTTATGAATTTTCTCTACGCAGCCCTCGGCGGGCTGATGACCTTGGCCTTCATGTGGTTCGGTTGTGTCCTGTTCAACCGGATCGTCTGCAACTTCAACATCGGCGAAGAACTCAGCAAGGGCAACCAGGCCGTCGGCATGATGGTCATGGGGATGTTTATCGGTATCGGTATTGGCATCGGACTGGTCATCGGTATGGGCCTGAACTAGCCATGCATCCTCCCGTGCTGGCATTCCTGCTTTGCACCGTGGTGGCCGTGGCCGGACAGGCCGCCACCGGGCCAAAGCAGAAAGTCACTGACTGGCCAGACGGGTACGACGTGCATTTCAAGAAATATGCGAAACATTATTTCGGTCCTAACTTCGACTGGCGCTGGTTCAAGGCCCAGGCCGTCGCGGAATCCGGCCTCAAACCCAATGCCAAAAGCAAGTCCGGCGCCCGCGGTATCATGCAGATCCTGCCCAGCACCTTTAGCGAGATCCAGAAGAAGAACCCCCACCTCAAGGACATGGACTCGCCGCGCTGGAACATCGCCGCCGGCATCTACTACGACCGGCTGCTGTACAAGCGCTGGGTCTCCCCGCCGCCCGGTGAGGAGCGCCTGTATTTCGCCTTCGGCAGCTACAACGCGGGCTATACGCGGATCAAGAACACCTTCCAGAAGCTCGATCCGCCGGAGGCCGCCTGGGAACATGTCGAATACCACGTACCCGGCCAGACGCGGCACTACGTACGGCGAATCCGCACGCTGATGGACCGGAACAGCGCCGGCACATAACAAATGAATGCAAGCACCGGCCTCATGCAAGCCCGACCGCGATACCATTCCCTACAAGAAGTAAAAGGCCAACTTCAAGATGCCGGTGTGTACTACTCCACTCTGATGACCGTGGCCTATGGCGGCCGCGGCTAGCCGCTGGAGGAGATCGCCTCGAAATAATCACGTTACGGGGGACAGATTAAAATCTGTCCCCGCACTGTCGAAGCCCTCGACGAGGGGCTTTTTTATTGCCGTTGCAATACAAAACCACCCGCGGAACCACACCGTGGCGACTCTGAGGTTTGAAATTCCATTTGGGCCGTGCTATACGAAATCAGCCAGTTGACCAAGGCGAGAAGCAATCACCGCTGTTCATTCACCGTGAGGGAGCCATACCATGATCGATCAATCACAATACGACGCCGTAGGCAAGCTGATCCTGCGCCTGTCTCTTGGCGTACTCATGCTGTTTCACGGAGTTGCCAAGCTGCTCAACCCGGGGTCGGTCGAGTTCATTAGCGGCCGGCTCACCGAAGCCGGGCTGCCGTCCCTGATCGCCTACGGTGTCTACCTGGGCGAAGTGGTCGCACCCTTGATGATTATCGTGGGCGTGCTGACCCGGGTTGGTGGCCTGATGATCGTGGTCAACATGCTGTTTGCCGTCCTGCTGGCCCATAGCGGTGATTTTCTCAGCCTCACCGAGCATGGCGGATGGCGGCTCGAACTGCAGGGCTTTTATTTCTTCGGCGGCCTCGCCCTGCTGTTCCTTGGCAGTGGCAAGCTGGCCGTCAAGCCGGATTGACCGGCAGCCATGCAGCCTCTCGCGCCCACCCACTAGGATCGCGCACCATGACTGACGAACCCGGCACCCCGCAACCCGGAACATCCGGCCTGGCCGGCGTGGTCCGGCTGGTGACCGCCAGCGTCATCTTCATGGTGGCCGGTCTTGCCGTACTGATGGTACTCGACATCATACCGGGAGATGTGTTCAGTGAATTTGCAAAGAAGGCCGTGCTGATTGCCAGCATTATCGTACTGGCGAGTGCGGCCATCGCCCTGTTGGTGCGGGGCGGCAAGCACTAGCCTGCAAATCACATGATGCGCCCATGGGCGAAGGCACCCAACCTGCTGAGTGCTTCCCGCCTCATCGCCGCGCCCTTTCTGCTCTACCTGGCCTGGACGGATCGCCCGAACCTGTTTCTTGCCCTGCTGGCACTCACGCTGTTATCGGACGCGATTGACGGGTTTGTCGCGCGCCGGCTGCACGTGGCCTCGGAACTCGGCACCCGGCTCGACAGCTGGGGCGACCTGGTCACCTACCTGGTCATACCGGTGTGCGCCTGGTGGCTGTGGCCGGAAATTATCCGGCGCGAGGCGGGGTTTGTGCTGCTGGTTCTGGTCGCCTTTATTGCTCCGCTCATCGCCGGCCTGCTGAAATTCAGGCGACTCACCAGCTACCACACCTGGTCGGCCAAGACCGTGGCCGTGCTGATGAGCGTTGCAATCTTCTTCCTGTTCATCGCGGACATTGCCTGGCCGTTCCGGTGTGCGGTAATCCTGCTGTGCCTGTCGGCCTGCGAGGAACTCGCCATCACCCTGCGACTGCCCCGGCTGCGCAGCAATGTACGATCGTACTGGCATGTAGCGCATCAGCACCCCGGAGTGCCCGCGGCCACCCGCGAGGCGACAAACGACAGACACAGCCCCTGAAAGTTTCAGTGGATCCAGGGCTGGTCCGCCACGCGCCGCTGCTCGAAGGCGCCACCCTCCGCACAGCGTATGCGGCTCTCACCTGCACCCTGCCAGCGGCTGCGCACCGGGCGCGGACTGATGCGATCGGGGCGGCGGAGGGCAATGCCTCCGGACCAGATGATGCCGTAACGCTGGCAATCAGGTCGCTCCCTGTCGAACGTACCGGAATTTGCACCGCCAGGATGCAAGACAATCAATGCAAAAGACGAAGTGTCAGTGACTGGCGATTCATCGCCAGCGGCCGTTGCGGTGACTACACCCAGCACGGCCACCAGCGTCATGGCCACCGGCCAGTAACAGCGATCAGCTTTCTGCATCATGTTCTCCTCGCCCAAGGGCTGCTGGTCGTTTTTATATTTGATGCATCTGCACTAAATTATAGTCACCTGAGAAGCTGCATTATAGTCACCTGAGAAGCTGCAGGATCTCACCTTTTTATAATTTATAGCCTAGAATGATTAAACAGGACATTCGCACGCCGCGCACAAGATCAGCGCCATAGGAGAACGTCATGATCAGCAACACCCTTAACCTGTTAAAAATACTTCTATTCACATACCTGCTTGCCTGGCCGGGCCACTCGGTTATCGCCCAGGACAATGCGGCTGATTCGGATTCCGTTGTAAAGGTGGTCTATCACGCTGATTTCGCCGACCCGCGGCGCTTCAGCGCCATGCTGACCAGTATTAACAATATGGTCACCTTCTACCAGAACGAGTTGGTCGAATACGACGTCAGGATCGTGTTTGTCGCCCATGGCATCCGCTTCCTGACCGACGCCAAGCTCGAGAATACGCCCTTCAGCAGCGATGCCGCGCTGGAGGAACGCCGCAGCAATCTCCACGGCCGGCTCAGTGCCCTCAATAGCGTGCAGGGCGTCAAGCTGGAACTCTGTGACATTACCCGCACCGGGATCAAGCTGCCCGAGGACGCACTCTACAAGGGCGTGGACCTGGTCCCGTCCGGCGTGGTCCGCATCGCGGACCTGCAAGCCAGGGGCTACGCCTATATCAAGATCGAGTGACGCAACAAGACCTCAGCCATGATCCGGCAGCGTCGCGCTGCAGCTGACCTCGATGAACTCCCGGATGTAATGCAGCTTCAGGACCGGAAGACCCGCTGGGGCAACCCGAGTACCAGGCCGGCGCCTGCGAGCACCAGGATTACCGCCCCGACCCTGATCCCGGTGACGCCTTCGGCGCCGATGCCGTTGAGGGCCAGTGAGACGAGTGCGGCGCACACGCAGATTGCACCGGTGATAGACTGCCATGCCGGCGGTGACGATGCCACCCGTGATTTCGCACCTTGTTCGAAGCGACCGAAGGCCGCGACGCACGCGAACAGGAACGCAGCGAGTACTGCGATCCAGACAGGGCGGGTGGACCACCAGGCCAGCGTGGCGGGTTGCAGTCCGAGCCCGAAACCACCCAGCAGGTTGGCGAGACCGATCACCAGCACCATCACGGTAACATGCCACAGATAGACCGTCATGATGATACCGTTCACCAGAACAGTGGTGGTCCACACCCGTGCGCCCAGCAACCAGCGACGTAACGGTGCCTCCAGGGCCAGCACCAGCCCGGCATGGAAGACACCCAGGGCAAGCAAGGCTAGGGTCGGGGGCCGGCTGTTGGAAACCGCCTCACCGGGTACAGTGATCATGCTCACCGGGTAAGCGGATACAAACACGAGGAAGAGCAGGACAGCGAGCCCTGCGGCCGCCCACGCCAGTGCCTGCAGCACCCCGGTGATACGCCCAGCGCGCCAGAGATAGCCCAGCTGGTGTACCGCGAGCCATACGAAGGCGTAATTAGTCCAGCGCAGCCAGGACTGCGCGAAGGCAAAGGCCGTGATGTCCACAGCCAGCGCAACCAGCGCTAGCCCCCAGAACGACGCGACACCGAAACGACGCCATGCCCGGTAAGTGACGGGGGTAAACACCACCACCATGATGTAGACGGCGAGGAACCAGGTGGGAATAAGCGCCATCTGGGAACCCAGCTGGATAAACTGTGGCCTGACACCCAACTGCGCGGCAGTCATGGCCATAACAACCCAGGCAATCAGCAAGGGAACGACCGGTCCCACCAGCCGTTTCAGCCGGGCGGCCAGCCAGGCGGCGTAGCCACGGCCGGAACGACAGGCCGATTCCCAGGAAATCCCATTCGAGTAACCACCGACAATGAAGAACAGCGGCATGACCTGGAATATCCAGGTCAGCCATTGCGCCCAGGGGGAGACGTGCAACAGGTCGTCCAGCTTGAGTTCGCCGCCCTGCACATAGGCGACCGCTACCAGCCAGTGGCCGGTAACGACTAGCGCAATGGAAACCGCGCGCAGGAAGTCGACGTAGCGGTTTCGCTCTGCGGGGGTGCGTGCGGCGAGTTCGCCCGCATGCGCCCATATGCCCGTTTTCAGGGAGGCAGTGGCGCCTGTCATTCTTCCAGTCTCCTGCAGATCAGCCATCCTTGATCGGCGGCATGCCAACCATCGCTCAACAGACAGGCAAATAATGAAGGTGCATGACTTCGGTAGCAGAATCAAGGAGAATTGGCCTTGCAGTGCCTTTGAGTGTCACAGGGACCGGGATGCCTGGCCGATGGCGCCGCCCATTGGATCATTTGATGCATTCACATCCGCTCAAGACGATCAACACGCTGGTCTTCTATGCCAGCTGCATTCTGCTGGTGACCTCCTGCTGGCAGCGCAACGAGTTCCCCGCCGAAATGCCGTTCGCCGACGCTATCACGGAGGAACCCGCCCAGAGCAAGACCGATGACCCACCCCTCACGGCGTCCCTGAACGGGGTTCAATACAAGATAGCGCCACGCTACCACTATGACCTGACCGGCCTGGTCGTTTCCTATGAACACCATGACGGCAATTACAGCCTGCACCGGCTATGGAACGATCATATCAATGTGGCCGATATCTGCGTCGTCTGGGGCCCTAATGCAACCGAAATCGACCTGAACCGCTTTGATTTCTGGAACGGGGAATTTACCTGTAATTTCCACACCAGCGACAGTGCGGACTGGGAACGCTTCCGGCTCGACAAGGTCTCCAATAACCACTTGCTCGCCGTGGACCCTTACCTGCGCAAGCAGATCAAAAAGGTGCGCATCGGGGACCAGATACGCATACATGGCTGGCTCGCCGATTATTCCAACGACCAGGGCTTCTCCAGGGGCACGAGCACCACTCGCGAGGACCGCGGCAACGGCGCCTGCGAGACGATTTATGTCAACGGCTTCACCATCATTGATTCCATGGACAATGGCTGGCGCACACTGCTGCGTATTGCCGTGCTCGGCGTGATCGCCAGCAGCCTGCTCTGGTTCATCGCGGTGATCCGTGGGGTATTCTAGTCATGCCAACATGGCCTGCCGCAGCCAATGCCCCGGGCGGGTCTCGCTCCCTGTTGCCGGCCGGTTCTCATGTTCAGGGTAAACCGGAAACGACTGCGGCGCTGGCTTCTGTGTGGCCTCGTGGGCTTTGTTGTCATCAGCCTGCTGCCGGTCATCATGCTGCGCTGGGTGACACCACCCACGTCGGCGGTCATGCTGCAACGCACCCTGGCCGAAGGCCGCTACCAGGACTACCGTTGGGTGCCGCTCGACCGGGTCTCGCCCCAGGCCGCTCTGGCCGTGGTCGCTGCCGAGGACCAGAAATTCCCGCAGCATTGGGGGTTCGATGTCGAGGCCATCTGGAATGCCGCCAGGCGCAACGCCCGCGGTGACCGCCTGCGCGGCGCCAGCACCCTGACCCAGCAGGTGGCACGCAACCTGTTCCTGTGGCAGGGACGCAGCTACCTGCGCAAGGGACTGGAGGCCTGGATGACCGCCCTGCTGGAACTGGTCTGGCCCAAGCGGCGCATCCTGGAGGTATACCTCAATATCGCCGAGATGGGAGAGCACAGCTTCGGCATCGAGGCCGCCAGCCGGCGTCACTTCGGACAATCCGCAAACCAGCTCAGCCGCGAGCAGGCCGCCCTGATCGCCGCCATCCTGCCCAGCCCGCACAGGTACCGCATCAGCA